>OJNI01001575.1_pt1 | contig 13082 bp, 9 predicted proteins | sample 1597441 | NCBI WGS metagenome assembly OJNI01 (sample SAMEA2452131, study PRJEB22498) | human gut metagenome | reverse complement strand
AGCTCAGATTGAGACGAACCGCAGTAAATTAAAAGACGGAGAAACTCAGCTTGCGGCTGCCAGAGCCCAGCTTGCTGATGGGGAACAGCAGATTGCATCGTACCGACAGACGATTCAGTCGGGTGAGGCCCAGCTTGCCGCTGCAAAGCAGACAATTTCCAGTGGAGAAAGTCAGCTCGCCGACGCGAAACAGACGATCGCCGACGGCGAAACCCAGTTAGCAGAAGCAAAGCAGACGATCGCCGATGGAGAAAGTCAGCTCGCCGAAGCAAAGCAGACGATTGCCGACGGTGAAACCCAGCTTGCCGACGCGAAACAGGAAATCGCCAACGGAAAAATCTCCCTTGCGGATGCGAAACAGGAAATTGCCGATAAAGAAAAAGAACTTGAGGACGGCAAAGCCGAATACGAAAAAGCAAAAGCCGACGCCGAACCAGAAATCGCAGATGCGAAGCAGGAAATTGCGGACGGTGAGAAAACACTCGCAGACCTGAAAAAACCAACGTGGTACGTCTGGGGACGGGATAAGGTAACGTCAACTGAGAGCTTCGGTCAGGATGCCGGCCGTATCTCGAATATCGGAAAATTCTTCCCGGTTATCTTCTTCCTCGTGGCTGCTCTCGTCAGCCTGACGACGATGACACGAATGATCGAGGAACAGCGTCAGCAGATCGGAACGTTAAAAGCCCTCGGCTATTCCGACGGCGTCATCGCCTTCAAATATTTCGCATACGCGATGCTCTCCACCGTATCCGGCGCTCTCGCGGGCGTGGTGGTTGGAGAAAAAATTCTGCCCTGGGTTATCATGAATGCCTATGGCATGCTGTATACCGGACTCCCATATTACATGACCCCGCTGAACTGGGAGCAGGGAGGCCTTGCGATTCTGGCGAGTGCAGCCTGCACCGGCGTGGCGACGATCGCGGCATGCTACAAAGAACTCGCCGCAGGTCCGGCAGAGCTGATGCGGCCGGAAGCACCGAAAAACGGCAAACGGATTTTCCTGGAACGCATCGGCGTACTCTGGAAACATCTGAACTTTACGCAGAAATCAACCGTGCGGAATCTGGTGCGGTATAAAAAACGATTCTTCATGACCGTTATCGGAATCGGCGGATGCATGGGTCTGATCCTCGTCGGTTTCGGCCTTCAGGATTCCATCACCGCGATTGCGAAAAACCAGTTCGTCAGCCTCTTCACCTATCAGGCGAATGCTGTGCTGAATTCAGATGTGGATGAATCCGAAAAAGAAGCATTGCAGACCGATCTGGAAAACTACAGCGGCATCGATGAGCTTCTGGAAATGTACTGCCAGAACATCGAACTGCAGACCGACAAAAAGACCGTGGATGCAGTGCTTGAAGTGCCGAAAGAACTGACGAATTTCAATGATTTCTATGCCTTCCGAGACCGGAAAAGCGGAGAAGTTTACGAATTCCCGACCGACGGCGGCGCAGCCATCAGCGAAAAGACAGCAACGATGCTCGGCGTAAAAGCAGGCGACACGGTTCAGCTGAAAAAAGGCGACGATATTGTGGACGTAAAGATTTCGATCATCGTCGAAAACTACGTGCGCCATTACCTGTATCTGGCCCCGGATCTCTACGAGGAGCTGTTCGGCGGAGCGCCGGATTACAACCAGCTTCTGATGAAATATCAGGACACGTCGAGCAATTATGAGACAGCACTCGGAGAAAAAATCATGACGTACGACGGTGTAGCGGCAATCTCGTTCACATCCGACCTGATTGATCAGATTGACAACATGCTTCGTTCCCTCGACATCGTCATCGTGGTGCTGATCGTATCGGCGGGTCTGCTGGCGTTTGTGGTGCTGTACAACCTGAACAACATTAACATCACCGAACGACAGAGAGAGCTGGCAACGCTGAAAGTGCTCGGCTTCTTCGACGGCGAGGTGGCATCGTACGTGTACCGGGAAAACATGGTGCTGACACTGTTCGGCGTTATCGCGGGCATGGGAATTGGAACGTTTTTACATCATTGCGTAATTCAGACCGTCGAGGTCGATATGATGATGTTCGGACGAAACGTTCCCGCGGAGCTACGGCTGGAGCGCCCTGATTACCCTGGCGTTTGCTCTGTTCGTCAACTTTATGATGTTCTACCGATTAAGAAAAATTGATATGATTGAATCGCTGAAAAGCGTGGAGTAAACAACAGAAAAAGGCCGTCCGCGGTGATGCAGAGAATCTGCAGAAACCGTGGGCGGTTTTTTCATTTTGAAAGTGAAATATGAGCCGGAATGCTTGTTTTTTCAGACATTTCGTTGTATAAAAAAGATAAGGGTTTTTATCAGAACAGAATCAAAAAACAAAGAGTAAAGGGGATTTTTACAAATGGGAACAACAGAAACGAAAAAAATGAGAGTCGGCGTTGTCGGCTGCGGAGCGATCAGTGATATTTATCTGACGAACATGATTCATAACTTTGAGAATCTTGAGGTAGCAGCATGCTGCGCAGGCCATCTTGAACATGCGAAAAAGAAAGCAGAGCAGTATGGCATCAAGGGCTGTACCTACGAGGAAATTCTGGCAGACCCGTCGATTGAAATGGTAGTCATTCTGACACCGGCACCGACCCACGAGGGGCTGATCCGTCAGGCACTGGAAGCCGGAAAACACGTTTACACTGAAAAAACAATGACCCTCGCACCGGAAACGGCAGCGAAACTGATCGAGCTGGCAGAGGAGAAACATCTCTATCTCGGTTCCGCACCGGACACCTTCCTTGGATCGGCACTGCAGACCGCAAGAAAAGCGATCGACGACGGGCTGATCGGCGAGGTGACATCTTTCGAAGCATGCGCAAACCGCGATCTTGATTTGCTGGCGAGCATCTTCCGTTTTCTGCGGATGCCGGGCGGCGGTATCTGCTACGATTTCGGTGTTTATTATCTGACGGCAATTGTGAGTCTTTTTGGTCCGGTGGATCGCGTTGTATCGTCCGTGCGAAACCTTGCGGCGAAGCGTGTGAACATCATTCCGGGCAGCCCGGAATACGGACAGGAATTTGACTATACAAACGAAAGTCAGGTCTTTACCATTCTGGAAATGAAAAACGGTGTGACCGGTACATTCTGCGTCAATGGTGACAGCGTCATCAATGATCAGGCGGTATTCACCATTTACGGTAAAAAAGGTATCTTAAAGCTTGTTGATCCGAACAATTTCGGCGGCGATGTTGTCTATATTCCGGGTGTAAAAGACTGGACACAGCAGACTGTTCCGGAAGTTTTACATTATGGCTTTGATTACAGCGAAAACAGCCGTGGTCTTGGCCCGTCTGAGATGGCAGAAGCAATTGCAGAGGGCAGACCAAACCGTGCGAATGCCAAAATGGCATATCACGTACTCGATACGATCGATCAGATTATGAAGAGTGCGGAAACGGGTGCATTTGAGAAGGTTCCATCCACCTGCGAAAGACCAGAGGCCATGCCGAATTCATAGCCTATTTCTGATAGGATTGCAGGTACATCTGACGGAAGTCGGTAGGGCTTACATTTTTTGATTTCAAAAAGACTCTGTTAAACGTAGAAATACTGTTAAAACCGGATTCGAGCGACACTTCGGTGATCGTGAGATCCGGTTTTTTTAACAGGTTTTCGGCGATATGGAGCCGTTCCCTGGTGACGAAATCCGTGAAGGAGAGGCCGGTGTATGCGCGGAACAGCTTGGAAAAATGGCAGCGGGAGAATCCGGCGACCTTTGATGCTTCTTCCAGAGAAACCGGTTCGGTGCAGTGACTTGAGATCCAGGTACATGCAGCAATCATCTGGCGGTGTACCTGTGCGGAATGGCCTGTTTTTTGCGGTGCGGCAGTTTCGGTCGGCACGGAGAGATTTTCGCCGAGCAGAATAAAAAACTGATACAGCAGAACGCATCCGCGCAGCTCGGAAAAACTGATACCGGAGAGGGAGAGCCTGCGCAGCTCTGTCAGAAATCCGCGGAGTTTTTCGATTTCCGGGAAGTTGTTCTGATTCAGAAGACGGATCTGATAAAAAAGATAAGCAACAGACTGGAAATCCACGCGTTTTTCCAGAAAATCTGCATCGAGCTGAAGCATGATCAGGCGATGTTCTCTGTTGGTTGTGGAAACAGCGTGCAGCTCGCCGGGCCAGATAAAAAGAAGATCACCGGGCTTTAGCGGAAAGGTTTCTCCATTTACTTCATAGATAATGCCGTCATCCTGTGCAAGCACAATTTCAATATAGTGATGCCAGTGCAGACCGAAATAGGCGGGGACATGCGAAATAGAGATATCGTAAACATAGCTGTTAGCAAAATGATTGTTTTCGAAAAAAGAAGTCGAATCGTTTCTCATGGCAAAAGAATCCTCCGTATCTGATAAACGGTATTATACAACAGAAGAGAGAAAAAATATAGAAAAAATCGAAACATCTGGGCAATGATCGGCAATATATAAGTAGTGTTTTACGAGGATCTGTATTATGGTTAAGATATGAAAATTGTGAAGAACGGCAGAAATCGGAAAAAGAGTGATGTGATTTTGGCGAAAATTCACAATAAAAGTTTATGAAAAGTGAAGAAGTGAGAGGTAAGCGAAAAATGCAGATTTATGTAGACGGAAATGCTGTGCGAAGCGGAAATGGGCAGAAGGAATATCCATTTCAGAAGATTTCCGAGGCGGCAAAAATTGCAAGGCCCGGCGACGAGGTGCTTGTAGCGCCTGGCGTATATCGGGAATATGTAGATCCGGCGAATGCGGGATGTGAGGATGCAAGAATTGTGTACCGTTCTGTGGAACCGGGAAAAGCTGTGATTACCGGTGCGGAAATTGTGGATAACTGGGAGCATTTGGAAGGTGATGTGTGGACAGCGCGCGTTTCGAACGGATTGTTTGGGGATTACAATCCATATACGACACTGGTCAGCGGTGACTGGTTTATCGCATCCTACACGGCGCACACCGGAGAAGTGTATCTGAATGGAAAATCCATGTATGAGGTGACGAGCCTGGACAAGGTGAAAAAGCCGGAGATCTATAAAAAATCCTGGGATCAGGCATTCACGGTTTACACCTGGTATGTGGAGCAGGACGAAGAAAAAAATGAGACCGTTTTCTATGTGAATTTTCAGGGAAAAAATCCGAACGAAGAAACCGTAGAAATCAATGTACGTGAGAATTGCTTTTATCCGTCGAAGGAGGGCATCGGTTACATCACTCTGTCCGGCTTTGTTGTAAAACAGGCGGCAACTCAGTGGGCTCCGCCGACGGCATATCAGGAAGGAATGGTCGGTCCGCACTGGTCAAAGGGATGGATCATCGAGGATTGTGAGATTTCAGATTCGAAGTGCTCGGGCATTTCACTTGGAAAATACAGACAGCCGAACAATGACAATAAATGGCTCAAATGGAAATTCAAAGATGGTACACAGACGGAGCGTGACTGTATCTGCCAGGCGCAGCGGGAGGGATGGACAAAGGAAAATATCGGAAGCCATATCATCCGCCGGTGCAACATCCATGACTGTGGACAGACAGGTATTGTAGGCCACTTAGGCGGTGTGTTCTCGATCATTGAGGACAATCATATTCACCATATCAACAACAAACAGAACCTTGCGGGTGCGGAGATCGGCGGCATCAAGATGCATGCGGCGATCGATGTAATCATTCGAAGAAACCATTTCCATCACTGTACGAGAGGCCTCTGGCTCGACTGGCAGGCACAGGGCACACGTGTTACGCAGAACCTGTTCCATGACAATACGCTGCCGAACGAGGAAAATGCAAATCCAGAAGGTATGGACGGTATCGGCGAGGATATCTTTATTGAAATTTCCCACGGACCGACACTGGTGGACAATAACGTACTGCTTTCGGACCGCGCGATGAAGCTGGCAACACAGGGTGTTGCGGTAGTACATAACCTGATCGCGGGATCGTTTACTGCTGTCGGCCGCGGTGTCAACAATGGCTCCGAAAAGCTGCCGTCGCCACGCTACACACCGTACCATGTGCCGCATCGCACAGAGATCAACGGATTTATGACGGTTCTTCACGGTGACTGCCGGTTCTACAATAATATCTTCATCCAGAAGCCGGTTCGTGCGGGAATGGAAGAAATCCGTAAACTGACCGGAGATAATGAGTGGGATGACGGAAATCTGACAGCAGGAACCGCACCGTACAGCGGATATCCGACATTGGAGGAGTACGTGGCAAGATTTGAGGGCTACTGCGGAATGGGCTCCGGAAAGTCACCGGATCTGTATTACGAGAAGCTGCCGGTATGGCTTGGCGGCAACGTTTACTTCAATGGGGCGAAGCCGGCGGAGCAGGAACAGGACGCTGTAGTGGATACCGAGCATGAAATCACCATCGGTGTAAAAGAAGAGAACGGAAAGTGGAAACTGGAGACCAATGTTTACGATTATCTGCCGCAGAATGCCTGTGCAGTGATCTCAACGGAGACACTTGGCATGGCATTTGAGCCGGAACAGAAATATGAGAATCCGGATGGAACGCCGATCGTGTTCCGATATGACTACTTCGGAAACCGTCAGGGCATTCATCCGCTGCCGGGCCCGTTTGCATCAAAAGAGGCTGCGGAAGAAGCACTATCATAAAGAAATTCTATAGACCCGCAAAAAAATAGCGTAAAAAATTCAGCGCCGCAGAGAGTGAATGACTGCGTCACAGCCTTTTTTGCAGTGTTTTCGGGTTTTACTATAACAAAAAGGAGTATAGAGAAATGATTTACTATGTCAATAATTCCGCTCCGAAGAATGGAAACGGAACAAAAGAGATGCCGTTCAAGTTCATCAACGATGCGGCAAAAATTGCAAAGGCAGGAGATGAAGTTCTGGTTGCACCTGGTATTTACCATGAATATGTTGATCCGGTCAACGGCGGAACCGAGAATGCAAGAATCGTCTATAAGAGTGAGAAGCCGCTCGGCGCAAAGATCACCGGTGCGGAAACGATGAATGACTGGGAGCATTACAAAGATAATGTGTGGGTATGCCGTGTAGACAACGGAGTTTTTGGCAATTATAACCCATACACGACAATGGTCGGCGGTGACTGGTATTTTGCACCGGTGGTACGCCATACCGGCGCGGTTTATCTGAATGACCGCCAGTTATACGAGGCAGAGACACTCGAGGAGTGTATCAAGGGCGAGGTTTATGCGCCGTCCTGGGAGCCGGAGTGGTCGGTTTACAAATGGTATACCGAGCAGGACAAAGAGAAAAATCAGACGGTCATCTACGCAAACTTCCAGGGTAAAAACCCGACGGAGGAAAAAGTAGAAATCAACGTGCGCCGGAACTGCTTTATGCCGTCGAAAACAGGCGTAAATTATATTACGTTCAGTGGATTTGATGTCAGCAAGGCGGCAACGACATGGGCGCCGCCGGCTGCTTATCAGGACGGTATGATCGGTCCGCACTGGTCGAAGGGATGGATTATTGAGGACTGTGAGGTCAGCAACAGCAAGTGCTGCGGTATTTCGCTCGGAAAATATTACGATCCGGAGAACGACCATTACTTTACCAGAAAACACGTAAAAAGCCCGACCCAGATGGAGCGTGATGCTGTGTGCCGCGGCCAGTATCACGGCTGGACGAAGGAGAACATATCATCCGCCGCTGCCACATCCATCACTGTGAGCAGACCGGTATTGTCGGACGGATGGGCGGTGTGTTCAGTATCATTGAGGACAACCACATTCACAACATCAACAATATGCAGCAGCTTGGCGGAGCCGAGATTTCCGGTATCAAGATGCATGCAGCGATCGATGTTGTGATGAGAAGAAATCACATTCATCATTGTACGATGGGCATCTGGTGCGACTGGGAGGCACAGGGAACACGCCTGACCCAGAACCTGCTGCACGACAACTGCCCGCCGGAGGGAACACCAAAGGCAGAGGGCGCAATGATGAGTCAGGATATTTTCATCGAGGTTGGCCATGGTCCGACACTGATCGATAACAACATTATGCTCTCACCGGTCAGCGTTCGTATGGCGACCGATGGTATTGCCTGCGTACACAATCTGATGCTTGGCTCATTAACTGCAGTTGGCGGCGGAACAGGAGACCGTTACACGCCGTATCACATCCGTCACCGTACCGAGGTTGCCGGATTCATGACATTCCTGCATGGCGATGACCGGTTCTACAACAACATCTTTATCCAGAATTACCCGGTTGAGGAAACAGAAACGGTTGAGGACATGGGCTTCAAGATGGAGGATAACCAGGAGGTCGGAACGCATGTGTTCGACGAGTATCCGACCTATGACGAGTGGATCAGCCACTTTGAGCTGGACAAACCGGCCGACATGAGCAAGCTGGAGCCGTATCACAATAAATGTCATCTGCCGGTTTGGGTAAACGGAAACGCTTACTTTAACGGAGCAAAGGCGTGTGTGAATGAAAAAGAGAATCTTGTGGATAACGAGAACCAGGTTAAGGTGGAACTTGTGGAAAAAGACGGCCACTATTCCATCAAGACGAACGTGTATGAGTTCCTGAAGGATTTCCGGACGGGAATTATCAACAGTGATATTTTAGGATACGCCTTCGAGCCGGAGCAGAGATTCGAAGATCCGGACGGAAGCACGATTATCTTCGATCAGGATTATCTCGGCGAGCACCGCGGCGTGGCAGCAATGCCGGGACCGTTTGCGGATGGAGCTGAGGCAGAGAAGATTCTGTGGTAGAAAAAATCAGAACTTACCGGTTGATATGAAAAAAACAGGGCGCTGTGCAGGAAATGGCACAGCGCCCTGTTTTGGTAAAAGGAAAGTCAGGATGCCTTTGCAGAATCTTTTGCCGTCGGCATTTTCGCGTATAAGATTTTCAGCATAATCGGTGTTGCAATACTCGAGAAGAGAATCAGCAGAATCACGGCACTGAAGAAATCGCCGGATAAAAAGCCTGCATTCAGACCCTTTTGCGCAACGATCAGACAGACTTCACCACGGGTCATCATACCGACACCGATTTTCAGGCTGTCGCCCCAGGTAAAGCCGCATCCCTTTGACATCAGGCCACAGCCGATAATTTTTGCGACAAGGCCGACGATGACGAAACAGATGGCAAAGAGTACGAATTTCTCGTTCATGCCGCTGAGCGTTGTTTTGAGTCCGATACTTGCAAAGAAAATCGGTCCGAAAATCATATAGGAGCTGATATCCATTTTTTCTTCGATGTAATCGGAAGAATCGAGGGAACACAGGATAACGCCTGCAACGTATGCACCGGTAATATCGGCGATGCCGAAATATTTTTCGGAAATGTAGGACAGTCCGAAGCAGAGTGCAAGACCCAGAATCGGGAGACGGCGGGTGTGCGGAAATACGGAGTTCATGCGGTTGAACAGCTTAAAGCAGAGAAAACCGAGCACAATCGCAAGGGCAAAAAACAGAATGGTGGAGGCTGCTACTTTCAGCGGATTGGATGTCGGATCTTTAAAACCGATGACAACAGTCAGCACAATGATACCAATGACATCGTCGATGATGGCTGCATTTAAGATGGTTGTTCCAACCTCTGTTTTCAGCTTGCCGAGTTCTTTCAAGGCCTGTACGGTGATGCTGACCGATGTTGCAGTCAGAATAACACCGATAAAAACAGCGTGGTAAAATTCTTCCGTTCCGACAGCAGAGAAGCCATAAAAGCTCATGTATAAGATGGCTCCAAGAACGAGAGGAACAAAAACACCGGCACAGGCGATCAGCAGGGATTTCACTCCGGTGCGGAGCAGATCCTTCAGGCTGGTGCCAAGACCTGCGGAGAACATCAGCAAAATGACACCGATCTCAGCCATCTGTGCGAGAAAGTCAGACTGCTGAACAAGTCCCAGCACACTGGGTCCAAGGACAATACCGGCAATCAGTTCGCCCACAACCTGCGGAGCCTTGCATTTTCTGGCAAGAATACCAAACAATTTTGCGAATACGATAATGATTGCCAGGTCTTTTAAAATGACATACGTATCCATGAAAAAGATACCCCCTTTTATGAATTTTATGTATGTGTCGGCAGCTTGAAAGAGCAATGCCGGAGTTTGATACGCATACATTTTCAGTATAACAAAAATTGAGAAAAAATACTATCGGCAAGAAAGAAAAAATAAAGTAAAACGGAAAAATGATGCAGGCGTATGGAACCGTTCTTTTGTAAAACAAAACTGGAAAAGAGGATTGTGAGGGTTATTGTCAGATTAAGAGGAGTGAACGGTAATGGAAAAAGAGATATAGAAAAGAGCATGTAGATATAGTATGATCAAAGCAGCAAATAAATTTTACATGGAGTTCAAAAAGCGGGATCAAAGAAAAAACGAAAGGGGAAATAAAAAATGAGAGTTGGGAACGTGAAAGAAATTGTATTTTCCAAAGATCCAAAACAGATGAACTGGCTGCGGGAGGATTTCCCATACGCCGAGGTAAAATGCCCGCCGGAGTTTTCGGCTGAGGTGCAGAATGAGAAAGACGGAGATGTGCTGACAACAAAGATTGTGGTTTCTTACAACGGTGCGCATCCGTATTTTACAAATGCCGGAAGTATTGGGGTTTCATTTCCGTTGCAGGACCGCTACACGGACAGTGTGACCTGCCGTGACTACCGGTGCCATGCACATGTTTTCTGTGGGGAGAATACCAGTTATATTATGGCGCTCCGCATGGGCGGTGCGGCTCCGCATCTGGGAATGGTGCTCACAAAAGGCAGTCTTTCTGCTTACAGTATTGAGCGCGATCTGAAACTGCAGAGCAATGACAGAGGCTGCTTCTGGCTGCACCCGTCCGCACAGGAATTTGCGCCGGGAGATACAATGAAGCTGGAGTGGAAAGTATTTCCGCATCAGGGACGCGAAGATTTCCGGGAGAAATTAAGAGCATTTTCCCAGGTGATTCTGGTGGATGCGGAGCAGTATGTGATTTATCCGGGAGAGACGAGTAAGGTAACTATTGAGCCGACATTTCCAGCGGAAAAAGTGACGATAAACGGAGCATCGCTGGAAAAGACGGAAAATGGTGTTTATGAATATCTGTTTGAAAATGAAAACACAGGGGAGTATGTACTTTCGATCTGTGCCGACGAGGTGAAAACCACCTGCCGTCTTCTCGTGCAGGAGCGGCCGGAAACACTGGCTGCAAAACGGTGTGCGTTTATTGTTGATCACCAGCAGTATCATGGAAAGATCAAAGAACTGCAGGGCGCATATCTGCCGTATGATAACGAAGAAAAAAATCTCGTCTGCACGCCGGAGAATGATTTCAATGCCGGAAGAGAGCGTACGGGAATGGGCGTGCTGATTGCACGGGCACTGCAGCAGAATCTTTTAAAAGACCGGGAAAAAGCGGAGCAGAGTCTTCGTGAGTACCATGCATTCTATCTTCGCGAGCTGGTAAATGCATCAACTGGACTTGTATGCAACTGCTCAGGAAAAGACAACAGCTATTTTCGGCTTTACAACTACCCATGGGCAGTGACATTCTTTCTTGAATGCTGGAAGCTGTGGGGAGAAAAAGAAGATCTGAAGACAGCAGTTCATATCACAGAGAAATTTTATGAACAGGATGGATTCCGTTTTTATCCGATTGAAATGCCGATTGTGATGCTCTGTCATGAGTTGGAAAAAGCAGGAGAACAGAAGGATCTGAAAACAGTAAAAGATCTGTTTCGATGTCATGCTGATCAACTGATTGAGATTGGAACGGCTTATCCGGCTTCGGAAGTAAATTACGAACAATCGATCGTACAGCCGGCGGCCGAAGTCATTCTTCAGGTTTACGAAGTGACCGGGGAAGAAAAATACCTGAGCGGAGCCGAGCAGCAGATCGCCGTCCTCGAACTCTTCGATGGCCAGCAGCCGGATTACCATCTGCATGAAACTGCAATCCGCCACTGGGACGGCTACTGGTTCGGAAAACGCAGAGTTTTCGGCGACACTTTCCCGCACTACTGGAGTGCAGAAAACGGTCGAACCTTCAAGCGCTACGCTCGCCTGACCGGAAACGAAGAATATAATATTCGCGGTGAGCATTCCCTGCGTGGCGTGCTGTCCATGTTCTTTGAGGATGGAACAGCGACCTGTGCGTACGTGTATCCGTATTCCGTCAACGGCCAGAAAACCGATTTTGCCGATCCGTATGCCAATGACCAGGATTGGGGATTGTGCATGAACCTGGAATAAAGAATGACCAGAACCTTCAAACTGAAATCATACAGAGTGATTCAGTTTGGAGGTTTTTTGAAGGTTCAGATTGCAGCACGGAATCTGGCGGATGATTTGCAGAAGATATTACAGGCCAAGGCAGTTTTAAAAGAAGAAACCGGCGCGGAACTATTTATGTAATCTATGATTTCTGCCGCTTCGCAGGCGTTTCCCCATGGTATTACTGAGCAGATGTGCCGATAAAAGAAAAAGAAGAACTTTGCCGGAAAGAATCGGATGTGCGGACAGATTTTCCATCGGTAGAATACAGGAGCGTTTTTATCAAGGATAAGGAAGAACCGGAGCACTGGGCGCAGCTTCATATGAAGGAAGATACCATGGATTGTATGTGACAGAGAACGACGATTAAAGAATTTGAAAAAGCAGAAAACAGACATTTGAAAATAAGAAAAAATTTTAAAATAGCGTATGAAATTTTTGCGATTTGGAGTAGAAAATTTCATGCGTTATTTTTAATAATATCCCAAAACACATTAATCCAGTGGTCACAACCTTAATTTTGTGGTGTGTTTTTCGGCACTATGACGGAGATATAATAAAACCACAAAGAAAAAGAAACAAATTCACGGAACTATTGAGAATCAGATATGGCAGCGAAATGTTTTTTGCGGAACTCCTGATTCGGAATAGGAAAGAAAGAGAGGGAGAGCTGTAATGAAAAAAGCAGGAAAAGGAACGGCGTTGAAGCAGAAGAGAACCTGGAAGCAGGAAGTTCAGCATAACTGGCCGCTGTATGTACTGATTTTACCATCGTTCGTGCTGGCAATTATTTTTTGCTATGTGCCGATGGGCGGTCTGGTGATGGCATTCCAGGATTACAAGCCGTGGCTTGGCATCACC
>OJNI01001574.1_pt1 | contig 13083 bp, 11 predicted proteins | sample 1597441 | NCBI WGS metagenome assembly OJNI01 (sample SAMEA2452131, study PRJEB22498) | human gut metagenome | reverse complement strand
GAGACTTGTATGAGCATTTACTTTCTAAAGTAGCGACGGCAGGAACAAATGGACAATTTCGTACTCCGCGTCACATCATTAAAATGATGGTTGAGTTGGTGAAGCCGGAACCGGGCGATATTATTATAGACCCAGCGATGGGAAGTGCGGGATTTCTGATAGAAGCCCAGCAATATCTGAGAGATCATCATGGTGAGATGTTTCTTGATGCAAAAGCATTGGAACATTTTCATAATTCAATGTTCTTTGGAAATGATATGGATCGAACGATGCTTCGAATCGGTGCGATGAATATGCTTTTGCATGGAGTGGATAACCCCAATATATCTTACCGAGACAGCCTTTCAGAACAGAATACGGATGAAGAAAAATATACATTGGTACTTGCCAATCCGCCATTTAAAGGAAGTCTTGATTATGAAGCGGTTTCTGCAGATTTGCTGAAAGTTGCTAAGACGAAAAAGACGGAGCTTTTATTTCTTGCGTTGTTCCTTCGGATTTTGAAAAAGGGAGGACGAGCTGCAGTTATTGTACCAGACGGAGTTTTGTTTGGGGCTAGTAAAGCACATAAACAGATACGAAAGGAAATATTGGAAAATAATAAGCTGGATGCTGTAATATCCATGCCAAGTGGAGTGTTTAAACCTTATGCCGGTGTCTCTACAGCGATTTTGGTTTTTACAAAAACAGGAAGTGGTGGAACTGATAAAGTATGGTTTTACGATATGAAAGCAGACGGACTTAGTTTGGATGATAAGCGGCAGGAAGTAGCTGAAAATGATATCCCGGATATCATTGAACGTTACAATAATCTTGACAAGGAAGCAGAGCGTAAACGAACAGAGCAAAGCTTCATGGTAGATTTGGATGAAATTGTAAACAATGATTACGACTTGTCGATTAACAAGTACAAAGAAATTGTATACGAGGCAGTGGAGTATCCACCTACGGAAGAAATTATTAGTGAAATCGAGCAAATTGAAAATACGATTCAGACAGAAATGGCTGAATTGAAAAAGTTACTGAACTTATAGAAAATAGGCGCTTCAAGTGATTGAAGCCAAAGGACAGCCACCTGATGGAGTGACTATCAGGTGGTAAAAAAATCGCGAAAGGAGAAACCGACAAATTTTAATTTGTAGTGATCTTGCAGAACAGAATATTGGATTGACATAAAAGCGGTCAGATGCTATTATAATAGTTAGAAAGGTGCTACCGATAGACGGTTAGCCTGATAAAATCAGTAAGTCAAAAATGACCGCTCAGTTTTCCAGACTAGGGGCGGTCATTTTTGTGTCCTGCTATCTCTCGTACCGAAAGAATAGCCAAGACTAAAACACGTCAGGCACAGGCTGATAACAGCTATGAATCCTTCGATCGTGAGCATGAGCACGTACCTCCTCCGATGGATTTCCCCAAAGGGATTTCTATGTAAACAGAGCTAAAACTCTCTGGAAGAGGCTAACCGCCTACCGTTTATGGTAACACCTTAAATATATTATATCAAACATATGTTCGAAATGCAAGAAGAAATTAAAAAAAGTCGGCATGAAGATGGAATGAATATGGTGAAACTTGGTGATATTGCCACGTATGTAAATGGATATGCTTTTAAGCCAGATGATAGAGGAGATTATGGATTGCCCATAATAAGAATTCAGGATTTAACTGGAAATACATATGATTTAGGATTTTATGATGGTGACTATCCTAAAAAGATTGAAATTAACAATGGTGATATTCTTATATCGTGGTCTGCAAGTTTAGGAGTGTATGAATGGAAACGTGGAAAAGCACTTTTAAATCAGCATATTTTCAAAGTTGTATTTGATAAGGAAGTAGATGTTAGCAAAAAATATTTTGTTTATGCTGTTAAGTATAAACTGGAAGAACTTTCTAGAAAATCACATGGTGCAACAATGAAGCATGTAATAAAAAAGGACTTTGACAATACAAAAATTCCATTTCCCTCATTTGTGAGACAAAAAGAAATTGCGGAGAGATTAGAAAAGACTTCTAAAATTATAAGTGGCAGAAAAAAGCAACTTCAAAAACTAGACGAATTAATCCAAGCCCGATTTGTCGAGATGTTTGGTGATCCAATTAGTAATTCCTTGGAGAGTAATATGCTTCCGATGACTGATGTATGTGAGATTATAGATGGAGATAGAGGTAAAAATTATCCTACGCAAGAAGAGTTTAATGAAAAAGGATACTGCCTTTTTTTAAATGCAAAAAATGTTACAAATGTTGGATTTAATTTTGACAAATGTATGTTTATCACAAAACAGAAAGATGAAATTTTGCGCAAAGGAAAATTATGTAGAGGAGATGTTGTATTAACTACAAGAGGAACTATTGGCAATATGGCTTATTATACGGAAAAAATTCCGTTTGAACATATTCGGATAAATTCAGGAATGGTAATTTTACGTATGAAACATGAAATAATAAATGAGGTGTTTTTTATTGAACAATTTAAAATGCAAATTGCTAATATTAAGTCTAAGATTGCAAGTGGTTCTGCACAGCCCCAGTTACCTATTTCTACAATGAATAGAATACATATTCTTATTCCTGATATTAACAGTCAAAATCAATTTGCTGACTTTGTCAACCAAGTCAACAAATCAAAAGTTGAAATTCAACAAGCACTTGAAAAAACACAATTATTGTTTGATTCATTAATGCAACAATATTTTGGTTAAAATAGGTAATTATCAGTGGGAAAACTGTTTGAATATTTTACATTTTATTGGTTGCAGGATGTTGGTACACTTGAAAGGAGTATACCAACATGGAAGAAAAAATTGTAACAATACTTAATGAGATGTCAGTATATCTGTCAATTCCTCAGATGAAAAAACTGCAGGAAGTAGTTCTGAAAACATTTTCAGAAAATGAATTAGATAAAAAACACATCACAAATGAAGAATTTTTGAAAATGTTTTTAGATGCCAAGAAGATTGAGGGGTGTTCGGAACGCACAATTCAATATTATGCCGTTACGGTTGAACATTTGCTTAAACAGACAGATACGGAAGTTAGAAAAATTACAACGGAAGAAATACGCGCTTATTTAGCGGATTATCAAAAGATAAATGGATGTTCAAATGTTACAATTGACAACATTCGTAGAAATATATCGAGTTTCTTTTCGTGGTTGGAAGAAGAGGATTATATTCTGAAAAGCCCGATGAGAAGAATCCACAAAATTAAAACGAAGACGGTGGTGAAAAATGTTATCACCGATGAAGGAATAGAAAAACTTCGTGATAATTGTAAAGAAATTCGTGATTTGGCAATGATTGATTTATTGTATTCTACCGGCATAAGAGTTGGAGAATTGGTAAATTTGAATATTGATGACATTGATCTGGAAGGCAGAGAATGTGTCGTGTATGGGAAAGGAGACAAGGAGAGAAAGGTATATTTTGATGCGAAAGCCAAAGTGCATTTAAAGGAGTACATATTAAGTAGAAACGACCGAAATTCAGCATTATTTGTAACATTAGATTCTCCGCATGACCGCTTGAAAATAAGTGGTGTGGAGATACGGCTCAGGCAGCTTGGACGAAGTCTGGAACTTGATAGGATTCATCCTCATAAATTTAGGCGGACGATGGCTACCAGGGCAATTGATAAAGGTATGCCGATAGAACAGGTACAGCGAATTTTGGGGCATTCTCAAATTGATACGACGATGCAATATGCTATGGTAAATCAAAGCAATGTTAAATCTTCTCATCAGAAATACATGGCTTAGACAAATTTTAATTTGTAGTGATCTTGCAGAACAGAATATTGGATTGACATAAAAGCGGTCAGATGCTATTATAATAGTTAGAAAGGTGCTACCGATAGACGGTTAGCCTGATAAAATCAGTAAGTCAAAAATGACCGCTCAGTTTTCCAGACTAGGGGCGGTCATTTTTGTGTCCTGCTATCTCTCGTACCGAAAGAATAGCCAAGACTAAAACACGTCAGGCACAGGCTGATAACAGCTATGAATCCTTCGATCGTGAGCATGAGCACGTACCTCCTCCGATGGATTTCCCCAAAGGGATTTCTATGTAAACAGAGCTAAAACTCTCTGGAAGAGGCTAACCGCCTACCGTTTATGGTAACACCTTAAATATATCACGTCAAACATATGTTCGAAATGCAAGAAGAAATTGAAAAAAGCCGGCATGGGAAGATGGAAAAACTAGGAAAGTATATTCAAGAGTACACAGTTAAAAATAAGTGTGCAGAAAGTATTCCAGTTTATAGTGTGACGAATACACAGGGGTTTTGCAAAGATTATTTTGGAAAAGAAGTTGCAAGTAAAGATAAGACGACGTATAAGATTGTTCCGAAAGGATATTTTGCATATAACCCATCAAGAATTAATGTTGGCTCTGTTGATTGGCAAAGAAATGAAGAGCGGGTTATTGTAAGTCCGTTATATAATGTTTTTTCAGTGTCAGAGCAATTAAATCAACAATATTTGTATTATTATTTGAAAAGTGATATAGTAAGACAGTTTATAAAGGCAATAGCAAGAGGAACAGTACGAGATAATTTGAAGCTCTCCATGCTTTGTGAATTTCCAATATATGTGCCAAGTGTTTTAGAACAAGAAAATATTGTGGTTAAGCTAGATGGATTGCAAAAAGTGATTAATTTGAGGAAGCAACAGTTACAGAAATTAGACGAATTAATCCAAGCCCGATTTGTCGAGATGTTTGGTGGTTTGCATAATAGTAAACTTTATCCTTATGTTTCTATAGAAACATTTACCGATGTTACAAGTGGGGGCACGCCTAATAGAAATACTAAAGAGTATTGGGAAAATGGCAATATACGATGGGTTAAAACAACAGAACTTCATAATAATTTTATAACAGATACAGAAGAATATATTACAAGAAAGGGGATAGATAATTCATCGGCAAAAGTTATTCCAGCACATTCGATTTTGGTTGCAATGTATGGACAAGGAAAAACAAGAGGCATGACGGGCTATTTATTAAAAGAATGTACAACGAACCAAGCTTGTGCATGTATTTTGCCATGCAAGAGAGTTGATCAGAAATATTTATGGTATTATATGATTTTGTCATATGATAAGCTTCGTGGAATGGCAAAAGGGGGAAATCAACCTAACTTAAATATTGGAATTATAAAAAGATTTCAGGTTTTAGTTCCACCCATCGAACTCCAAAGCCAATTTGCTGACTTTGTCAACCAAGTCAACAAATCAAAACTTGTAATAAAAAACTTGCTGCAAATATATAAGCATCAAATACAGATGTGAAAATAAAAAAACAGATACAGTCTCAAACAGATCTTGTACTTGCATGGGTGTGGTGGGGCTGGGAAAATAAGGGAGGAAGCATATGAGTTCTAATTTTGAGTTTTTAACGGGAATTTATGATGAATTTGCAAAGGAAGCCAAAGAAGCGGAACAGAGTTTGGTTGTTTCGCCTTCTACGTGTGCTATTTTGTCACGAAGAGCATTGGAATTAGCGGTTCGTTTTGTGTTCACTTTTGACAACGAATTGAAACTGCCGTATCAGGATAATATCTCTTCGCTGATACATGAAAGGACATTTCGGAGTATCATTGAGCCGCGTTTATTTCCGATGCTCAAATATGTTATTTGGCTGGGAAATAAGGCGGTACATACCAATAAAAAGATAACACGAGATGATGCCATTGTATCACTTCGTGATTTGTTTGAGTTTTGTGACTGGATTGATTACAGCTATTCACGTGTGTACAAGGACAAGCAGTTTGATGAGTCGATTTTGCCGAGTGGTGAAGACAAGCGGATGAGCTCGGAAGAACTGCAGAAAATGTATGATAAAATGAGTAGTAAAGACCGAAAACTCGAAGATATGATTAAAGAAAATGAAGAACTTCGAGAGCAAATGGCAAAGATTAAACAGCAAAATATTCAGAGTCGTAATTTTACCATCAATGAAATGAGTGAGGAATTAACACGGAAAAAATATATTGATGTTGAATTAGAAGATGCGGGCTGGGTGATTGGAAAAAATTGTATGGAAGAAGTAGAAGTGCAAGGTATGCCAAATGCAACAGGAAAAGGGTATGTTGATTATGTCTTGTATGGGAAAGACCGTATTCCGTTGGCCGTTGTAGAAGCGAAAAGAGCCTCTGTGGATCCGATTGTGGGAAGTCAGCAGGCAAAGTTGTATGCGGATTGTTTGCAAAATCAGTATGGGGTACGGCCGTTGATTTTTACAACAAATGGGTTTGAAACGTATTATACAAATGATTATGCTGGTTTTGCCAAGCGCCGGGTGGCAGGATTTTTCACACAGGAAGAATTACAACTTGAAATAGATCGTCGAAAAACCAGGAAACCACTTGAAAATCTGGAGATTAGCGATGAAATTACGAACCGGCCGTATCAAAAGGAAGCGGTGACGGCAGTGTGTGATGCCATTGCAAAAAAACATAGAAAAATGCTTATTGTACAGGCGACGGGATCGGGAAAAACCCGCGTCAGTATAAGTATTGTAGATGTCCTTCGCAGACACAATTATGTGAAAAATATATTGTTTTTAGCAGATCGAAAAGCATTGGTTAAACAGGCGAAAAATAATTACAGTAACCTGCTTCCGGGGCTTTCTTGTTGTAATTTGTTAGACAATAAGGAAGATCCGGAAGCTTCGCGCATGATATTCAGTACCTATCCTACGATGATGAATGCGATTGATGAGAAAAAGCGGAAAGATGGAAGCCGGATGTTTTCTCCGGCCCATTTTGATCTCATTATCATTGATGAAGCACATCGGTCTATTTATAAAAAATATCAAGAGATATTTGACTATTTTGATGCCTATATCCTCGGGATGACGGCGACACCAAAAGATGATGTTGGAAAAAATACATATCGTGTGTTTGATTTGGAAAATGGAAATCCAACGTATGATTATGAATTGGAGCAGGCGGTAAAAGAAAAATATCTGGTTTCCTATTCAACATTGGAGTATAAGACAAAAATAATGGAGGATGGAATTCGATATAATGAACTTTCAGAAGAAGAGAAAGAATCCTTTGAAGAAAGTTTTGGAATAGAAGAAGGAGATACTCCGCTTGATATTGAGGCATCCGCAATCAATAACTGGCTCTTCAATCTGGATACGATTGATAAGGTACTTATTGAACTGATGAAAAATGGCTTAAAAGTAGAGGGCGGTGATAAGCTGGGAAAAACGATTGTTTTTGCTAAAAATAGTGAACATGCCAAAATAATTGTGGAGCGATTTCATGTGATGTTTCCGGAATTTGGTGGCGATTTTATCAAGCAAATTGACTACAGCATTAAATATGTAGATACCTTGATTGATGATTTCAGCTCAAAAGAAAAATATCCGCAGATTGCTGTTTCTGTTGATATGCTGGATACCGGAATTGACATCCCTGAGATTTTAAATTTAGTTTTCTTTAAAAAGATCCGAAGTTATAGCAAGTTTTGGCAGATGATTGGACGAGGTACGAGGTTATGCCCGAATCTGTTTGGCGAAGGACAGGATAAAGAGAGCTTTTTAATCTTTGATTTTTGTAATAATTTCGAATTTTTCAGTGTCAAAACGAATGGAAAAGAAACGGGAGTGCCGGCAGCATTAAGTGAGAAAATATTTAATGTAAAAACGGGCATTGCGCGGGAATTACAGGCACCGGTTTTTGCTAAACAGGAAGAATATGTAAATTATAGAAGAGATCTTGTGGATGAATTACATCACACAGTAATTGAATTGGATACGACTAGTTTCCGAGTGAAAAATCATCTGCGTTTCGTTGAGATGTTTCGACAGAAAAAAGCCTGGGATTCGATCGAGTCAGAACAGATGAGGATGGTAAAAGAGCACATTGCGCCTCTTGTCATGCCGGAAAAAGAGGATGAACTTGCACGACGATTTGACTATTTGTTGTATAGCATTGAACTTGGCGTGTTACAAAGTAAAAATGTACAGTCTCAGGTAAATACGGTGGTAACTACAGCGGCAGCATTAGAGAAAAAAACAGGGATACCGCAGGTGAAGGCACAGTTGCCATTGCTTTCCAGAGTGCAGACTGTAGAGTTTTGGCAGCAGGCAGATGTTATGCAGCTTGATCGGGGAAGAGAGGTGCTGCGTGAACTTATCCGTTTTTTGGATAAGATAAATACAAAGTCTTTTTATGTTGATGTAGAGGACAAGATTATTGAAGAGAAAAAGGGTGACCCCATCTATGCGGTAAATAATTTGGAAAACTATCGTAAAAACGTAGAATATTACCTGAAAGAACATAAAACTAATATTGCAGTGTACAAACTTCGGAGTAATAAGAAACTGACAAAAGAAGATCTGCATTCGCTGGAAGAGATTCTCTGGCACGAGTTGGGAAGCCGGGAAGACTATCAAAAAGAATACGGAGATACTCCGATTGGAATGTTGGTTAGAAAAATTGTAGGCGTTGACACCGAAGCGGTAAATGAGGCATTTAGCGAGTTCTTGACGGAAGAACGTTTGAATATTAATCAAATTCGGTTTGTTCGGTTGTTGGTAGATTATATTTCTAGAAATGGAAATATAGAAGACCGCAAAGTGCTTCAGGATGAGCCATTTCGAAGTGTGGGAAGTATCGTGACGTTGTTTAAAGATGATATGGAAACAGCGAAAAAGATCATGGATGTTGTGGAAGAAATAAAAAACAATTCTGTGGTTACTGCTTAGAAAGACGTAATCTTGTTGTTGGAGATTGGTAAATTTCTGCTTGCACAGTTTAATGTATCATGATACATTAATAATGCGAGTAAAATTAAGGAAAATAAAAGGAGGAAAAAGAGTATGAAACGTGTTTTAATTGCTATGTTACTGGTGCTAGCTCTTTTGAGTACGGGAATCGCGAGCGGCAGTTATGTGCAGGCAAAGACTCAAAAGTATTGGGTGTATGATTCTGCGCAGGCAAAGGTCAAAGGTAATAAACTTGTTGTAAAAGCACCACTATATGTGGGAGAAAAAAAGATAAAAAAGAAGAAGGTATTTATTCTTACGAATAAGACTAAATATTGGGATCCAAATTATGGCGGTTCCGATCCGATGATCGGAAAATGGCTTTCAAAAGCGGAATTCAAGGATTTGTTGAAAGTTCATCTTGGATTGGAAATTAGAGTGAAAAAAGGAAAAGTTACACGCTGCGAGATTTCTTCGTAATGGTTGGTGAGGAATCAATAGTGTGCAGGTAAAAAATGACCGTTCAGTTTTGAGGTGACCCCTCAAAGTTAGACTTTTTACGAGACGACTTCGGTCGTCTCGTTTTTCTTTATACAGCTAGGAGATGGAGTCTGTATTGAACCGGACTCATCCATCCTAGCTTTTCTTTTATCCGTTTCTCATTGTAATATTTTATAAAACGTTCTATCTCTGATTTTAATTCCTCGTAGCTGTAATAAACAACACTGTAGTAAATTTCTTGCTTGAGCAGTCCAAAGAAGTTTTCCATTACAGAATTATCCAAGCAGTTTCCTTTCCTGGACATACTTTGAAATATTCGTTCTTCTTTCAGCCTATGGGAGTAGGCTTTCATCTGGTAAGCCCATCCCTGATCTGAGTGAAAAGTCCTTCTGTATGGACAGTCTGCAGTGATTTCAATTGCTTTATCTAATGCATCCATTACGTTCTTGGCAGAAGGTCGTTGATCTATCCCGTAACTAAGTATTTCACCATTACACATATCCATAAACGGATCGAGATAAAGTTTATGCATGGTCATATGACCTTTCTCATCGACTTCATAATACTTGAACTCGCTAGTATCTGTAGTGATTTTCTGATGAGGTATATGTGTGCTAAAGCGTCTGCGAATCCTGTTCGGAGCAACAGTACCAACCTTGCCTCTATAAGAACTATACTTTCTGCTTTTGCGAGTGTAGGACATTACCTGTAATCCAAGCTTTTGAACAATGCGTTGAACTTTCTTTTTGTTTATGGAATATCCCTGATTGCGAAGCTCTCCGAAAATCCTGCGATATCCGTAATCCTTATGTTCTTTACGAATCCCAAGTATCTTTTCCTCAATTTCCTGATATGGATTTTCTCTATCAAAATGCTTTTGCCAATACATATATGTGGCTTTGGGCATTCCGATATATGAGAGAAGGTCTTTTAATTTGAACCGTCTTCGGAGGCTGCTGATGATTCTTGCCGTTCTCTCATTTTCGCTTCGTCCTCTAAACGCAGTCTCCTCAGTTCTTTTAAAAAGGCATTTTCTATTCTTAACTTCAGAAGTTCATCTTCCAGTTCTTTTACATGCTCAGCGCTTGTGTCAACGGATGGCTCTTCTAATGGTACTATTTTAGTATTCTTAGATTTATCCAATGTTTTCTTTCGACCTTTCTTATGTGGTCTCAACGCATCAGGACCAGCTGCTCGAAAACGGTTAACCCAGTTTGCAATCATACTGGGGGTGGTAATACCTTCTTGCAGTGCTAAATCTTGATATGAGATTTCACTTGATAAATATAATTCTACCACATGAAGCTTATATTCGAAAGAATATAATTCATTTTTTCGTGAACGGAATAACCCCTCATCGCCAAAGTTTTTATAATTTCGAACCCACGTCTTTACATTAGTGCAAGTGGGAATCTCATATTTTTTAGCTACAAATTCAAAACTACCTTCACCATTTAAGTACGAATTAACTACTTTCTTTTTAAATTCAAAAGAATATTTAGCCATAAAAATACCGACCTCCAATCGTTAGATTTTTAGGTCTAACTTTTTGGGGTCGGTACAAAAATGATCCACCTTCGGGCTTCTTTTAATTTCCTTTGCTGCTCAGAGGATTGGAGGCATCTTCCCAGAACAGATTGTTGTCCGGCGCCGGCTGATCCTTTTCATTGTAATGAGAGTTCTCACGGATGCGGCGTTTGCGGGCGTCGTTGGACTTCTTGCTGTCTGATGTGGAGAGGTTTTTTGTATTGTTGTTTGTGTGATTCATTTTAGAGGTCCTTTCGTAGCTTCTGGTGGTATTAGTATGGACGGGGAGAGGAAAAATATGCGGGGGACAGAAAATAATGGAAAAGTACTTGTTGAGGCATTCGCACATAAGTGGTAAAATTACTTCTATGGGTGTAGTTGGAAAGGTAGCATATTGTTTATTTATGATGTATGTATAAACAAAAATTTGGATAAAAAGGAAGTGTAATAAATGGATTTAAAACAGGTTATTTTCTTTGCACAGAAAAACGGATACGAAACAGTCGAAAAGTTAAATAACTGGAACGGTTACGAATGCTATGAACCTATCATGGATTCCAAAAAAGAAACCGAAATAGGCCCGCCACTCTTGATCCTTGTCAAAGGAGATAAAATCCGAATGTCCACACCGGAGGAGGCATTTCAGCAGATGGATAAGTGCTAACTAGGGGAAGATGGGTATAAGCTTGCCTGCACTCAGAATGCTTTACCGGAGAACTTTGAGCAATTACCTGATTTTGTCAAGTGCAAGTAGGTTGTCAAACACCTTATAATGCCATACAGTCAAAGCGTTTTATTAACCCCAAGTGCAGTTTTTAATGCCTCCTGCAAAAGTCGGGAAACATTTATCCCAGCGTGCTCAGCTTCGTAGTTCAGCCAACTTAGCAAAGTTACATTTCGTCGTACTGTTTTGGTATCAATCTTTCGTCGATATTCTGCAGAATCTACATCGACAAGAGAAATAACTGTTTGCCCGTCACTTGCAAAAGTGCATTGATTTGTGAGAGTAAAAGACCAACATTTCGTTCAGATAGGTATCAGTTTACTGTTGTGATGCCAAATCTGAACTACGATGTCCCTCAAAATGTCCCTTAAGACAAATTGAATTCTCAAATTATGGATTTGATTCGTAAGGATAGTAAGATTAGTACAGAAAAAATGGCGATTGCGCTAGGAGTAAGTTCCAAAACGATTAAGCGTCATATAAAAGAAATGGATAATGTACGTTATATTGGGCGTGGTTTTAGTGGACACTGGGAAATTGCGGATGATAAAAAACGGTGAATAGGTTGAAGTTTCCAGAAAAATGAGATACGAAAAACTAATACACACTTGTCAAATAAAATAATGTTGAATATATATGCAAAAGATGATATAATTTGCATATACTATATATGGAGGTGACTAATATGTTGACATTACAAGAAACAATAAGACCATCTGCTGATTTGCGAAATCATTATTCTGAAATATCAAAACTGTGTAAGGAAAACAAAGAAGCAGTGATTATTACAGTAAATGGTAGAGGAGATACAGTTTCTCTATCATATGAAGAATATAAAAATATGAAAGCACGAATAGAGTTGTTAGAAGTGCTAGCTGAAGCAGAGGATGATGTGAAAAATGGTAGGGTTGCCCCGATAAGTGATACATTTGATGATTTACGTAAAATGTTTCAGGAGGGGTAAGTGATGAAATATGAGGTGATAAGAACTGATACAGCTGATGCAGGAATTAGAAAAATAATACTATATATTGCTCAGAATTTTGGAAATACGGTTGCACTTGAAAAACTAGATGATATTGAAAAGAGAATTCTTCAGTTAGGTGAAGATCCATATATTGGAACAAATCCAAGATATTCTATACTTAGGCGACAGGGCTATAAAGTACTTATTTTAGAAAAAAATTTAGTTTTTTATAAAATTGATGAAGTAAACAAGCAGGTAGTTGTATATGCAGTTATAGATCAACGACAGGATTATTTGAATATTATACAAGGTTTATAAATTAATAAAAAGTTTTAAATTGAATAAAAATGTTAAAGGGAATCCTTCTTAACGAGTATGTTAAGGAGGATTTCCTGTATTTAGAGAATGTTTTTATGTCAGATTTATAGTAAAGAAAAATTGTTTATAGGTCAGGTTTATATTGTAGAAAATTTAAAATAGTTTCAGGTGTGACAGGATGATTGTAAGAGTTAATTTACTAATCACATTCCGTGTTACATATGTGAATGTGTAAAAAGCATGAATGATATAAAAAATATAGTCAAAAATAAGTAAAAAGGAGATATAAAATGAAAGATAAAATTTTTGGCGTATTA
>OJNI01001572.1_pt1 | contig 13095 bp, 7 predicted proteins | sample 1597441 | NCBI WGS metagenome assembly OJNI01 (sample SAMEA2452131, study PRJEB22498) | human gut metagenome | reverse complement strand
TGACATGGAGTATTCCCTCTTTCGAGCCGATCAAAGGCTGTATCTCCGTGTTCGGATTCAGTTCCACTCCATACCAACGTTGATACCAGGCGGCAAAACCCTTGCGAAGTTCGGGGATGCCCACGTACGGTTGGTAGCCGTGTCCGTTGGGATCATGCGCATTGCTGCACAATGTTTCGATGGTTTTCTCGGAGGGGGGCATATCGGGACTTCCGATACCCAGACTGATGACGTCCTTACCTTCCGCATTCATCTGTGCTACCTCTTTCAGTTTCTTGGAGAAGTAGTATTCACTTACGCTTGCCAGTCTGTCGGCAGGAACGATCTTATACATTTGACTTTCCTTCTGCATATTCGCCTAATGTTTTGAGTTCTTTGGTTAATGGAGTGATTGCTGCAATGGACTGCTTATATCTCAGATAATCGTTGAAAGCCACATCTACATAAAACTGGTATTCCCATTCACGTCCGATGATCGGTAACGATTGTATCTTGGTCAGGTTGATATTATAAAAAGACAGGATGGACAACACTTGCGACAAACTGCCTTCCGTATGCGGCAAGGTGAATACCATGCTTGCCTTGTTGGTAGCATTTGCATGATGTTGGCGTAGTTCATCCGCCTGCCAGGGATCGGCAACTACCAGAAAACGGGTGAAGTTGTGTTTGTTTGTCTCGATTCCTTCTTGAAGCACCTTCATACCGTAACGCTCGGCTGCCGCTTTGGAACAGATGGCGGCGTGTCCTTTCAAGTTCTCGTTCTTGATGATTTCCGCGCTGCGTGCCGTATCCTCACCCTCTACTACTTTCAGTTGCGGATGTTGGTTCAGGAATTCGCGGCATTGCATCAGGGCGATAGGGTGGGAATTTACTTCCGTCAGGTCTTCCCAACTTTCGTCGGGAAGGCAGACAAAACTGTGTGAGATACGCAATTTGTATTCGCCGATAATTTGTGTGCCGCTTTGTCTCAACAACTCATTGTTGTGCAACAAGCTTCCCGCAATTGTATTTTCGATGGCGAGCATTCCGATTACCTGGCTGTCTTTTCGTATCGAAGTAAACACGTCCTCGAAGTTGGCGCAGCAGATTAGCTCTATTTCTTCCCCTTCGAAGTACTTGTGTGCGGCGATATCATGGTAGGAACCTAATGTTCCTTGAATTGCTATCTTTTTCATTGTTCTAAATGGTTTATATAAAAAAATCCCGCGTCCATATTGGAGCGGGATTCATATGATTGATTTCTCTATTCAGTCCTTAAGCATCACTGTCACTTGATACATACAAACTCCCGCTCTACTTTGTTGCTAAAGTAAAAGTAAAAAAAGAAGTAATATGCATAAGTAAACGATTTCATTCGATCCTTTGTTTTTGCTTTGGTTTCTAATTCTAGGGCAAAAGTAATAATTTTCTGTTAGATGCAAACAAAAAGCGATACTTTTTTTCTATTCTTGCCTAAAAAATATAAAAAGGACACTTAGAAGATACCCGGAAGAGTTTCCGGCTTTGCTCCCAGAGTCTTGAATTCACCGTTCAAACCGGCTTCATCTTTCGGGTTCAGCTCCAATGATTTCTTCATGTCCTCGATAGAACCGTCCTTGTCGCCATTTAACAATTTGGCACGTCCGCGTTCCTTATAAGCTTCTGCGAAGTTCGGATTCAGCTCAATGGCTTCGTCAAAGAGTCCGATAGCTTCCGTCAGTTTCTTCTGACTGATGTAAAGTCGTCCCAGATAGAGGTACGCCTGTTCGTTGAAAGGATTTATTTCCGTGACAAGTCGATAATCCTTTTCCGCTTCTTCGGACTCTCCGTTGTCCTCCTTCACTTTTCCATGTAGGAGTATCGCCGTTTCTTCTTCCGGATTCTGAGCCAATATGGCATCTACATCCTCCATTACCTCTTTGTATTGTTTCATTTTCAATAAGGCTTCTGCGCGTAACAGACGGGCTTCGATGAAATCATCCTTCAAGGTGATAGCTTTGGTGAGGTGGGCGATAGTCATCAGGTCGTCGTCCTGGCCTTTGCGGGCTTTTCCCAGCAGATAATGCGCTACGGCATTTCCTTCTTCGATGGCGATGGCCTTGTTGGCTGCCTCTTCCATAGCCTGATAATCTTCCTGAATGAAGCATACATTCGCCAATGTCAGGAAAGTATTGGTAACATGAGGTTCCATTACAGCCATTTTCTCCAAAAGTTCGCGGGCCTTTGCCGTTTCTCCCAATTGGACGTAGAGTTGGCTGAGATATCCCAATGTCTCGAAATCCTCCTCAATGGCAAGGGCTTCCGTGAAACATTTTACGGCATAATCCGGGCGTCCCATGCGTTGCGCGCGCAAACCGTCATATTTGAAGATCTCGAATCTTTTCCGGTCGTTTTTCTGCTTTTCACTTTCCAGTGTCTCCGATTTCCCGGAGAAGAAAGATTTAAAAAAGTTCGGCATGATATGTTGTTTTTGAGTTACACTTGCAAATGTAATAACTTATTTTGATATATGTATCATTCCATCCTGCATCTTCCATTCGCCTTCCTCCAATAAATAGCGGATAACCTCTCCAACCTTTTCTTTCTCCGCTTCCATGTTATTGGCTATTTCTGCCGGAGTAAGCGGTTTTTGAATGAGCAGTCCGGTCATTCGCTTCTTTAATTCTTCAAAGGAGTCATCGGACAGACTGTCTGTGGCGCGGTGGCTGAGGCAGATATCGCATTGGCCGCAATTATGTTCGTTTTTCTCTCCGAAGTAGCGGAGCAGCATCCGGCTCCGACATACGTTTTCTGAAGTGACATATTCCTCCATCGCCTTGATGCGCGCTTCGTATCTTGCTTTCCGTTCTTCGTAGACAGAGGGAGGAATATGTACAAAACGCAGTTCCTGCCGTTCGCGCGTATATATAATATAAGGTGTCTTTTTGTGTGGAATATAATCCACGATGCGGCGTTTGGTCAATGTCACCAGGATGTTATAGATCTGTTCGCGTGTCAGCCCCGTGCGTATCGACAGTGAAGCCTCGCTGATATAGGCATAATCCGTGAATACCCCTGTGTAGGAACGAAGGATTGTCTGTATCAGCGCTTCGGTTTCTTTTCCCATCTCCCGTAGTTTGTACAGTTCGTCCCGGTGAATCGTAAAAAGGATGCGGGAAGCATTATCCTGTTCGTCCGTATATTCCAGATAACCGGCTTGCGTCAGTATCTTCAGCGCACTGTCTACCGGGACCGGAAAGGATTTGAATTTCCGGCAGAATTCTTCCAGATTAAATTCGCGGACACATTGGAAACCGTCGCCCATCGCCATCTGATAGTAATATTGCAAATGCTCGTAAACATCGAGAATATACTCTTTGTCGGGGAAGGTGTCTGCCACCCGTTTGTGCAGGGTAGTCTTATCAGATTTGGCATATAGAATAACAGCATATGCCTTTTTCCCGTCTCTGCCTGCCCGTCCGGCCTCTTGAAAATACGCTTCCGGAGAATCGGGGAGATCAAGATGAAGGACGATGCGGACATCCGGTTTGTCAATACCCATTCCGAAAGCATTGGTGGCTACCATTACGCGGACTTCCCCGTTTTGCCAGCGTTTCTGGCGGAGGTCTTTCACTGCATTATCCAGTCCGGCATGATAGAAGTCAGCGGTAATATCTTCGTTCACCAGCAGTTCGGTGATTTCCTTTGTCCGTCGCCTGTTGCGGACATAAATGATGGCGCTACCTGGTATTTTCCGTAAGATATGCAATAACTCGTTCGTCTTGTTGTCTGTCTTACGGACAATGTACGCCAGGTTCTTCCGTTCAAAACTCATGCGGAAGACATTGCCTTCATGGAAGTTCAGACGATTCTGAATATCCTTTACTACTTCCGGTGTAGCGGTTGCGGTCAGTGCCAGCACCGGAACTCCGGGCAGGAGTTCCCGTATTTCCGCAATTTTCAGATAGGCAGGCCGGAAGTCATATCCCCATTGGGAGATACAGTGACTTTCGTCTACTGTGATCATGGAGACTTTCATTGCCTTCAGTTTGGTGCGGAAAATCTCCGTATCCACACGTTCCGGAGAAATATAGAGGAATTTGTAATCACCGAAGATACAATTCTCCAGTGCGGTGAGAATCTCTTGGCGCGTCATGCCGGAATATACGGCAAGCGCCATGATTCCCCGTTTGCGCAGGTTCTGCACTTGATCTTTCATCAAGGCAATGAGGGGAGTAATGACAATGCAAATACCTTCTTGAGCGAGAGCAGGCACTTGGAAGGTGATGGACTTTCCACCGCCTGTCGGCATAAGCCCCAATGTATCTTTGCCTTCGCCGATACTGGTAATGATCTCCTCCTGCAAGTCGCGGAAGGAGTCATACCCCCAGTATTGTTTCAATATCTCCTGATACTTATTCAATCGGTTTTATATCTTCAATTTGAAGTTGGATTTCGCCACGCTTATGCGTGTTTTCTTCGATGGTGTAGCAGATGTCGAACGAGCGTTTCGTCTTGATATAACGTACGTGCGAACTTTGCCCGAAAGCAATGCCGTTCATTACATTGTTCGATTTATTATCCACTAGTTCCAGTTTGATGTGCTCCTGATCACGTCCCACCACCTTGCTTGTTCCGTAGTCGTAGACATGGTGCGTACAGAAAATAGGTTTCATATTGTCAGGACCGAAAGGATTGAATCTTTTCAGATCATTGAAGAACTTGGATGAAATGTCTCTGAAATCTATCTCCGCATCAATGTCGATTACGGCACTGGTCTGCTCCGGTAAAATATGCTGCGAGACGTATTCTTCAAATCGTCTGGTGAACTCTTCCACGTTTTCTACTTTCATGGATAGTCCGGCAGCATACGTATGTCCTCCAAAGTTCTCCAGCAGGTCGCGGCAATGTTCGATTGCTCTATATACATCGAAGCCGGAAACGGAACGTGCGGAACCTGTCGCCATGTCGTCCGTCCGGGTTAGCACTACAGCCGGGCGATAGTAGACTTCTGTCAGTCGGGAAGCCACAATACCGATCACTCCCTTGTGCCACTCTTCGTTGTAGATCACGATAGAGCGGCGGTCGGCAAGCCCTTCCAGATTGGCGACGATATTGTTCGCCTCTTCCGTCATACTCTTGTCGAGGTCTTTACGAGTCTCGTTGTATTGATTAATTTGTCCGGCTTTCTCCAGCGCTACCGAGAAATCTTTTTCGGTGAGTAAGTCTACCGCTTCTTTTCCATTTTGGATACGTCCCGATGCGTTGATACGCGGTCCTATTTTGAATACGATATCGCTGACGGTAATCTCTTTTTCGGAGAGTCCGCATACATCGATGATCGCTTTCATTCCAGTACTCGGGTTGCTGTTCAGCTGCTTCAACCCATGAAAAGCGAGAATACGGTTTTCACCCATGATGGGCACGATATCCGATGCGATACTTACCGCCACGATGTCGAGCAGCGGAATCAGATGATGAAACTCGATACCGTTGCTGATGGCGAACGCTTGCATAAACTTGAAACCGACCCCGCAACCGGAAAGGTGTGTGTACGGATACGTATTATCCAAGCGTTTGGCATTCAGAATGGCTACGGCAGGTGGAAGCACCTCATCCGGCACATGATGGTCGCAGATGATAAAGTCGATTCCTTTCTCTTTGGCATACGTGATTTCCTCTACAGCCTTTATGCCGCAATCGAGCACAATAATAAGCCCTACACCGGTTTCGGCGGCATAGTCCACTCCTTTTTTAGAAATGCCATACCCTTCATTGTAACGGTCGGGTATATAATAGTCAAGGTTCGAATAGAACTGTTGAATAAACTTGTAGACCAATGCTACCGCAGTAGTGCCGTCTACGTCATAATCTCCATAAATTAGAATACGTTCTTTCTTTCCCATCGCCTTGTTCAGACGTTCTACTGCAACGTCCATATCCTTCATCAGGAATGGGTCGTGCAGGTCGGGCAATTGCGGACGGAAGAATTTCTTAGCGTCTGCCGCTTTCGTAATTCCCCGTTGCACCAAAAGTTGTCCAAGTATCGGGCTAATCCCTAATTCTTGGGCCAATATCTGGCTTGTCTCTGTCTGTTCGGGTGTAATGGGTCGATAATTCCATTTGTGATTCATTTTATATATTGCTTTTTTCTTTTTCTGTTCTCAAGGGTCAGAAAGGCACTTCTTTCCAACAAGGGGTAAAAGTACGAAAAAAAGCGGAAGTGTAGGATAAGATATGACGAAAATATTTCATGATGCTATGTTGAAACGCAAATTATTATGCCACCCTCATAGCAATAGAGTGGCACAATATGTTTTGTAAGCAATCGGAAACCTAGAGCCCGTTGATAAACAGATTCGCTTTTTCCACTACGACGTTTGCCGGAGTCTTTAACAGTTGAAGCTCATCAAAACTTTCAAGTACTCTCTCCAGTTTGCGTAGTGTAGCAGTCTTGTTTTGGGTTTGCAGTTCCGTTTTCAGAATTCGGATTTTCTCGTATGCTTGTATGCCTGCCACCAGATTCTCGAAACGCAGACAAGTCCTTCCTCCCGGATAGAGAAGGTAAGTATCTCCGGCTCCCCATGTGTAGAAGCGGCTGTCTAGTAACGGCTCGATAGTCCAGCTGTTCAATGCCCAACGCAGGTATCCGTCCAGATTCTCTTTCGCTGCATACCAGGCTATCCAAGCGCCTTCTGCCGGGTTGCTGAATGTATATGTGTTGGGATGGGATTCTGCGCAACAGGTGTAGTAAGTTGTGATTTTTCCTTCTGCTTTCCGTTTCGTTTTCATCTCTTCACTGAATTTCTCTGCGATGGCAATGCAATAATCATTCAGTTCGTCTGAAAGTTCTTTATGGAGTGAGCCGGCAAGTGAAACCTTGAAATTCGGATCTGCTTCACGGATAATCTTCAGTGCTTTCAACATATCGGGCATGGGGCGTTCGTCCATAGCGATGTGCGTAATGTCAAACCAGCCTTTGGATTTTAAGTGAGCAGCAAAGTCTTTCAGCATACTTAACCATAGGTCGTGATAAGCCTGTTCTCCCGGCTTGGATTTTAATTCTTTCATGCTGTTGGTGGCTTGGTCGAAATAGAGGAAAGACAGTTTCCAGGGAATCATGGAATAACATCCGATCTCCTTTTTTATTCCCATATCTATCATGAACTCCACCCATTTGTCGAAGATCGTGTAGTCGAACCACCAGCTGCCGTCTATTTTCCGAACCCAAGTGATCATCGTTTCGTATGGATCATAAGTTTGTCCGCCCCAAGGGTGATGCATGATGGGGACGGTAATCACTTTTCCGCCTGCATCCGCGTATGGTTGCAGTTCTGTCTTTAAGATTCTGAAGTGTTCCTCCGACCATAAAGGAACCTGATGATAACGGGCCACTGCAAATGGGTTTTGCCAAAGGTCCAGATGGAAAGCCCATTGATCGGGTTGAGGCAATGTGCGTTGCTGAACCTGTATGGTCAGTTTTAACTTCCCGATCACTTCGTGATTATTCTTTATAAGTACATCGGATGAATAATTGCCGCTAATTGCATCTTCAGGAATCCAGACGCGTATCCAGTATCCTTGAGAGGTCTTCGCTTTTATCGGTAAAGCAGCGGCGAGATGGTCGATAGGGTCAGCTACCAGTGTGGAGTCGAATTGTGACAAGTCCGGTCGGGGACCGCAAGTACCTTTTTGGTTCTTGTTCAGTTCATCTGTCATCACATATCTGACAAACCCTTTCAGAATACGGTCTGCCGAAATACTTTGTTTACCGGAGGAATGCGTCAGGGGAGCTATTTCTACGGAAACATTATCCAAATCGATAGCGGAAGAAACTACCAACTGTGCGGCGACTCTTTCTCCTTTCCATCCTTTGATATCAATCTTTTTCTGATTGAGATGTGGATTTACCTCTTTCTTATATCGGGTGTAAGTGTCTCCCCATGCACAACGAGTGCCGGAAAGGTCTTTCCAGGATTCCTCGTCCGTTGGAGCCGGATTTTTGAGTTCCGTGTACTGTGTCAATGGGAAAGGAGCTTGCGAGGTTGACTGCCCGGAATGGGTAACTCCCATCGGGATTTGTCCGTTCAGGCTTCCCAGACTGCAAAGTCCGGAGAAGATGAGGACGATAGCTTTTACTCTAATGTTCATACGAGTTGTTTTTAATAGGTGATTAAAGGAAATATACTTTAGTTTGATTTAATTCAGAAGAATTGGGACCGATGCCGATGGTAAAGCTTCCGGGTTCCAGTACCTTTTCCATTTTATTATTGTATATGCTAAAATCTGCGGAAGGAATAGTAAAACGAATCTCCTTTTCTTCGCCGGGCTGAAGATGGATGGAAGCAAAGCGTTTTAATTCCTTTTCTCTCGGAATGACGGTAGCCACTTCGTCACGTATATAAAGCTGTACAATTTCTCTGCCGACTACGGAACCTGTATTCTTGATTTTTATCCGTACAGTGACGGAATCTCCCCTTCGGTATTCTGTTTTATCGGTAACGGGAGAGGAATATTTGTATTGCGTGTAACTCAGACCGAATCCGAATGGAAATAAGGCTCCTTGCGGTATGTCGGCGTGGTGTACTGTGTAAAAAGTTCTTCTGGCATTATAAACAATAGGAATCTGCCCCGCATGTCTGGGGAAAGTCTGCGAAAGTTTCCCTGAGGGATTTTCGATACCTGTCAGTAAGGCTGCTACGGCTTTTCCTCCCATAGTGCCGGGATACCAGGCTTCTAGTAGAGCATCGCAGTTCTTGATGACTTCATCCAATACTAGTGGTCGGCCGTTGAATAACACTACGATGATTTTTTTCCCGGTTGTCTTCAATGCTTTCAGCAATCTCATCTGCTGATCTGGTAACTCGATTTTGGCGGTTGAAACAGCTTCTCCAGATAAGTTGGACGGTTCTCCGAGACAAGCTATAATGATTTCATTTTTTTGTGCCAAAGCACAAACATCCGACAAATAGGCCGGTGTAATACCGGAGAAGTCACAAGCCCGTACATCAATCGGGATATCAGTACGTAAGGCTTTGAAGCCTTCTTCTACTGTAATTACCTCTTTGCTGTCTCCTTTCATATTCCAGGAACCCAGCAAATGGTAGCGTGTATTGGCGAATGGACCAACTAGTGCTATTCTTTTAGAATCGGATAAGGGAAGTGTGCGATCTTCATTTTTTAAGAGTACCATACTTTGACAAGCCATTTGGTATGCGTCTTCCTGGCTTTCTTTAGAATAAAGTGTCTGCTTTTCCCGTTCGGTATTAAAATAGGCGAATGGATTATCAAACAGTCCCAACCGGAATTTCAGTTCTAAGGCACGGGCGGCAGCGCGGTTAATCAGTTGCTCCGGAACTTTCTGTGTTCTTACCAGCTCCGGCAGGAATTCGATAAACTGTTTGGCACTCATATCCATGTCTATTCCGCTTTTGATGCCTCTTTCAGCAGCTTCTTGTTCGTTGTCGGCAGCTCCTTCCGTCACCGCATGTTGAAAAGTTGTCCAATCGGTCATTAGCAATCCTTTGAACTGCATTTGTTTACGCAACACCTCTTCATTCATGAAATAGTTCATTGTCAGCGGCTCTCCATCGTAGGAGGTATATGCGCACATGACACTTGCTACTCCTGCATTAATGGCTGCTTGAAAAGGAGGGAGATAAATTTCCTGAAGTTTGCGCAGAGATACGTCCGTTTCTTGATAGTCTCTTCCTGCCATGACTGCCCCATAACCGGCAAAATGCTTTACGCAGGCAGCAATCGTATGAGGGCTTGTCAAGTCGTTCCCTTGAAACCCTCGGACTCTTGCGGCAGCCAGTTCTCCGCACAAGTAAGCATCTTCACCGGATGTTTCCATAATACGTCCCCAACGAGGATCGTATGATATGTCAACCATCGGTGCGTAGGTCAGTTGGATACCTGCTGCAGCGGCTTCCCGCGCTGCCATAGCAGCACTTTGTTCTACTAATTCCGGATTCCAACTACACGATTCGGCTAGTGGAATGGGGGTAATGGTGCGATATCCGTGAATGACATCTTCATGAAAGACTAAAGGAATACCTAACCTGCTATGTTTCAGAGCCTCCTCTTGTAGAGAACGGTTTAGTTCCGCTCCATTCGCTTTCAAAAAAGCGCCGACTTTCCCTGCACGTATCAGAGATCGGCAGATGGAGTCGTCTTTCGTATAATAAGGTATTAAGTTCAGTTCTGCTATTTTTTCTTCAAGTGTCATGCGTGACAATAGATCTTTCACCCGTTGGGGGACGGGGATGGATTCCTTTTGATAAGGATAGGATTGTGCAAGGCATACCGAAAACACGTTTCCCACAAGGAATAGTGTTATAAAGATAAACTTGTTCATGTTTAAAGTCTGTTATGAGTTAAATTAATAAATATTACCGCAGACTTTTCTTATTTATACAGACAAACAGGGGATGTGGAAACATCCCGAATTTAATTGGAGAAGAGAAACACGTTGCAATATTAGGAATAATATTCGAAGTACACAAGTAAAGCGGGCAAAGAATTTGAAAGGGAAAATTTGTTCGTTACTTTATTTATTTATAATATTGCGGACTTTATCATCCAATAAAGCCCTATTTATATGCTAGATACTGATGAAAAAACATTCGAGAAGCTCTTTAGGGAGCATTATTCCCTTCTATGTAATTATGCGAATAGCATTGTCTGTAATGAGCAGGCGGTAGAGGACATTGTACAGAATTTCTTTATTGCCGTCTGGGAGAAGAAACACTTATCTATAACGGAGGATACTTTTCTTCCGTATGCCTATTGTGCTATCAAGAACAGTTGTATCAACTACTATAAGTCAGAGATTGCCAAAGAGAATTTTTTCACTGTGCTGGCGGAGGAATGGCAATTACAACTGCAAGAAGAAGAGGAGTTCAGATATAAACAGGAGGTACATGCCGCTCTTCAGAAGTTACCGGAAAAATGCAGGAAAGTATTTTTGCTGAAGTGTGTCACCGGTCTTCGTTATAAAGAAATCGCGGAAATTTCCGATATTTCGGTCAATACCGTGAAATACCATCTGGGAGAGGCTTTTCGTGTCATGAGGGAAGAACTGAAAGACCTGATGATACTATTAATATTAATTTTTAGCTGATTGTGCCTACCCATTTTAGGGAAAGCAATTGTCATAGTAACAGAAAGATAAAAAGAAAATGATGAAACAGGAATTGATCTATCAAGCTATTCTTTCTACATTAGCTCATGAGGCTACCGATGAGGAACAAAAGATTGTTGACGAGTGGCTGCGTGAGTCTGAGGAAAACAGAGAGGAATATGAGGGGATGCGTCGTATGTATGAGAAAGCGACGGCTCCTCGTAAACCCAAACAATTTGATGCAGACCGGGCTTGGAAACAGGTGGCCGACCATACCATATATAAAAAGAAAAGTTGGTATCTGTCTATGTGGGTGCGCTATGCGGCCGTTGTAGCTGTTGTGGTGGCAAGCGGATTGTTCTTTATCACAGATTGGTTCCGTGCGGACAGTCTGGATGGGATAGACATGATGGCTTACAATGAACCTACCCTGCTTTTGGAAGGGGATGAGATTGATTTGAGCGGGCGGTCCTTTACGATGAAGCGTGATCAGGCTTTGATAAAGAACGATGCGGACAACTTGCTCTCTTATGAGGCGGAAGGCGGGACGGATAAAGCGAAGATTGTTCATAACCGCCTGATTATCCCGAGAGGAAAAATGTACAGACTGGTGTTGGAGGATGGCACGAAAGTATGGCTGAACTCAGAAACGGAACTCTCATATCCGAGCCGGTTTACCGGAACCAAGAGGGAAGTAAAGTTATTGGGTGAGGCTTTCTTTGAAGTCACTCCTGACAAGGAAAGACCGTTCTATGTAAAGGCGAACGGAATGGATATACGTGTTCTGGGAACTTCTTTCAACGTAAGTGCCTATCAAGATAGCGAGAGTACGAGTACGACATTGGTGGAGGGATCGGTAGCTGTGAGCACGGCCAATGGTGCGGAACGGACAATAACGCCTTCCGAACGATTGGCGTATAATAAGAAAAGTCATCAGTTATCTGTGGAGAAAGTGGATACTGAACTTTATACTTCCTGGATCAACGGTGTATACATCTTTAAGAATATGCCTTTAGAGGAAATATTGGAGAAACTTTCCCGATGGTATGATTTCTCTGTTACCTATCAGGATGAAACATTGAAACACACCCGTTTTTCTCTTACCGCAGACCGAAAAACGGATATAGACAAACTCTTGGAAGTGATAAACTACACTTCGGATGTTAAATTGGAGAAACAAGGAAAGAGTATTAATGTAAAAAAAAGGAGGATAGAATGAAGTAAGAAAGAACTGTGTCACGAAAAAACAAAATAGAGCCTATGCTGACCTTGATTAAGATGAAATGGATAGTGATGTTGTTCCTGCTGCTGTATACGGCAGGCAGTTACCTGCATTGCGCTGTTCTCTATGGGGATATACTTGCTCAAAAGTACACTATTGTGCTTGATTTTAAGGATACTCCGGTAGAAGCCGTACTGGACGCCATCACCAAGCAGACTGGAATCAAGATTGCCTATAATAACGAGGTACTCGACCGGAAGAAACCGGTGACCGTCAAGATAGAGACATCCGATATTTTGGAAGCGTTGTATGCCGTATTGGGCGACAGCTATATCTGTCGGCAGATTGATGACTATATCGCTGTTTCCAAACGGCCAAAACCTGTTTCGGGCAAGATTGCCGGTAAATCGCCAACGATGACGGAAGCTTTTTCTTCCGCCATCGTTAGCGGCTTGATTACGGATGGAGACGGAAACCCGCTTATCGGTGTCAATATTCTGGTGAAAGGGAAAAGCACAGGTGTTGTTTCCGATTTATACGGTCGTTATCAGATTGAGGTGACGGAAGGTGACCGGTTGGAATTTCGTTATGTCGGATATAATAGCGAGGAAAGGATCGTGAGGAAGGTCCCGGTCATTAATGTGCGTATGGTGGAATTACCGGTTGGGCTGGGAGATGTGGTGGTAGTCGGATATGGACAGCAGAAGAAATCCAGCGTCGTTTCGTCTATACAGACATTGGAATCGCGAGATATGAACGTGAAACAACGTAATCTGGCAACCAATATTGC
>OJNI01001570.1_pt1 | contig 13103 bp, 9 predicted proteins | sample 1597441 | NCBI WGS metagenome assembly OJNI01 (sample SAMEA2452131, study PRJEB22498) | human gut metagenome | reverse complement strand
GCACAGAGGAGGAATTCATTCCTCCGTATATTCGTGTCGTTTCGGTTATCGGAAGCTTATTTTCTGAGGCTTCTCCGATCCGTGCATATAGATAATCGCATTGCCGGCAAAGACATTCTGTTATTTCCTCTCTGAAATTCGGTTCTCTGCATATTTCAAGAAAAAATTCCATTCCCAGCATGACATATTTCCGACACCATATATCCCAATTTGAAAAATCATGTTCCTGACTATAGGTCGAGATTCTGCCGTTTTCTTCCTGAGTGCTCATCATATCTCGAACCGTGTCGGAGAGTACCTTATAGAGTCGGGCATCTTGGGTATAACGGTAAACGGTTACCGCTCCGCGAAGCATTTTTCCCCAGTATTCTCCGCGCCACGCATTGTCACCGTCATCGGTTCTTATGCGAAATTCATTTACAAATTTCGTCCAAAGCGAAGCGTTGAGAAGTTGAGCTTTTTCTATCCAGCGTACAGTGTTGTCGGCTGTGCCTGTCAGCATGCCGCTTCCCGCTGGAAGATCGGAGAATATCTGTTTGTCGTGATTTCTTTCAAAATCGCTTCCTGTCATAGTGAATTCATTCCCTTCCCAGCTTAAATCCAATTAGTGATATACCTGAAACGACCGCGATTTTCGTAAATCGATCCAATCGCAGTCGTTTGACAGAGAGTTAAAATAAGTTGCTTGAAGCTAAAACTGATTATATAGTCATTGGTCAAGCTAATTACTATCATATACAGAGTAGTTTCCGATGTACCTGTCGAGTTTGCTTACGTTGCCTCCGTAACATTCACAGACTGCTTTTGCTTTTTCCTTAGCTCCAAAGTTTGAAATACCGAAAACTCGGAACATACCGTAGTATATTTCAATTGTTCCTCCCCATGAAGCTGCTGTTTCATCCTCAATAAGCCGGAAAGGGTAAACGGAATCTACATATGTCATCTTATTTTTACAGGCATCATAAATTTGCTTTAGATATTCAGCTTGTTCTGCGTCTTTTTTTTGACTTCCTCCATCGGAAAAGCCGTATTCCGTAAGGAAAACTTTTTTATCTCCGTCACCGTGCTTCTGCATGACGGCATATACCGCGTTGTTATACCTAATCCATTTGTCGATATTGAAAGGCTCGTTGAATATGTAGCAGTGCCATGCCATAGCGTCAAAATAATCGTCGGAATCGGTGCTTCCGTTTCCGTATTTACCGGATTCAATATTGTTATAGACCATTTCAAGAAAATTTTCCATTACAGTAAATCCGCCCTCAGGCGCCATGGCGGGAAAAATTACCGTTGCGTTAGGATTGGCACGGTGAATTGCTTTTGAGGCAGCGTAGCACATCTCGGTAACGATTTCTGCTTTTTCCTCAAGTGTAAAGGGGATATTGGTGCTGTAATAGTTGCGGGGGTGTAGAAAGGAGTTCATATTAAACTCGTTTCCGATTTCCCAACAATCGATTTCCGGAAAGAGAGACGCCAGCGTATACCAGGTTTGCTCGTAGACATCAAGCCATTTCCTGAAATCGGAATTGGGATTGTCACTCCAATAGGGAACCGCAGCATGATCGGTACAGTTATACCCCTCCGGCCAGAACCAGTAATGACTCATTCCGACAATTTTGGTAATGCCGCGTTTATTCAGGGCGCTAATCCATTGTTTTTGTCTGTTATATTGCTTCTCATTTATTTCAGTGGGACTTGACAGAATTTCGGTTGCATGCATCCAATTGCGGAGAGCACCCACATTCATTGTTTCGAGAAGATCGAAAAGCCTGTCGACGTCAATTCCTCTTGACTGTGCGCCGGGTATGGCAAAGCAAATTCCGTTGAAGCCGTTCTTTGGCGTAACGGGAACCGGATCTTGGCTTTCGGAGGTGTCAGCCGGCTTATCGGTATCGGGGGGAGGTGCAGAGGTAGCTTCGGAAGTGGTAACAGGAGTGCTTGACTCCGTTTTCTCTATTGTGGTTTCGTCCGGTTCGGTTTTCTCCGTTGCAGTTTGATCCGGGGTTCTTTTCGTATCGTTTGGAGTACTTTCCGTAGGTATGACAACTGTATCGCCGGAGGTATTATTATCTTTGTCATTCAATTCTGTGGTATCCGTTTCTTTTGTATATAGTTCCGAGACCGTTTGGACTGACGATAAATTTCCCGATGTGGAGGGATGCGTTTTTGCACATCCTCCTATTAGTATTGGTGCAAGAAGAGCTGCTACGGCACGGAAGTATAATTTTGATAATTTTTTGTTTTTCATTTATTGATATTTTCTAACTGTGTGAGCCAATCGGTAATTTTTTGATTGATACTATCCTTTTCGGCGTTAATTGAACTTGAAAAATCAAGCTGTCCGCTCAGTATACTGTTGCCTATTTTCCAAGCGAGATCCGTGTTCCAACCGTAGAAGTATGCCATGTCTACGCCTCTGGAACTACTTATAATGTCAAGCATTGAACCGTCTTCCTCATTGTTGAGACCGCGGTATAACGTCTGATTATAATATTCGGGAAGAACATCCGTATATCCTAAATAGGTCATCGCGTCAACGATTGTGCCTATCTCTTCAGGATTTGTGCAGGTAGTCGGTATGGTGAATACGAGGAGGTTTTCTACTATGGGAGTGTAATATTCGGTCTGATTTTCGTCATACTTCGGGAGGGGGACGATGCCGTACTCGGTTTCAAAGCCCTTCTGCTTTAAATAGCGTCCCGTTTTTATTTCAGCCCCGAGAAAAACGGCTCTGTCAGTGGTAAAGGGATAGATATATCCGGCATTCTCCTGACTCAATTCTTCGCTTGAAGCCCTGAGATTGCCTTCATAAGAGAGAAAATCCATTAATTTTGTTGCGACATTGACGAAACGTTCGCTTTCGGCAGCGGCGAAATACAGATTACCTTCTTTATCTTCCTTTACATAGCGTTCTCCCGATGCATAAATCAACTTGTCGGGAAGATTCGGATGAGTTGAAATTCCATAGAGCTGATCCCCGTCGCCTTTTCCCCATTCAAATGAGGAAGAGGAGTTGATGTTCGCTACAGATCGGCAGATGCCCATCAGCGTATCGAGTGTCCAGTTGTCCTGATCTACAATATCGTACGGGTTATCGAGCTTGTTTTCCTCTATCAGCTTCTGATTAAAGAAAATTGCCCATGCGCTGTCGAAGGACTGAAGCATAAGGGAACCGCTTGCAAAATACAGGTTGTCGGCAAGGCGATAATCGTCGTTTATGCTGTTGTCCCACCAATCCCGGTTTAGCTGCAGGGAGCTTATGTTTTCGAGATTGTATAGCCTTCCTTCGGTGATTATGCTTGGCTGTGCGTTTATCGGAACGTAGATAACATCATACATGTCATCACCCGAGGCAAGTACTTTATAGACCTCGTTTGCATATCCGGGAATTGACCAGTTCCATTGCTGTTCGTAGACATCGATTTTACACTTATATTTTTCTTCGATATGGCGGTCGCGATTGTAAACGGCTACGTCAAGACGGTCCGTGTCGTCAATATCTCTGTCAAGATAAATATACATATCCCACAAATAATCAAGTGTCATAAAGCGGATATTTTTTCCTCCGTAATTCAGAGCCCCGTAGTCATAGCTCCATTCCGTGGAAGCCTCTGTGGTTGGGTTGCCGCTTTCGTTTGTATTTTTCGGATTCTTTTCTTTATCGGATTTACATCCGACGAAGACGGAACCGAAAAGAACTACGGCAAGAGCTGCGGCAAAGATTCTTTTTTTCATTTTTGATTCCTCCGTTCTTATTCCGGAAACTCTTCCGGCAGTACCGGAATGTATAATGATTGTTTCCAATTATGTTTGTTGACTGTATTATACAATTTTTTGATAAAAAAGTATAGATTTTTATTACGGATATAATATAAAAAATCACGACATATATTGATATTTTTTTTTAATATGATATAATAGATACAGTGAATTTCTAAGACAAGCTTCGGAAAAAAGACGCCCTGAAGGATGGGAGTGAATATCGATATGAAAAATTCGAAAGAGGTTTTCCTTGCTATCCCCCAAAACAACGAAGGAAAAGAGTTTAAACAGTTTAATTTTCTGATCCGAGAGAAAAAATTTCGTCTCGAAGATCAGCTTATGAACTCGGTTCATTGGCATGATTACTATGAGATCGAGTTTATAACCGGCGGAGAAGGATGTCATTTTTTCAACAGCCGTATGCATTCTGTATATCGCGGGTGTGCGTATTTGGTTTCACCTTCGGATTTTCATACCGTTTCGGAATCAAAAGAAAATCCGCTTCGCCTTTTTAATATCAATTTTTCCGAATCTTTCCTTCCGCCCAAGCTGGCGTCTATGCTTGAAAGCGGAGGTTCTTTGCCTAAAATTGTTTTCAGCGAAGAGGATACCGTTAAAATAATTGCTTTGCTGGAAGAGATAAAAAAGGAGTTTGAAAGCGATAATTTTCTGAAAACCGAAATGATACAGGCAGCCTTCAGCCGTTTTGTAATCATGCTTTGGAGAAAAAGTACAGAATATGGATCAGAGCTTCCCTCTTCTCCTCGGTTCAGTGATACGGTAAGTAAAACGGTGATGTATCTGAAAAAACACTTTCGTGAGCATATTACACTTGCCGATTGTGCCTCAAGGTTGTACCTTACCCCGAATTATCTGGGGGAACTTTTTCATAACAGTGTTGGTGTTTCTTTCAAGGAATACCTGAAAAAGCTGAGATTTAACTATTCTGTTAATTTACTTGGTTCATCGGAGATGTCGGTGGCACAAATCAGTACCGATTCCGGTTTTTCTACCCCGTCGTATTTTATCAGCCTTTTCAGAGAGCATTACGGAATAACGCCTTCACAGTTCCGCAAGCTGACGCCGGCAGAGCAGAAGAAAATTCTCAAAACCATAAACTAAACGTTATTTCGTATATAAAAAGGCGGCATTGTTCCCAAAAATTATTCAGAGGACTTTTTGAAAAAGTCCTCTGAAAATCTTCGAAATTTTGATAAGAGAAAAACTGCGTTTTTCTCAAAAGTAATCGTAAATTCAGTTTACAAACAGCTTTCTCCGGCAAGCGTTAGTCTTCCAACAATACCAATAATTTTCTATCAGAAATGCCGTTTTCGGCTTATTTTTTTTGTTTTTTCTTTTCTAAGAAGGAAGATGGGATGGACAGTATCCTATAAATCATGAGTTGTGATAATGAAAGACGTTGCCCATAGCCGTTTTGCTCTATCGAAGCCTTTAATTGGAAATGTTTTTGTATGTTTTAAGTTCGATAAATTTTCCTTCACCCTTTCGGAGAGAAATTTCAAGTTTCTCAGCATGCCCCATCTGCTCTATTCCATTACTGCCCCATACCGTGAAGTCGCTTCCTTCTTCATTGAAGTACAGAGAGACATTGCCCTCGTTTATATAACCGAAATTCATTACATAGTAGGCAAGACCTTCACTGTTTTCAAAACACCCGATCAGGAGATTACAGTCGGTTTTAATATTTTCGAGAGGTCCGAAGCGATCAAGCTGTAAATTTTTCGTGATACAGCTTTTATAGCTTGATGAGAGAGAATCGACAAGAAATCCCTGAAGATTATAGTCAAGATAACGGCCTCGCATACCGGAAATTTCTTCATTGTTTATCTTTACTCGGTCATAGATTTCGGTGCGTTCTCCGTCATAGTCGATCATACCCTTAAAGATGCCTTCCCCTCCAGGTTTATCGGAGGGTTGTGCATAAAGAAAATAAGAATAGCTTTTCAGCCCGAATACCAGATGAATGTGAGAGAGAAATCTCAGTTCGTCGTCGTTTGGTACTCTTGTCACGTCCCAGGAACTGTTCTGAAGAAAGCCCCATGCGGGAACACGGTATTCTCTTGCGCATATTACGATATCGCACAGGTTCCTCAGCATATTGCGGAGGTATTCTTTGTCCGATTTGGTATTGGATTGAAAAGGATAAAAGTCAAAGGAAAGCGCGTCTGTACCTACCTCATTCATAAAGCGGTCAAGATATGTCTGATAAACCGTCCTGTTTTCACTTCCTTCGGAGATACCGAGCAGAGTATGAGGGGCATAGTTCGGAAGCATATTACACATTATGATTTTATTGCTTCCGACCAACTTACGGAGTTTTTCGTATTGGGTTCTCAGCAGAGAATTTACCGATGCGGAAGGCTCATCGTACATATTGAAGCCGATAACGCTCGGATACTCCATAGTGCGGCGAGCAAGTGAAAGATTTTTATCGATATCGGACAGAGCGGCTACTCTTTCAAGCGATATCAGAACGTCGATGTCATTTTTCTCAGCCGCTTTGAGCATGCGGTCGAGCCACGCATCATCGGTGTCCTCATAGAAAGAGTAGTACATATTGATTCCCGCTTCTTTTATTTCCGCAAAGCGGCGGTCTGCTTCTTCCTGTGTTTTCATTAAATGTGCTCTCGGGGCTACCCACATTCCAACGGTAAGCTCGATATTTTCGACGTTTTCGCTTGCTTCGCGGCAGGCCTCCTTGTCAAAAAAAATAACGCGATTTTCAGAATCTGAAAGAGCGGCGGAAACCCCGGTACTGTTGTTTCCGAGACTTCCGCTCAGTGAGCACGACGTTAAGAAAAATATCATAAAAATTAATAACAGTGTTACTTTATAAATATAAAATTCGATATTGCCCATAGCCGTTCAGGATATTCGTTGTCTAAACAGATTTTTTTCTTCTTTTTACAGAAAGGCAAATGCCCGCTGCAGCGATGAATGTGACCGCGATTGCGGAAATTTCAAGATCAGAGGTTTCCGCCGAAGCTTTCTTCTCTGTTATGGTGAGATTGTCAAATTGGAAGAAGCCGTTAAGTTCGTTTATTTTCTGTTCAAGCATGGCGAGAGAAGTGTAATTGCCATCAGCTTTGAACTCATAGGTTACTTCAGTCCATTCTTTGGATTGCAGTTCAGAGGTGCCGAGCGCCTGTTTTGAAGAACCGTTCGAAAGGTAAAAATCCAATTTTGTATTGGGAGCGGTTTCGGATCCGACATAACGGAGCTTGAATTTCATTATATAGGTTTTGCCTGATACAGGATTAAAAGGAACCGTAAGCTCCTGATTTGTCCATCCGAGATCATTGTCATCTTTGTTTCTTTTAAGCTGTACACAGCCGTTTCCGTCATAATCCTTGGTATCATATTTACGGTAACCGCCGGAAACTCCCGATTTATCGCCGTCAGGACGACTTATTACTCCGACGCCGGAAAAATCACAAACGAGATATCCGTCCGGAGGATTTGCTTTTCCGCTGCGCGGCGTGTAATCTTTCTTGAGCTCTTGATATTCGCTGCCTTCGCATACGATGAGATTATCGATATAAAAATCTGCATTTACGTTTTTGTTGTCTCCGTTGGTCCAATCGGAAAAACCGAACGAACCAAAATCAAGACCGTGAGTGAAAGTCAATTCAACATGTTTCCAGCTTCCGACGGGAACCTCAACTTCGGATATAGTTGCTCTGTTAGCTTCTCCGCTGGCAAATTCTCCAGCGCCCTGAACGATTGCGCTCCAATACATTTTTACCGTACCGCTCGTGGCGCCGTCGGCAAGCTGGGGAACGGCGACATCAAATGCGATCACATAGTTTTTATTTGATGTAAGCGTCTTTTCGATAGGATAGGCAAGCCAGTTGTTGGCACCGGTATTCATTGTGGCAATGTAGAGACATTCATTTCCGTCTACCGTGACGATATTTGCAGAAGATGCAGCTAAATTAAGAGGGATAAACTGTGTTTTTCCGTCTTTAAAATCGGTGGCAATCAGAATGCCGTCGTTGTTTTCCGCGCAAATCGGTGTACAGAACGTAAACGCCATTACCAGAACAAGGGCAAAGGAAAGTAACTTTTTCATGGTTTTGATCCTTTCAGATTTGTATAATTTTTCATTTGAACAATCTACATAGACTGTTCATTTATTTATATTATACAGTTTGTTTGTCATACAATCAATCACATAAACGAGGAAAAAATATCAATTTTCAACAATTATGCTTGTTTGTCACTTGCAATTTTCGATAATTCAGCAAAACCGTAAAAACATTTAGAAATCGGGAATGACCGATATCCTAAAAGCGAAAGATTATTTCGATGCGCAGGTATTTATAGAAACCTGCCGCGGCTGAGCATGCCAACCAGCTTGTCAAATGGGAACACAAGGTCAGGTAAAGTCGCAAACCCATTGAAAATAAATTATGTACCTCCCGAAACAAAATGTCTGTGGCCATCTCAGACGGTTTCAATAAGAGGGCAGACAGTCAAAAACCAAGTGCCGCTCCCGACAGAGAACGATAGCTTTAATACCGAAAACAACACCGCGGGACAGTTTCCTGTCTTGTGGACTTATATTTTGCCATTTGTAATTTCTCCATTTCATATTTTATTTGCGAGGAGTAATATAAATAGCGTTTTTTGTGGTGTTTTCTTGGGTATCATGAAAGTGAAGCAATCCCCCTGCAACTTGTACCATAAACCATTACTCTTGTCATAAACGAATTTTTCCATTGTGTTATTTTTGAAGCAATATATTCGCACATACATTACGGTTTCCTGATTGCCACACGCTGTTATACCTTGTTATGGGATGTTCTTTCCCTTGCTTTTGAACTTATAAAAACTATACCAAGGGTAATAATGTGTGAAAGAATATAGACGTCACATTGCGAAAAATCCTTTCTTTTCAAGGCTTTTCTTAAGACAATACCGCCGGGTGCACGGCTAACGCCTTTGTTGCGATATGCTTGCATCTTTCCGTCATACTTCACCAATTTCGTCGGCAGAGGAGTCCACTCTTGTTTCCTCAATTTGTATCGTCTGACGAAAAAAATCTGGCGGCGCAACTGCTCAACAATCATTGTGCGGTATTGCCTTAAAGTACTATGAGTTATGATAACCACTTATAAAATCGTGATTTTCAAATTCAAGTTTTTCGAACTCATTATATCGCAGTGTCAGAAAATGGGGCTGGGTTAAATTGAGAATTTTGACCTTAGCTCTATACAAAAGAAACAAAAAGCCAAGATCAATCGATTGATTTGACCTTGGCTTTTGTGATAGTTGCGCATGGCGTTCACAGTTTATTCATGCTATGAAGCAGCCCCAATAGTTTATCCGGCCATCGAATCCAGCATATTTTCAATAAATATCCCGTATCCAGTTGTTGGATCATTGACCAAAACATGTGTAACTGCGCCGATTAGCTTTCCGTTTTGTATAATAGGCGAACCGCTCATCCCCTGAACAATTCCACCCGTTCGTTCTATCAGTTTTTTATCTGTGACCGTTACAACAAAATTTTTGTTATCCTTGCCGTTTCTGTTTATCTTCGATATTTCTATATCATAGGTTATTGCACCGTCGTTTCCGAGAGTGCAGATAAGCTGCGCTTTTCCTTCTTTCACTTCATCGCGTAATCCCAGACTCATCGGCTCAGATATTTTGGAAGGAAGTTCGGTGAAGATTCCAAACACTCCGCAGACGGTATTACTGAAAACGCTTCCGCATTTTTCCGGAAGAAAATACCCTTTAATTTCTCCCGGTTTTCCGGATTTTCCTTTAATCACACCGCCGATTTCGACCTTCATAGCAGTACCTTTTTTAAGAGGCATAAGTTCTCCGGTATCAATATCACAAATTCCGTGTCCCAGACCTCCAAATTCTCCGGTCTGCGGATCAATGAATGTAACCGTACCGATACCTGCGGTACTGTCCCGAAGCCACATTCCCGCTTTATATTTACCATCTCCGTCGGCAATGGAAGGATAAAGCGTTACCTCTTTCTGTTTTCCGTTTCTTATAAGACTTATCAAAAGTCCTTTTCCTGCGCTGTTTTCAATTATTTCAGAAAACTCTTTAACACTATTGACCTCTGTTCCGTCAACCGATATGATGACATCTCTTACCCGAATTCCGGCGTCGTAGGCCGGTTTTGTCTCTTTTTCTCCGCTCTTTACATCAGAGATCCCGACAACAAGAACCCCTTTTGTAAAGAATTTTACTCCGAATGCCATTCCTCCCGGGCAAAGCTTCATTCCCTCATACTTTGAAGCTTCATTTCTGTCGGACATGGCGTCATAATCGCTGTTTTTAGCAAATCCTGTCGTTTGAACCGCCGTAAACAGCGATAATACTGAGAGTAAAACACATAATTTTCTTACTAATACCGAAGCCGACGTTCTCTTTCTTTTTTTCTGTTGCATCTGATTCTACCGTTCCCCTTATTTTTTCCTGTCTGTTCCGTGGATACAACATTAATTTGGGCTTGGAAAGCGTTTTTTATGTGTAACAATTTTTGTTTAAACCGTAATGAAAAAAATTCCACGACGGAAATGAATATTTTTGGTTGACATATTGGATATAATACTTTAAAATTAAAAGTATTCCAATCTGTCCTGCAGATCGAAAAAAGCTTGTGATTTTATATAGGAGCACCTCTAAAAATTCACTGCCCAAATCCGGTTCGAGCTGTTTTCCGTCATTTGTTACCAAAATCCTTGACAAATGATAGGCTGTCTGCGGAATTTTTGTTTTGACTACGAAAAAATCTCTTTGCCGTCTATGAATATTAAATTTTTAGAGATATCCTTAAGAGGTAAAAATGAAACCATATGAAAAATGTCATATATTTTTAGCAAAAATTATAAATCTATCCTGTCCGGCTGTTCTTGTGATTTCCTTACTTTTGGCGACGGTTGTTTATCCTGCATATTCCTTTATTTTTAATTTTTCTCATGTTAATATCGAAGTCCTTACGGAGACGGTTTCTGTTTTCGCCTCGGTTCTTTGCCTCTGCCGTCTTATTATGATACCTGTCGGGTACCGGTTAAGCAAAACGCTGACGGCCGAGCTTATCTTCTGTACTTTTGCGTTCGCTGCGGCATATTTTTTTCGACATTATGGCGGTTTCTCGGTAAAAGGATATGTTTTTTCTCTTGCTGCATCGCTTTTTTCACCCTATGCGCTGTTCGGATGGTTTTTTGAAAAGTACCGAAAGGCAGATGAAAAGAGCTTAAACATATTTTTCCTGATTTCCTCAATTCTATTCATTTTTCTTTCTATGAGTTCTGCGGTCATTTCGGTTATGGGTTCTTCTCTTACTGCAGCGATTATATTAAGATTGACCGCTTTGCCGATTATTATGATTACGGCCTGCGCGGTATGTTTTGGAAAAAAATGCAGACGAATCGGGATGCTCTCTTATATTTCGGCACGGTTATTTTCTTTTGTTCCTGCACTGTACATATTGATTACAGCGGCAGATTTCGCGTTTGCACACCTGCTGCAATTCGCCTTTCCTGCCGCGTTTGCGATATTTCTGATTATTGTTTTTTTCAATGCTTTCGCCATAAAAAAACCTTCTGCTTTTCCGCGATTTTTCAGCGTCTGAACACATCATTGTCACAATAACGGGGTAATATTATTTCAGAATTATAAAAGCGTACTCATATTAAGGAATCCCTGAATCAATCGTCAACGGATTTTTCCGGCTGGTTTATTGCCCGACACCGTTAAAAAACTTGAAATATTACCCGTATTCCTGCGTTTTTTGCCTTGCCGTTCAAAAAATCATCTCAGAAATCTGTATAGCCGATTAATTCAGCGATTCCCCAAAAATATACGCCTGAATATTTCTGAAAGGATGATTTTTATGGACGAAAACAAGCAAACCAAACGTGAAAGCAAAAAAATTTCCGCCGTTACCGCTGTCATCGTATGTGCTGCCTGTATTTTGGTAACTTCCTTAATGACCTGGGGGGCGGCGCTTAAAACCATGAGCGGAGGTACGAATACCCCGGTTGGCGATATGATAATTTATACAGACACCACAGGAGAGAACAACGATATAAGCGCGCCGGAAGTTTCGCCTGAACTCTCTGACAGCTCCGAATCGGAAAACAAATCCTCAAATTCCGAAAATATCATCACGATAACCGGTAAGAACAATTCGGAAAAAACACCCTCCGAAATTTACGCGGAAAATATTGACAGTGTCGTAGGTATAACCGCAAACGGTATAACCACAAATATTTTCGGTCAGACCACAAAAACCGCAAGTTCAGGAACCGGATTTGTTATAAGAGCAGACGGATATATTCTCACAAACTATCATGTAATTGAAAAATCAACCGAGTTTACCGTAACCTTTGCAGACGGAAAAACATATGATGCGGAAGTAATCGGTTTTGAAAATGAGTTTTCCGATATTGCCGTACTGAAAATAGACACGACGGACCTTAAGCCTGTGACCATCGGTTCCTCCGACAGCATGACCGTCGGTCAGGACGTAACGGTTATCGGAAATCCGCTCGGAGAGCTTACTTTTTCGCTTACCAAGGGGGTTGTGAGCGCGCTCGGAAGACAAATCAATACCGACGGTACCCCTATAACGATGTTTCAGATTGACGCGGCTGTTAATTCCGGAAATTCCGGCGGTCCTGCCTTTGATTCCTCTGGGAATGTGGTCGGAGTGGTAACCGCAAAGTATGCCTCGGAAGAGATTGAAGGACTCGGTTTCTGTATACCAGCAAGCGATGCCGCTGAAATTGCCGCTGATATCATAAAATATGGATATGTGCGCGGCAGAGCCTCTATCGGTATTTCCGGCGACGATGCAAGCGAAGTCTATAATTACTATTATCGTTTTTACGGTAACCGCGTAGGACAAATAAAGAATCTTCTATCGGAAGGCGTATATGTGACCTCTGTGATTGACGGGAGCGCTGCGGATAAAGCGGGAATCTCAAAGGGTGATTACATTACGGAGATAAACGGTGAAAATATCTCTGACTGTTCTGAAATGAAAGTCATACTCGCCGCTCTTTCTCCCGAAGATGAAATAACCGTCACGGTATTTAAAGACGGAGTCTACAGCGAAGCAAAGCTCATACTGGATGAATATTCGCCGGCAGAAAGCGTAAATACCAATTCAGGGAGCGCTTCTCTCTGAAGGAGTTAAGGCAACACCGCACAATGCACAGCTAACGCCTTTGTTGCGCATTTGCTTGCATCTTTTCCGTCATACTTCACAACTTTCGTCGGCAGAGAAGTCACTCTTGCCTCCTCAATTTGTATTGTCTGACGAAAAATCCGGCGGCGCAACTGCA
>OJNI01001566.1_pt1 | contig 13126 bp, 10 predicted proteins | sample 1597441 | NCBI WGS metagenome assembly OJNI01 (sample SAMEA2452131, study PRJEB22498) | human gut metagenome | reverse complement strand
TGGTGTCTGGTGCAACATTTAGCTCTAATGGTATTATCAGTGCGGTGAAGAATGCATTGACAGGAGAAAAAGACAGTGGAGAGACGGGAGAATCCCAGTCCGGAAATGCAGCGGTACAGGGAAGTACACTGTCACTGGCTGACGTACAGGATGCGGCAGCGTATAAAGATGGAACCTATTATGGAACAGGAACCGGATTCGGGGGAACTTTGAAAGTTAAGGTTGTGATCAGCAGAGGAAAGATTACGTCTATTGAGGTTGTGGAGAATCATGATGACAGCAGTTATCTGAATCGTGCAGAAGCATTGATCGGCAATATTATTTCATCGCAGAGTACAAATGTAGATGTAATCTCCGGGGCGACTTACAGTTCGAACGGAATTAAGAGTGCAGTAAGAGATGCACTCCGTCAGGCTGCAGTAAGCGGTAATTCACAGTCTGTGAATGCGAAGACGGAAGATACTTCTAAGACAGAAGACAATACGACTGTCAAAGGCAATTTCCCGTATAAAGAAGGTATTTATTACGGAACGGCAGAAGGGTATAACGGTGAGATAGAAGTAGCGGTGGTTCTTCAGGATAAATCAATCAAGGCAGTACTCGTAACAAAGAATCATGATGATGAAAAATTCTTTAACCGTGCAATGGATGTAGTAAAAAATGTTATGAAAAAACAGAGTACGGATGTGGACGTAGTATCCGGAGCAACTTACAGTTCAAATGGTCTCATAAATGCAGTGAAGAATGCATTAAAAGAAGCAGAAAAGGTAACAAACGGACAGACAACGGAGCCGGATAAGGAAGAAACTGATACTTCAGAACTTGAAAAAGCGATGAAAGAAGCAGAAGAACTGAAACAAGAGGATTATACAGAAGCAACCTATGCGGTTCTTAAGACCAGAATGGAAGACGCACAGAAGCTGCTTGATGCAGATAAGACAGAGATCAGTCAGGAAGATGTGGACCAGGCTCTTGAGAATCTGAACCAGGCACTGGCACTGCTGGAGAAAAAAGATGATGGCGAAGATGATACTACAGTATATAAAAATGGTATCTATGAAGGACGTGCGCTGTGCAGACCGGATGAAGATGAAGATTTCACGGCTTATAATCTGACATTGAAAGTGACAGTGCGGGATGACAAGATTGTTGCTGTTACTGATGTAAAAGGAGACGGAGATTCATCGAATGACAGATATATCCTTCGCGCTGCAAACGGAACATCGAATAAAAAAGGTGTGACAAGCCAGCTGATCGAGAAAGGTAATACAGAAGGAATTGATGCAGTATCGGGTGCAACCTGTACTTCAAAAGCAATCCTGGATGCATGTGAGAACGCCTTGCTTTCTGCAAAAAGACAGTAAAAAGAGACTGAGTTAAAGGAGAGAGAAGAATGAGAGAATTCTGGATGCGCCTGATGAGTGTTGTGGTGATCGTCGGGTTGATATTGGGATATAATTCCGTGCTGGAAGTCAGAGCAAAAGATGAGGAAATTGCAAAACTGAATGCCAAAATCGAAAATACGGAAAGTTTAGAAGATGAGGATTCAAAAAACGGTTCTTATAAAGACGGAACATATACCGGAGAAGCGGATGGATTTGGTGGAACTGTTAAAGTGGAAGTAATAGTAAAAAAGCAGAAGATTAAGGAAGTAAATATTGTCTCTGCTGATGGAGAAGATGGTTCTTATCTGACTATGGCGAAAGATATTATACCGAAGATTCTGGATGCGCAAAGTGCAGAAGTAGATACGATCAGTGGTGCGACTTTCAGTTCTACAGGAATTAAGAATGCGACAAAACAGGCATTAGAAAAGGCGGTAAAATAAATGAATGCAAAACAATTGAAAAAGATACATATATGGATAAGGGCAATCATCCAATTGCTGTATTTTATCTTTATTCCGTCGGTATACACGGCAGCATTTGCAGGTGTGAAATATATATTTACACAGATTGGTGCAGGTGAAAAAGTGGCGCTGACATCATTTGTTACTGTACTTATTGTGGTGTGTGTATATACTGCTGTTTTCGGAAGATTCTTTTGTGGATTTGCCTGTGCATTTGGAAGTCTTGGCGATGGAGTGAATGCATTATACAGACTGATCTGCAAAAAGATGAAAAAGAAACCGGTGCAGATTCCGGACCGGATTGCAGACAGACTTGTATATCTGAAATATGTGATTCTGGTAATCATCGTATTTATGTGCTATGGCGGTGTATACAGTAAAGCACAGGGAACAAGTCCTTGGGATGTATTTTCCATGATACATGCAGGAAATTTTAAACTGAATGGATATCTCATAGGGTTGGTCATTCTGGTATTTCTGATTGTCGGAATGTGTCTGGAGGAAAGATTTTTCTGCAGAAATTTCTGCCCGATGGGAGCTGTATTCTCACTGGTTCCGGTGTTGCCGGTATTTGCACTTCGCAGAAACCGGGAATCCTGCATTCCAAAGTGCAGTGCATGTTCCAGAAAATGTCCGGCGAATATCGGACTTCCGACGGATAGTTCCTGGAAAGTAGAAGGTGACTGTTTCCAGTGCCAGAAATGTATAGATACATGTCCGAAGAAGAATATTCACTGCGGAGTGAAAAAGATCAGAGGCAATGAAATCTGGTTTACAATTTTAAGAGCGTTGATATTACTTGGATTATGTATCTGGCTTGGAGTATAAAATAACATAATATGCAGACATGTGTGGAAAATGCACATGTCTGATTAGTAAAATTTTTTTTGATTATAAGTTAGAAAATACTAACTTAATAATAAATATTTTCATTAAGGAGGCTTTTATGAAAAAGAAAGAAATGAAGACAAAAGTAATGGCAGTTGCGATGTCGGCAACCATGGCAGCCAGCATTTGTCCGGCGGTACCGGCGATGGCGGTAACGAAAGATCAGGTGGCAAAAGATGGAACATATATGAAGACTGCACATGTCACAAGAACAGAGGATGATGATGAAGATGAATGGAATGAATATGATGTCCGAGTAGCCTTGACTGTAAAAGATGGAAAGTTTTCTGATATTGTAGTAACTCCGGAAAATGGCTATGAGTCTGGTAACGATTCATATTTTAACAAAGCATATTCTAAATCAAAGGGAATAAAATCAAAATTAGCTGGTCAGTCAGCAACAGAAGATACAATTAATAGTTGGGATACCGTATCTACTGCAACAAGATCATCTGATGCCATAAAAAAAGCGGCATTAGAAGCAATCCAGTCAGCACCAGAAGCAAGTACAGCAGCAACTGTAGATACAGCAGCTCTGGAAGCTTCAATTACGAAAGCAAAAGCATTAAAAGAAAGTGATTACACAGCTGAGACATGGAATACGTTAAAGACAGCACTTGCGTCTGCAGAGACAGCACTCGCTGAAAAGAAATCTCAGGATACAGTCGATGCAGCGAAAAAAAATCTTGATAGTGCAATTGATAACTTGAAAGCAGCAGTAAAAGAAGAATATAAATATGTCTATGCAGGACTTAGCTGGGCGGAATACTGGGCAGCAGAAGGAGTACAGGCAGCAGGAGACAGTTCATCATCCAGTGAATTGGATACAAAAGGAGAGTCAGATAAAGGTGCATTTGATGTTGTAACACGTGCAACGGTGAACCATGGACTTCACAGAGGAAGTTATCAGTGTGCGGCAACCATAGAGGCAGAAAATGGAAAATCTTATGAAGTGTCATATTGGACAGATTCAAAGACAGCTGTTCTGACAGATGGAAAAACGATTACATTTGACCGTGGAGCAATCACCGAAGAAGACGGAACAACAACGAAGATGACAAAATATGATGTTACAGGACTGAAATATGTACCGGTAAAAGTAGCGACAGAAGATTATGAAGCATTCTGCAAAGCATACAAAGTTGTAGAAAACGGTGGAGAACTTGCAGGAGGATTTGCCGAGAATAAACTTCAGTCATACAAAGGTCTGAAAGCAAAAGTTACAGCAGATACAAATGGACTTAAGACAGCAACTAAGAATGCGGATGGAACATTCAGTTTCTCAGCAAAAGAGACAGGAACGGAATCTGGAATTGAAGGCCAGGAATTAAAAACAGCACCAACAGCAGAAGAAGCAGGACTTACAGTAAAAGAAGCAAAGGGCTCTTATGGAGAATTCTTAAGAGTAGATCTGACGGGTAATTACGGAGACCTCGGAGCAAATATGCAGAGTGTAAAATGGACATACTATGGAGATGACAGTACATACACGAATGCAAAAGCAACATACGGAACAAAATTTGCAGCAGATAACTGGATGCATAAATCAATGGGAATTCAGCTTGGACTTACCAAGTCACTGCGTTGTACATTGCCAGAAGGAACAGATGGAACGGGATACTGGACAATTACAATTTCAGCACTGGGTTATAAAGATGTAACATATAATTTCCAGGCAAAAGATGAAAACATCGTAAAAGATGCAAAAGAAGAGATCAGTACAACAAATCTGGAAGCAGCAATTAAGAAAGCCGAAAGTCTGACGGAATCAGATTATACGGCCGACAGCTGGGCGGCAATGCAGACAGAGCTTCAGGAAGCAAAAGATGAAATAAAAACTCCACATACACAGGCAACAGTTGATGAAGCAACCAGTCATCTGAATGAAGCAATCGACGCACTTGTAAAAGCAGAGAAAAAAGAGACTTATGTTCTTATGAACATCCCATACGCAGCATTCTACAAATCAGAGACAACAAAGAATGACGTAGATGTTGACGTATTTACTTCAGCAACAAAGAATAAGACACGTACCACAGGACTTGCAGGTGGTTCTTATCATGAAAACACAGATGGAACGAAGATTGATGGTATTACATTTGCTGTAAAAGTAGATCCTTCCGTAGATCTTACAAAATACAAAGAAGTAAAAGATACGGATAAAGTTGATATTACAGTAACAAACCGTGGACAGACATCTACCACAACATTAGAAGGAAAAGATACACTTTTTGAAAACGAGACATATGCATACTATCCATTGACAGAGGCTCCTGCAAATTACAAAGAAGTTTCTATGGACAAGGATGGAAAACTTGTATTCAGCGAGGTTAAAGGACAGAAAGCAGAAGCTCTGACAGGTGTTACGGCAGAATTGTTAACACAGTCTTCTTATGGAGATTACCAGCTCAATCTGGACGGACTTCCGGAAGATAAGATTGCATCTTCTAATGTAAATGCAGTCGTTGTAAAGACAACAGATGGAACTGCCTATGGTATGCGTCATCTGGAGAACATCTGGAGAGGAAATGAGCTCGCTTGGAGTACCGGATATACAGAGTCAGTACATGGTTGCCCGACATCTTCAGCGCATTATGCATCTATGATGGGCAAGACGATTGACAGTATTGAATATTATACAACAAATGGTCTATATACAATTGATGTTAATGATCTTTATGTCCCTGTAAAATTTGCAAAAACAGAGGATGCTGTTAAGGTTGCAGATGCAGATATTTCTGCTGGTAAGACGGCGATAGAGCTGAATCTTAGGGATGATTTTGATCCGGAATACACCGTTGAAGGATTGAATGTGAAAGTAGAAGGCAATGTATTAACATTTAAAGCAGATTCTTCAATTAATCCGGGGAAATATACACTTACAGTAAAAGATAAAAATGGAAAATATGCAGATTTGAAAACAACATTCATTCTGTCAACAACAGATATGCCGGCAACATATGATGCAGATAACAAAAAGCTTACAGTGGCAGAAAACAGTAATGAGGAAGCATTCAATACTTATATCGGAAATATTACATCTGTAAATGTGAACGGCACCGATTATGCAGCAAGTGGAAGAGGTTCTGTAAAGATTATTGATAAAGACGGAACGCTGGTGACAGATGCAGCGCCATTTAAAGATGCGGTGGCCGGAACAGAATTCCAGATCACGATTACATCAACTGGTTATACAACACCTCTTACATTTACATACAAAGTTCCGGGAGAAACTCCGGCGCCATCTGAAGTAGATACAACGAAACTTGCAGCAGCAATTGAAAAGGCAGAAGGATTAAACGAATCAGATTATACAAAAGACAGCTGGAAAGCACTTCAGTCAGAGCTGACAAAAGCGAAATCTGCACTGGAAGCAAAAGAGAGCCAGGATACAGTTGATAAAGCAGCAGACAGCCTGAACAAAGCAATCGACGTACTGGAAGCAGCGACACCGGATGAGCCGACGAAAGAAGTATCAACAGATGCACTTGAAAAAGCAATTAAAGCAGCAGGTGCTTTAAAAGAATCAGATTATACAGCAGACAGCTGGAAAGCACTTCAGTCAGCACTGGCTGAGGCTGACACAGCACTGAAAGAAAAGAAAAATCAGGATACAGTTGATAAAGCAACTGAGAAGCTGAATAAAGCAATCAGTGCACTTGTGAAAAAGGATGCAGGACAGAAAGTTAACGGTACAAATGGAACAACCGGTACATCAGGCAAATCCGGTAAGACAGGATCCACATCGAATACGAAGAGTGGAAAAGCTGCGAAGACTGGAGATCCGTCTGGCATGTTTGCGTGGCTAGGACTTGCAGTAACATCTCTCGGAGCCGGAATCGGAGGATTCTCACTTAAGAGAAAGAAAAGAGAAGATGAAGAATAGTATGAGTTGTATAAAACAACAAATTACAGATTAGAGTAACTTAAGAAAAAGTACCCATGGTAACATAAGTAATATGACACTGTGGGTACTTTTTTTATTCTATATACCGGAAACTTCACAAAGGCTACATAGTTCTCTGCTATAATAATTAAGATCAAAGAAAAATATATCATGAAAATATAAATTTAAGAGGAGGGCCGGGTCTTATGGATAAGATCAAAATATTAGTAGTAGATGATGAAAGCAGAATGAGAAAACTGGTGAAAGATTTCCTGGGAAGAGAAGGATATCAGGTATTGGAAGCCGGCGACGGGATGGAAGCAATGGAAGTATTTTATGATGAAAAAGATATTGCACTGATCATTCTGGATGTGATGATGCCAAGAATGGATGGATGGCAGGTATGCCGTGAAGTACGCCAGTCATCAAAAGTGCCGATCATCATGTTAACTGCAAGGTCAGAGGAACGAGATGAATTACAGGGATTTGCTCTGGGGGTTGACGAATATATTTCCAAGCCATTCAGTCCGAAGATCCTGGTAGCCAGAGTCAATGCAATATTAAGAAGAGCCAATGTATTAGGCGGTGGTGACGAGATCGATGCAGGAGGAATTGTAATCGATAAAGCCGCACATCAGGTGAAGATTGATGGTAAAGAGATTGAATTAAGCTTCAAGGAATTCGAACTGCTGTCATACTTTGTAGAGAATCAGGGCATTGCATTATCGAGAGAGAAGATCTTGAATAATGTATGGGATTATGATTATTTCGGAGATGCAAGAACCATTGATACACACGTAAAGAAATTAAGAAGCAAACTCGGAGAAAAGGGAAATTACATTAAGACAATCTGGGGCATGGGATATAAATTTGAGGTTGATGAAGCATGAAGATCATAAGTAAAGATAAGAAACAGAAGATAAAAAGTGTACATCATTCGATTAAGACGCAGATGATCACATCCTTTGTAGGATTGTTGATCTGTCTGGTCGTGACATTGATGTTCATCAACGGAAAATTTCTGGAGCCGTATTATATAAGTAAGAAGGAATCCCGTTTCATAGAACTTTATGAGAAATTAAATGACGTATCAAATGAAGATAAATGGGACAGCACAAAGAAGAATAATTCACTCATTCATTTCGCTGAAAAGAATAATATTTCTTATCTGGTAATTGAAAAGGATAATGATGTGCATACGAATGTGCATGACAAGAATATGTTGAAGAATCAGATGATGGGATATTTTCTGAATCAGGCACAAAAAGAAAGCCGGACACTGGATTCTACGGATGTCTATCAGATCAACCAGTCATGGGATCCGTGGAATCAGAGTTATTATGTTGATATGTGGGGAAGTCTGGATGACGGCAGTCAGTTCCTGCTTCGAAGTCCGGTAGAAAGTATGCGTGAAAGTGCGTCGATATCCAATCGTTTCTTATTATATATAGGAAGTGTTCTGATCGTTGTATCCATTCTTCTGATCTGGTATTTCTCAAAAAGAATCACAGATCCGATCCGGGAGCTTGCGAGATTATCCGACCGGATGGCAGATCTTGATTTTGATGCGAAATACACCAGCGGCGGAAGCAATGAGATCGGAGAACTGGGAGAGAACTTTAACCGGATGTCAGAGAAATTGGAGAGCACGATCTCTGAACTTAAGAAAGCTAACAACAGTCTGCAGAAAGACATCGAACAGAAAGACAAGCTGGAAAAGATGAGAAACGAATTCCTAGGAAACGTATCTCATGAGTTAAAGACACCGATCGCTCTGATCCAGGGCTATGCCGAAGGATTAAAAGAAGGAGTCAATGAAGATGCGGAGAGTCGGGAATTCTACTGTGATGTTATTATGGATGAGGCGTCCAAGATGAATCAGATGGTCAAGAATCTGCTGACATTGAACCAGCTGGAATTCGGTGATGAAGATATCGTGTTTGAACGATTTAATCTGACTGCACTGGTCAAAGGCGTTCTGCAGAGTATGGAGATCATGGCGGATCAGGCAGGTGCCAAGATTATGTTGCACACAGAAGAGGACATCTATGCGTGGGCAGATGAGTTTAAAGTAGAGCAGGTTGTAAGAAATTATGTAAGTAATGCATGTCATCATGTCAGCGGCGATATGGTGATCGAAGTGAAGATGGTGCAAAAAGACGGCAAAGTGAGAGTATCGGTATTTAATACCGGTAATCCGATCCCGGAAGCAGATGCACCTCATATCTGGGATAAATTCTATAAAGTAGATAAGGCCCATACAAGAGAATATGGAGGCAACGGAATCGGCCTTTCAATCGTAAAAGCAATTATGAAATCATTCAACCAGGAGTATGGTGTAAAGAATTATGACAATGGAGTTGAATTCTGGTTTGAACTTGATGTACAATAAACCATAACAGTTCACTTGACAAATAATATAAAGTGAATGTACGGGACAATATCCCTGATATACCACATATGAAAGGCAGGATAACAAGATGATTGCAATTATTGATTACGATGCAGGAAATATAAAGAGTGTGGAGAAAGCCATGCAGCTTCTGGGACAGGAAGTAATAATCACAAGAGACAGAGAGACGATCATGAATGCAGATAAAGTGATCCTTCCGGGAGTCGGAGCATTTGGAGATGCGATGAGTAAACTCAGACAATATGGGCTTGATGAGGTGATCAGGGATGTGACGGCAAAGGGAACTCCTTTCTTGGGAATCTGTCTTGGTTTACAGTTATTATTTGAACGAAGTGATGAGACGCCGGGCGTGGAAGGACTTGGAATTCTGAAAGGTGAGATACTAAGAATCCCGGATAAGGAAGGCCTTAAGATTCCACATATGGGATGGAACTCTTTGAAGTTCCAGAATAACGGAAGATTATTCAAAGGGATTCCGGAAGATTCCTATGTATATTTTGTTCATTCTTATTATTTGAAAGCAGCAGATGAGGGAATTGTAACTGCTACGACAGAATACAGTACACATATCCATGCTTCGGTAGAACAGGGGAATGTATTCGCATGCCAGTTCCATCCGGAAAAAAGCAGTGATATCGGAATTCAGATATTAAAGAACTTTGTGGAATTATAGGGAGGACATCATTATGCATACAAAAAGAATCATTCCATGTCTGGATGTAAATAACGGAAGAGTTGTAAAGGGAGTAAATTTTGTATCGTTAAGAGATGCCGGAGATCCGGTTGAGATTGCAAAAGCGTATGATAAAGCAGGTGCAGATGAGCTTGTATTTCTTGATATTACAGCATCATCGGATGCCAGAGGTACAGTGGTAGATATGGTACGCAAGGTGGCAGAAAACGTATTCATCCCATTTACAGTTGGCGGAGGAATCCGTACAGTAGATGATTTTAAGGCACTCTTAAGAGAAGGTGCGGATAAGATTTCAATTAATTCATCTGCAATTAATACACCGAATCTGATATCAGAAGCAGCAGAAAAGTTCGGCAGCCAGTGTGTAGTTGTTGCAATTGATGCAAAGAAGCGGGAAGATGGAAGTGGCTGGAATATTTATAAGAATGGCGGACGGATCGATGTAGGAATTGATGCGGTGGAATGGGCTTCAAAAGTGGAGAAGCTTGGAGCAGGTGAGATCCTTTTGACAAGTATGGATTGTGACGGAACAAAAGCCGGATATGATCTGGAACTTACGAAAGCAATTGCCGAGGAAGTGAATATTCCAGTGATCGCATCCGGAGGTGCCGGCAGTCTGGAACATTTTTACGATGCACTGACGGAAGGAAAAGCAGATGCGGCTCTGGCAGCATCATTATTCCACTATAAGGAACTGGAGATCAGAGAAGTAAAAGAATATTTAAGAGGAAAAGGTGTATCCGTTCGTCTGTAAGAATGAACAAAGATAAGAGGAAAAAGGATAGTGTAAAACATGGCAGCAATTAATAATGACTGGCTGGATGCTCTAAAAGGAGAGTTTAAAAAGCCATATTATAAAAAATTATTTGAAACAGTCAACGAAGAATACAGGACAAGACAGATATTTCCGCCTGCAGATGATATTTTTAATGCATTTCATCTGACACCTTTACATAATGTAAAAGCGGTTATACTGGGACAGGATCCATATCATAATGTAGGACAGGCACACGGACTTTGCTTTTCTGTGAAGAAAGGAGTAGATATTCCGCCGTCACTGGTGAATATCTATAAAGAATTGCATGATGATCTGGGATGTACGATCCCCAATCACGGCTGCCTGACCAAGTGGGCTGAGCAGGGAGTCCTAATGTTAAATACGGTATTAACAGTAAGGGCGCATCAGGCCAATTCGCATAAAGATATTGGATGGGAAGAATTTACAGATGCAGCTATCATGGCATTAAACAGTCAGGATCGTCCGATCGTTTTCATCTTATGGGGAGCACCGGCTCAGAGAAAGGCAAGGATGCTTACGAATCCAAAACACCTGATCCTGAAAGCCCCGCATCCGAGTCCGTTATCCGCATATCGTGGATTTTTCGGAAGTAAGCCATTCAGTCAGACCAATGATTATCTGAGAGCTCACGGAGTAGAGCCAATTGACTGGCAGATTGAGTAGATGAGGAGAATATAAGGAAAGTATGAAGAAAATTAAGGCATTACTTGTGGTTGTTTGCACAGGTGTATTATTGACAGCCTGCGGCAATCCATCCCAAAAAGGGGTAGAATACTTAGAAGACGGAAAATATGATCAGGCAATCGAACAGTTTGAACAGGCAGTAGATAAGAAGAAAAATGTTGGGGATGCTTATCGTGGCATTGGAATTGCCAAATGGGAAAAGAAGGATTATAAAGGTGCAAGAAAAGCTTTTAAGAAAGCACTGGAAAATGATGCCGAAAAGACGGGAACCATCTATAATATGATTGGAAACTGTGATCTGAAACTCGGAAAAGCGAAAGAGGCATTAAATTATTATAATCTTGGCCTGGCACAGGAAGATTCCGGTAAAAAGATGAAAAAAGAGATGCAGTACAATATTATTGTTGCATATGAACAGATGGAAGACTGGGAAAGTGCAAAGGTAAAACTGGAAGAGTATCTGGAAAATTATCCGAATGACAAATCGGCAAAAAAAGAGGCCGAGTTTCTGAAAACAAGATAAATGGAATGAATCTATAGAAAATGGAAACAGTATGATAGAAATAAAAAATGAAACAGAAAAAGTAATACTGGTCGGTGTATCACTTTCAGATCAGGATGATACAAAAGAATCTCTGGAAGAATTAAAAGATCTGGTGTCCACGGCAGGAGCCGAGACCGTAGGAATGGTCATTCAGAACAGAGAACAGCAACATCCGGGAACCTATGTCGGAAAAGGAAAGATTGAAGAACTGAAAAGTATGATCTGGGAGCTTAGGGCGACAGGAATCGTATGTGATGATGAACTTTCTCCGGCACAGATGAAGAATCTGCAGGATGAACTGGATGTAAAAGTAATGGACAGAACATTGATCATTCTGGATATCTTTGCGGCAAGAGCATCTACAAGTGAAGGCAAGATTCAGGTAGAACTGGCGCAGTTAAAGTACCAGCAGACCAGATTGGCGGGCTTTGGTAAGGCTATGTCGAGGCTTGGAGGAGGAATCGGAACCAGAGGCCCGGGAGAAAAGAAACTTGAGATGGACAGGCGCCTGATCAAGAGCAGGATCGCACAGCTTAACCGTGAATTAAAAGATGTAAAGAAGCACAGAGAAGTAACAAGAGAGCAGAGAAGCCGCAGTCATATTCCGGTGGCCGCGATTGTTGGTTATACGAATGCGGGAAAATCAACACTTCTGAATACGCTGACCGGTGCAGGGATTCTTGCAGAGGATAAATTATTCGCAACCCTGGATCCAACAACCAGAGATCTGAAGCTGCCAAGTGGTCAGGAAATCCTGATGACAGATACGGTAGGATTTATCAGAAAACTTCCGCATCATCTGATCGAGGCATTTAGAAGTACACTGGAAGAAGCCAGATATGCAGATATTATCCTGCATGTAGTAGATGCTTCTAATCCGCAGATGGATGAGCAGATGCATACAGTGTATGAAACACTTCAGAATCTGGGTGTGAAAGACAAACCGGTTATCACAGTATTTAATAAGATCGACCGTATGGAGGATATCTGGGTGCCGAGAGATCTTCATGCAGACTATTATGTGAAGATCTCAGCCAGGACAGGGGAAGGAATTACCGAATTCCTTCAATCTGTAGAAGCAGTATTAAGGGAGCAGAAAGTAGAGATTGAGGCACTTTATCCATATAAAGAGGCAGGAAAGATTCAGCTGATCCGAAAGTACGGGGAACTGCAGGAAGAAGAATACCGGGAAGATGGTATCTTTGTAAGGGCTTTTGTTCCGGCAGAACTTTACGGACAGGTACGGCCCGAAGGCGTAACACCGAACAATTGTTTATAAGCTCTGGAGAAGGTAGAGTAATCTTTAAAACCACAATCATAACAAACCTGTGTGCCAGGCGCACCGGTAGATAAAAGTTCTTTCGCAAGC
>OJNI01001558.1_pt1 | contig 13174 bp, 10 predicted proteins | sample 1597441 | NCBI WGS metagenome assembly OJNI01 (sample SAMEA2452131, study PRJEB22498) | human gut metagenome | reverse complement strand
GACAGGTGGTCCCGCCCCTTGGCGCTGGCCGTTCCCCGACCGACGAGTTTTTAGAGAAAAAATAATGCGTGACACAGTTTATTTTATAGTGCCCACGTTTGAAAGATTTTTTTGCATGATGCGCTTGTAATGCGAGTTCCTTTTTTGTATTAAACCTCTTCACATATCGGCATATCCATTCCTTTGTATACAACCACAATCTTATGAAGCTGTGTAGTGCTGACTGCTCTCTTTACCGTATCAGTGTCAGCATAACGATTCGCTTGGGCAATAGCTTCCTGTCGCAGTTCTTCCACGCGGCTTTCGGGATCTTTATACTTGGCATACTTCAGTTCTACAATATAGCTGTGCTTCATGTCGGAATAGATATCCAGTAGCGGATAGAGGAAAATGTCGACATAGCCTGCCTGTGTGTCCTGTTCGGAAATGGGACGGTAGAAACGGTTTTGTGCCGTCATGGTAAGCGTAAAGCCGTGGACAAAAAATTCACCTTTCTGCTTGTCGCGCTGGAAAGTGTAGTGTTTCAGGCAGTCAGCAATATAACCGAAATAGGCTTTCCAATCGCCATCGTAGGCAAGAGCGCTAGCAAGTTCGTTCTTTTCGTAACTGCTGAAATTGAGTTCGGCTTCGTTGTAGGTACTCAGCAGATAAGTGTAGATTTGTTCGCGGACTACCTGATTAGGAATGGTGAGTTTGGTCTTTCCTTTATACGTTCCGCTAATGGTGAGCATACCGAAATAGTAGAGCAGGCTCACAAAGTTGTCGGGGTTGGTGATATTGACGGCAGGAAAACCTTTTTTCAGTTCTCCGGTGACGTAGCCTTCGCTCACCAATGTTTGTATGATGGAGGCATCATGAGTAAACTCTTTGTCCTTCCGGATGAGCATACGTAATTTTTCGTAGTCGATACGGATATTGTCTTCTACCATATCCCGGGGGCTTTGCCTCGTTGAATATAATTCTTGACGAAGTAGAGTACCATGTTAAAGTTGTACATAGTGGTTTCACCACAACGTTCTTCCGCAAAGCAGTAGTTGTCATACCAAGGTTTCATTATTTCTATCAGTTCGTCCACACTGTGGTTGAATGGACTGGTGGTGGAATAGTAAGTGAGCATTTGGCGCACTTACTATTCCGTGAAACCTATCATCTCGTTAAATTCCGGTGTGAGCGAGTAGTTGGTTCCGATATTGAAACCACTTGTGAGGTCGTCCATTGTCACGGGACTTACGCCGGTGATGAAACAACGCTCGATGCTGGAATAGGTCCGGCTTTGATTTTATTGAAAAAAGCGCGCAGATAACTTTCGCCATATGTTTCGTCCGTATAGCGGTGCAGGCTTTCTATATCCGAGAGGATGGCATTGGTGAAATGGTCGTATTCGTCGATAAAGAGGTAAATACGTTGGTTGGTCTTATTACGTTCTGTGAACAGGTATTCAAATTGTTCGACAGCTCCTTCTTTTTTGTCGAGTTCTTCCTTGATGCCTTTGGGGAGATAGTCAGCGTAAATGTCACAGAAGTAGTCGAACATTGTTTGGCAATGCGCGTCCAGTCCCTTGCGGTAGTTGTGTAGTTCGCCTACTATTCCGGAGAAGTTAAGGTATAGTACCAGATAGCTGTTCCGGTCGCGCGTAGGGTGCTTTCCGATGTAAAGGTCGCCAAACAGCGCTTCGAACTTATCCTTGGCAAGTATATCATAATAGTGCTGCAACATATTTACAGTGAGGCTTTTGCCGAAACGGCGCGGGCGAATAAAGAAGAAAAACTTGTCCGCTTCTTCTATCATGGGTATAAACCGGGTTTTATCCACATAATAACAGTCGTCACGGCGGATTACTGCAAAGTTCATCATGCCGTATGGGATACGTTTTCTGTCCGGTGCTATATATTTTCCATAACTTATACCTTATTTTAGGAGCTTTCTTTGAACATAAACAAAGGTACGGGCTTTTTGTTATTTCTCCAAACAAACATTCCATAACTTCTCGCTATCTTTGCACTCTATTAAACAAACATCACCACCATTATGGAATTGAAGCATGGATATTACCATCTGATTGCGATACTTGTAGTTGCTATCTGGGGATTGACTTTCATATCAACCAAAGTATTGATTAATCACGGACTGACCCCTCAGGAGATATTCTTCTATCGTTTTCTCATTGCTTATCTGGGTATTTGGGTGATTTCTCCCAAACGTCTGTTTGCGGGTAATTGGAAAGACGAACTTTGGTTGATGGCAGGAGGTTTCTTCGGTGGTTCACTCTATTTCTTTACAGAGAATACAGCTTTGGGGATCACACAAGCATCCAATGTCGCTTTCATCATTTGCACAGCTCCCCTGCTTACTACCATTCTTTCCCTTCTCTTTTATAAGAGTGAAAAAGCCACCAAAGGTTTGATTTACGGTTCCATATTAGCTTTAATCGGGGTGGGACTGGTGGTCTTCAACGGTAGTTTTGTACTCAAATTATCTCCGGTAGGGGATTTGCTTACTTTGCTTGCCGCCCTGTCGTGGGCATTTTATAGTTTGGTGATAAAGAAAATGACAGGGCGTTACCCCACTGTATTTATCACCCGCAAAATATTCTTTTATGGAGTATTGACTATACTTCCCGCCTTTCTTCTTCATCCGTTACAACCTGATTTCGATGTACTTTTAAAACCAGTTGTATTATCTAATCTCTTATTTTTGGCCGTCCTGGCATCCTTGGTTTGTTATGTCCTCTGGAATGTGGTATTGAAACAGTTGGGAACTGTTAGAGCCTCCAATTATATCTATCTCAATCCGTTGGTAACAATGGTGGCATCCGTAATCATTCTTCACGAACAAATCACATGGATTACATTATTGGGAGCAGGTTGCATTATTTTTGGAGTCTATCAGGCAGAAAAGAAATAAATAGGTAAAACCACACAAGAAATAACAAATATAAGAGTGACAAAAAGGAAAAAGAAACGCATTAGCGAAAAGATGCGGAGATACAATCTCAGTTTACAGCGTCCCCAAGAGGAATTCCGTCGGCGTGTGATAGAGTGGGAGAGAATGAGGAAAGAAAGGGAACCGGAAGAAAGGAGGAAAGAACGGCGGAGAAAATGGAAGAAATGGCTTGGATTAGCCGATTTTACTGAATATGACGGTCCGTTTCCCATTTTTATATGTGCAGTATTCTTTTTAGTGATTTTTTTAAGTGGAATAAGTTTATGTGTTTTAGGATTGTTCAAGGACCCATATAAGATTCAAATAATACGAATCTTATTTGGTTTACTTTTAACTATTAGGAGTGCGAAAGCTTTGATAATCTTTTATCCTGTTCTAAAAGCAGTCATAATCGCTTTATTTGAAGACAGAAAAAAGTAGATTTTGCTATTCGAGACATACGGACATAAAAAAAGGGGTCAACGCCTTGACCCAACCTTTGTTAACCTTAAATCTAATACTATGAAAAACACATTACAAAGGTACGGACTTCAGTGATATTAGCAAATTATCCAAGAGAAATAATATGTTTTATAACACGTTTTAATATTATCTTCCTGTTTGTTAAGAAAAACATCTTCCCTTTTTAAAAGTATGCAACACTTATTTTGAAAATTGAAACGGGGGATACCGTTGATTCTCTGCCGGAAAACCGTTATCTTTGCAAAGATAACGCAATTGTTTACTTTAAATAAAGAAGAAAAGGAGAGAACCGTGAACGAAGAAGAAATCGTCCTTACCCCGATGATGAAACAGTTTCTGGATTTGAAGGCGCAACATCCGGATGCAGTGATGCTGTTTCGTTGCGGCGACTTTTATGAAACATATTCTACAGATGCCATTGTTGCTTCTGAAATTCTGGGAATCACACTGACAAAACGTGCAAACGGAAAAGGTAAAACCATTGAGATGGCGGGTTTTCCCCATCATGCTCTCGATACGTATCTTCCTAAACTGGTTCGTGCCGGAAAGCGGGTCGCTATCTGTGATCAGTTGGAAGATCCGAAAATGACGAAAAAGTTGGTGAAGCGAGGTATAACCGAATTGGTGACTCCCGGCGTTTCTATCAATGATAATGTGCTGAATTATAAAGAGAACAACTTTCTGGCTGCCGTTCATTTCGGCAAGGCTTCCTGCGGAGTCGCTTTTCTCGACATATCTACCGGTGAATTTCTTACAGCAGAGGGACCTTTTGATTATGTAGATAAACTGTTGAATAACTTCGGTCCGAAAGAGATTCTTTTTGAAAGAGGCAAGCGGCTGATGTTTGAGGGTAATTTTGGCAGTAAGTTCTTCACATTCGAGCTGGATGATTGGGTATTTACGGAAACGACGGCCCGCGAAAAACTTCTGAAACATTTTGAAACGAAGAACCTGAAAGGGTTCGGAGTGGAGCATCTGAAGAACGGTATCATTGCTTCCGGTGCTATCCTGCAATATCTGACGATGACGCAACATACGCAAATCGGGCATATTACTTCATTGTCTCGTATTGAAGAAGATAAATATGTCCGCCTGGATAAGTTTACGGTACGTAGTTTGGAGCTGATCGGCAATATGAATGATGGCGGAAGCAGTCTGCTCAATGTGATTGACAGAACGATCAGCCCGATGGGAGCACGTTTGCTGAAACGTTGGATGGTCTTCCCGTTGAAGGATAAGAAACCGATTGATGAACGATTGAATGTGGTGGAATATTTTTTCCGCCAACCGGATTTTAAAGCTGTCATTGAAGAACAGTTACATCTGATAGGGGATTTGGAACGTATTATTTCCAAAGTGGCTGTAGGGCGTGTGTCACCGCGCGAAGTTGTTCAACTGAAAGTGGCATTGCAGGCCATCGAACCCATTAAACTGGCATGTATTCAAGCGGATAATGCAAGTCTGAATCAGATAGGGGAACAGTTGAATCTTTGTGTCACTATTCGTGACCGGATTGCCAAAGAGATAAAGAATGATCCGCCATTGGCTGTCAATAAAGGTGGGGTGATTCAAGACGGTGTGAATGCGGATTTGGATGAATTGCGCCGGATTTCGTATTCGGGGAAGGATTATTTGCTCCAGATACAACAGCGTGAAAGTGAGTTGACGGGTATTCCAAGCTTGAAAGTGGCTTATAATAACGTATTCGGTTATTATATCGAAGTCCGTAATGTCCATAAAGATAAAGTTCCTAAAGAGTGGATTCGTAAACAGACGCTGGTTAATGCGGAACGTTATATCACGCAGGAACTAAAGGAATATGAAGAAAAGATTTTGGGAGCGGAAGATAAGATTCTGATTCTGGAAACGCAGCTATATACGGACTTAGTACAGGCATTGATGGAGTTTATTCCACAGATACAGATTAATGCGAATCAGATTGCACGTCTGGACTGTCTGTTGTCATTTGCCAATGTGGCTCGTGAGAATCGTTATATCCGTCCGATTATTGAGGATAATGACGTATTGGATATTCGTCAGGGACGTCACCCGGTAATAGAAAAACAACTTCCGATAGGTGAGAAGTATATTGCCAATGATGTAATGCTGGACAGCGATACACAGCAGATTATTATTATTACAGGTCCGAACATGGCCGGTAAGTCGGCACTCTTGCGCCAAACAGCATTGATTACGCTATTGGCTCAAATCGGTTCGTTTGTTCCTGCGGAAAGTGCGCATATCGGTTTAGTTGATAAGATATTTACCCGTGTAGGAGCGAGCGATAATATATCAGTCGGTGAATCTACATTTATGGTAGAGATGAATGAAGCGGCTGATATCCTGAATAATGTTTCTTCCCGGAGTCTGGTATTATTTGACGAATTGGGTCGTGGTACTTCTACTTATGATGGTATTTCCATTGCCTGGGCAATTGTAGAGTATATCCATGAACATCCGAAAGCAAAAGCACGTACATTATTTGCTACGCATTATCATGAATTGAATGAGATGGAGAAATCTTTCAAGCGCATCAAGAATTATAATGTATCGGTGAAAGAAGTTGATAATAAAGTAATCTTCCTTCGTAAACTGGAACGTGGCGGTAGTGAACACTCTTTCGGTATTCATGTGGCAAAGATGGCCGGTATGCCGAAAAGCATTGTGAAACGTGCAAATGAGATATTGAAACAGCTTGAATCTGATAATCGCCAACAGGGCATAGCAGGTAAACCGTTGGCAGAAGTGAGCGAGAATCGTGGAGGTATGCAGTTAAGCTTCTTCCAGTTGGACGATCCGATTCTCTGTCAGATTCGCGATGAGATATTGAATCTTGATGTGAATAATCTTACTCCTATTGAAGCGCTGAATAAACTGAATGATATAAAGAAGATAGTCAGGGGGAAATAAGCTGAAAATGTATATAATGTCTTAGGATATGTTTTCGATTGTTGTCCTGACATTAGGGAAATGGCATTTGTTTTATTGATAAAAAAGAGGGATTAGTGATGTTTGAACCGCTAATCCCTCTTTTTTTGATTTAGGCTATTTTCTTTTTCTTCTTGTCATAGAAGAACATGAAATAGACGCCTATTATGATAAACGGAACGCTTAACCATTGTCCCATATTGAACATCATGCTGTTTTCAAAATCTTCCTGATTTTCTTTTAGGAATTCGATGAAAAAGCGGAAGATGAAGATATAAGTCAGACAAAGCCCGAAGAAGAAGCCGCGATGCAGTTTCTTGCTGTAATTCTTATACAGGTAAATCATGATGAAGAACAGGATAAGATAAGCGATGGCTTCGTAGAGCTGTCCCGGATGACGGGGGAGCATATCTACACGTTCGAATATGAATGCCCAGGGCACATCAGACGGTTTGCCGATGATTTCGGAGTTCATCAGGTTGGCAAGGCGGATGAAGCAGGCGGTGATTGGAGTAGCTACGGCAATCATATCCAGCACGTCCATATAATGGAGTTTCGTCTTGCGGCAATACAGCCAAAGGGCGATTATCAGTCCTAATGTACCGCCGTGGCTGGCAAGTCCTTCATATCCGGTGAATTTCCAGTTTCCGTCCGGCATGAATTTGATAGGAAGAATCATTTCCCAAAAATGAGACAAGTAGTATCCCGGATCATAGAACAGACAGTGTCCCAGGCGGGCACCAATCAGAATACCAAAGAAACAATAAAAGAAAAGCGGGTCAAACTTCTTCTCCTCTATCTTTTTATCCCGGTACTGGTAGTGAACAACCACATAAGCAAAGAATATTCCTACTGCCCACAATAATCCGTAATAACGGATAGAAATGCCGAACAGGTTGAATAGTTCGGGGTTCGGGTTCCAGTTGATGGATAATAGCATGGTATTCATTCTATATTGGATTAATGTTAATGATTAGATTCTTTGAATTTCTCCGCAACCATCCGGTAGGTCGGTATATCTATCCCTTGCTCTTCGGCTGCCGTAATCATATCGAAGAGCAGGCCTTGTATTTCCGAGTCATGCCCGCGTGCCAGGTCTTTCTGCATGGAAGCGGTGCTTTCGGGGTCGAGCTTGTCAATGACTTTCAGATTGTAGCTGACAGGATCTTCCGGAAATTCAATGCCCAGCTTCTTGCCTAAGGCGGCGCTTTCCGTAGAAAGTCTGATAAACGTATCCCGTACCTTTCCCGGTTTCTGCACTTCTCCCATCGGAACGTCGTAATAAGCACCCGTTACGGCCATTGCGGAGATGAACGACCATTTGATGAACGTATCCCGGTTGATGTCCGGTGACAGGTCTACCTTTATGCCTGCTTCCTGCAAGTCTTGTTGGATGGCTTCCAGCAATCCGGGTTTTACAACTGTGCCGTGATGAGCGCCGTATACCAACCGGAATATCTTTCCCATTTGGGTGATTTCTCCTGTGCCGGATACGAAACCTACGATATAGATGCATCCGTCGAGGACAGTGACTTCCGGTACCAACTTTTGTATGCGTGGTCCTGTGCCGTACACATTCAGAATAGGGATGACTACTGTGTCTTTGTGTGCTGCCCTTTTAATCAGTTCTACGATAGAATCGACCGAATAACCTTTTACGCATACAAATATCACATCTGCTTTTCCATTGAATTCTTCAGCGGTAGTTGCCGGAATCCGGAGCGTATGTTCGCCCTTCAAATCCGATTTCAGTTTCAAACCGTTCGTTTGAATCGACTGCAAGTGAGCTCCACGGGCAATACAAGTTACATCTTTGCCTGCCAGCGACAAGAATCCTGCGATACTGCCGCCTACACCTCCCGTTCCTGCAATGAGATATTTCATATTGTTAGCGAATTAGTAATTAATAAGTCGTCGGTAGTTACCGATAATCACACGTTGAAACGGAAATGCATGATGTCGCCATCCTGCACCACATATTCTTTTCCTTCCACACCCAGTTTTCCGGCTTCTTTCACAGCTGCTTCCGAGCCGTATTTGATATAATCATCGTATTTGATAACTTCGGCACGGATAAAGCCTTTTTCAAAATCGGTGTGGATCACTCCGGCACATTGAGGAGCTTTCCATCCTTTTTCGTATGTCCAGGCACGTACTTCTTGTACACCGGCAGTGAAATATGTTTCAAGATTCAGGAGTTTGTAAGCAGACTTGATAAGACGTGCTACGCCCGATTCTTCCAAGCCTACTTCGGCAAGGAACATTTGACGGTCTTCGTACGTTTCCAGTTCGGCGATGTCCGCTTCTGTTTTGGCTGCGACAATCAGGATTTGAGCATTCTCGTCTTTTACGGCTTCGCGTACCATATCTACGTATTTATTTCCGTTTACTGCGCTTGCTTCATCAACATTGCAAACATACATTACCGGTTTGCTGGTCAATAAGAACAGTTCGTGAGCAATCTTTTGTTCGTCTTTTGTTTCAAAAGTCACTGTACGTGCAGATTTTCCCTGTTCCAGTGCGTCTTTATATTGAACGAGTACATCGTAAGCTAACTTTGCAGCTTTGTCTCCGCCCGTCTGTGCTTGTTTCTGTACTTTCTGGATACGGCTTTCGATGGTTTCCAGGTCTTTCAATTGAAGTTCGTAGTCAATGATTTCTTTGTCGCGGACAGGATTTACGCTTCCGTCTACGTGTGTCACATTGTCGTCATCGAAGCAACGGAGTACGTGGATAATTGCGTCTGTTTCACGGATATTGGCAAGGAACTTGTTTCCTAGTCCCTCACCTTTGCTTGCGCCTTTCACCAGTCCGGCGATATCTACGATTTCTACAGTTGTAGGAACAATTCGTTGGGGGTGCACCAATTCAGCGAGTGCGTTCAGACGTTCGTCAGGAACAGTGATTACACCTACATTGGGTTCAATTGTACAGAAAGGGAAATTTGCCGCCTGTGCTTTCGCATTCGACAAACAGTTGAAAAGTGTCGACTTACCCACGTTCGGTAGTCCAACAATACCACATTGCAATGCCATATTAATCTATTATTTCTTTTATTATCAAGTTGCTCATTTTAGTTTGCAAAGATAATCATTTTTAAACTAATAAAGGAAACTTGGTGCACTTTCTGTCTTTTCCTGACGTTTGGGTGGTTTTGAAAAGAACGTGGTTTGAGCATTAGAGAATAGAATATAGGTAGAAAGTTTCAGTTTGTTTTGTTCATTATATTATATTCCGTAATAGTAGTCAATGATTTATTTGAGATATGTCCGTCCATTGCCAAGCAGTTGGCTTGAATTTCCAATGTTTTTTCAAATATATTACGTACCCAACGGGCATTTCCAAAATTATGGTCTTTATTGACAATGGCTTTATTTATCAACCGTTTCATCTTTTCTATATTGTCTGACACCCGGGTGTTGTCATAACTGAGGCCCGAGTGTCAGATAATACTCCATTAAAAACGTTTTTTCTTTGAAAAAATTCTGGCGCTTTTATATTTATTCATAACGGTACAGAAATGAGTTTAAACGTAGTCATATTATCTAAAGTCGAGGACTGGCAAATAGAGTAGCCTCATCTTTACCTTCCGATGAATTCTTCCGGTCGTCCCGGCGAGAGCAACTCCCACAAGGAAGCAACTACCCATCCCGGTGCGAAGATATGGTTGTAATACCCTTTGCCGTTCTTGCCGTAATCCCAATTGGTGTGCTGTACCACTTCGGGATAGTACCCTTTCTTGGCGATGCCGCATTGATGTCCTTCGTAGGGCAGTAATTGACGCATGGAAGAACTGATAACTGCTGCGAAGTCAGCAAAGCGGGGTTCATTATACTCTTTGGACAGCCAGCGGAGTACGTCGGCAAAGTCGAAGATAAAGACGTCGATATGATTGTTTTCCACAGAGACATTACCCCAGCCGCGGGTCTTCAGACCGATGTCGCCCAACATCTGTCCCGGTGCGAACGGGACATCCCAGGTGTAATACCATGAGAGGGCGAAGTAAGCGGCTTTCTTTGCCAAACCTGCATAATGTGCACGCTCTGCTCCTTTGCTGGCAAGTGCCAGGTAGTAGGCAGCAGTGGAGGCGTAGAGTGAAGCCTCTTTGTCTTCACAGTTGGCGTCGAGGGGAGACGAGAAGTAGTCCGCTTTCGAGATTAGCTCCTTTTCCAGATAATCTACCGAGCGTCGGGCTGCTTCGAGATAGCGTTTATCTTTGAAGTACTTGTATCCCATCACCAGGGGAAGCGTTGCCGACGGGGTACTTCCGCCACTCTTGTCTACAATCGAGAAGTCATCCTTGAACTTGCGCGGGAAGCTGCCGTCTTCGTTTTGCAGGCGCAGGAAGGTGTCGAGCATTCCTTTCAGGCGTTTTTCCCATTCGGGGTGCTTCCTGCCTTTCTTCTTTTCATAGTTCAGGTAATAGAGCGTGGCATATATGCCTTCCGACTGGCGGCGGATGCTGTGGACAGGCTCTATGAAGTTGCGTTTGTAGTGCACTACCTCGTTGAAGAATCCTGCTGGTGAGAAACCATGCTCCAGGTAAGAATCAAAGATAGCATTGGCATTTGCCACCAGGTCGGTGCGCTGCTTGCTTTCGCCATATTCCAACGCGTTGAAAGCATTCAGCAGGGTGCGTCCCACAAAGCCTACTTCGGCTACGTCGACGTTGTTGCAAGTTGCCGTGTGCAACTCTACACCTGAGTAATAGTTGGTGGGAGTATCGCCGATGAAACTTTCTACGAAGAAGTTGCTCATCACTTCTTTCATCACTTCATCGGTATAAGGTGTTTCTACCGTTGCGGGCTTGTAGAGGTCGTAACTATATTCCCATGCTTGTTTTACGCAGTCCGAGAAGTCGGTGGGAGCGGATTCGTTGAGCTCCCAGGTCAACGTCACGCTTTCTCCTTTGCCTAAAAACTGGTAGGCTTCTACGGAAGGAGCCAGTGTCAGTTTGCGGATATAAGTTTTGGGCGCTTCTTTGTAGGGATAGCCGAAAGAAAGTGTGGCAGTGCCGTTGCAGTTCTCGAATCCGGTATAACCTATCGAAGTGGTTCCCGACAGGATGACTTCGCCCTCTTTGTGAGTAGTCAGCGCATCGCTTTCAAACTTGTCTATGCGGGCTACTGAGAACGACTTGCCGTTCTTTTCATCGAAGATAGTCGTCATCGGAGTGCTCAGGCGGTCTTCGCGCACCACCCAACTGTCTGAGGTGTGGAAAGAAGGCGCCTCTTTGGGCGAACGAAGGTTGCGGCGATACCAGAAGCCCGGCATGTAGAACTGGCAGTCCGAATGCTTGTAACCGGTCTTTATCTGTTCCCCGTAGTTGAAATACACATTTTCCAGTGCCTTGAGTGTGACGGTAATGCGCAGTTTGCCATCCTTGTCCACCACCTGGCGGATGATGTCCAACGGCAACGTTTCCGAAGCCCGGCAGCTGTACATACCATCCTGCATCTTCTGCAAGACCAGCGGATATTGCTTGGCATCATTCCCCGGCACTTTCAAGGAAATAGAAGCAGAGATGTCTTCCGGAGCAGCATTTGCCGCTCCGGCACCCGTAATGCCCACCAAAAGCATTACCCCCAAAAACAATCTTTTTAGTCTCATAGTTACATCTGTTTTATTGTTGTTAGAAAAATATCATTCAGACATGAATACATACTTGCCGGAGCCCAATTCGACTACCAGCTTACCGTCAGCCTCCTCCACGGAATGAATCCCCGCCTGACCGGCATCTACCTGTACATGGAAGTCAAGCGGCAGCTTGACCGTAGCGGTTGTATTGGCAGGAATCTCAACGTTCCACTCCAGCTTATTGCCATCACGTTTCCAGGAACTTCCTATTCTGCCATAAGGCGATACATGCGAAGCATTCACATAATTCAGTTTTTCCGGGAATACCGGTTCCATCAGAATCTGCTTGAACCCGACGGAAGCGGGAGTATTCTTTATGCCGGCAAGATCCTCATAGAACCATATCAGCAGATCTCCCAAAAGCATCACATGGTTTCTTGAATTCATCGCCGGATTTGCCGTGTCACCATTCCATAATTCCCAAATGGTGGTTGCACCCTTCTTAATCATGTAGCCCCATGAGGGATAAGTGTCATTGGTCACTATCTTATAGGCAAATTCCAGTCCACCGTACTCGGTAAGTCCGCGCATCAGATGCTGGATGCCAAGCACACCGGCACTGACATGTCCCTTACAGTCTTTTTCCGTCTTCTCCACGACATTGGCAAATACTTTATCTTCATATCCGTCGGGAACCAGGCCCAGTCTGAGGGAAAGCAGGTTCGCCGTCACCGTATTGTTGTCATACTGTGCAGTCCCGGGATTGAAGAATTTCTTGTTATAAGCGTCCTTGATTTTAAGGGCAAGTGCGGCATACTCTTCGGCATCTGCCGGAAGTCCGTTCATTTGCGCGAACTTCTCCATCAGTTGCAGAATGCTGTAAAACACCGTTGTACTCAGCACTTCGCCGTTCGTCTTCCGGGCAGGGTCCTCCGAATGAATCAGCTCCGGCGACTCGGGAGGCATGCACCAATCCCCGTATTCATCCTTCACCAGAATATAGTCCTTCATTTTGGTCTCCGTCATGTGGTTTACCCAGCGCTTCATGGACGGATAGCGCTCTTTGATGGAGCTATCATCGCCAAACTGGCGGTAAAGCATGTCGGCTACGTAAAAATAGGCAGCCGGCCAAGTCACGTCATCATGGAAGATGGTCCAGTAACGGGGAGATACCACAGAGATACTTCCATTTTCATTCATGGATTCTTCGATATCAATCAGCCATTTCTTATACATCAAAGCATTACCCAAAACAAAACTTTCC
>OJNI01001557.1_pt1 | contig 13178 bp, 11 predicted proteins | sample 1597441 | NCBI WGS metagenome assembly OJNI01 (sample SAMEA2452131, study PRJEB22498) | human gut metagenome | reverse complement strand
GATAGGGGCTTGTCTCCTTTCCTTTCTTTTTCGCCAATTATTATTTTACACTTAGTTGAAGGAGGCGGAAAGACAAACTTTGAGATGTTGTTCAAAAGAACAAAACGATTTTTGTGTATAAGCAAACGGAAATGTTTGCTTCAGGCTCTCGGTTAAATCTTAAAGAGACTTTCAGGCAGAAGACAAAGTATTATTTTGCACCCCCTCGCTTCCGATTAAGGTTTTTCACTCTTATAAGAATCCTTTTAGTTTTTAATAGGGAATGACCTCAGCAATCTTTATATGCCGAAAGCACCGGTTTCGGCAGTCTTTTACTTCTGTAGCTGTGGGAGTTTGCCGTCAGATATTATCTTTGCCTTTAAGAAAACGAAGTTTTTTTCTTGTCAAAATTTTTGCGTTTATAAGAATTAGTACGGTCAATAAGCGTATCGAAAATCAGATGGATCAGACGTTCAATTTCTGCAAATTTACCAATCATTATAACACAATACAAAAATTAATTTGCTGTCTTGTTAAATTCATTGACATTTTGTGTTTTGTGTGCTATGATATTTTTAAGACAATACCTCCGGGTACACAGCTAACGTCTTTATGCGCATTTGCCTGCGTCTTTTGCGTCATACTTCACAGATTTCGTTGCAGAGAAGTCGCTCCTGCCTCCTCAATTTGTATTGTCTAACGAAAAATTCGGCGGCGTGACTGCACAACAATTCATTGTGCGGTATTGCCTTAAAGAAAAAAAGCTCCTCTGTTGTATTTATTACTATAAAATAATTTTTGAAAGGAATAAGCCACATTATGAAAAAAAGACACATTTTGGCTGCGTTGATCTTATGTGCTGTGTTAACTCTTACCTTTGCTCTTTCTTCCTGCTTAAAGAAAAAGACTACGCCGGTCGAATATATTGCCGATGCCATAACGGCCACTCTTGAAGCCAAAACCGATTCCGCCTTTTTATCGGTTTTGGAATCCGCAGAGAAAAAAGGCTCCGTAGCTCTTGTTTACAGAAATACCGACGATCTGGCGGCTTTCGGCATACCGATTGACAATTTTTCGATAACCGGTTATATGGGAGAAAAATACTCGGCGGGAATGCTTAATATGACCGTCGGCGGGAAGACGGTAGATTTTAGACTTTGGTCAGCAAACGATAAGCTTGCAGTCTCCTCCTCGCTTGCCGGCAGCGCCGTATACGGTGTGGATTTTACAAACGCTAAAGAGAAGTATTTGCAGTCTGTTTTTGCCGATCCGGAAAGCGAATATTCACTTACCGAACTGTTCGGAGAAGAAGGAAACTATTTCGACACGGTCAAAAGTACCTCCGAAATCGGAAAAAAATTGATTGAGATTTTTGAAAAATATGAAGAACATATTATCGTCCTTTTGAATGATCATGCTCATACCTCCCTTGACTCAGAGGAGGGAGGAAAGGTCGTTTCTCTTGAGCTTAACAACGAGAGCTTCAAGAAGATAATAAAGGCGCTTTATGATAAAGCCAAAGAAGATTCCGAGCTTCGTGCCGCTCTTTCCGACCTTGCCGAGATGTATGCCGGCATGCCCGATATAACTGACGATGAGGATTTGATATGGATTCCCGAAAAGGAGTACAGCATCGAGTATGACAGCAACAAAATAATGGAAGAGTATGACAACTTTTTTGCTTCTGAAGACCAGCTTGAGAGATTTTTCGAAAAGCTTGATGAGATCACATTCAGCTTTAAGCTCGTCATACATACCGATAAAAAGGATTTGATAAAGCGTGCTGAGCTTTCATGCGGTACGGCATCTGCCGACGGCTCCGATGAGGCGATTTGGATATTCTCCGCTGATCTCAGCGATGAAAACAAATCTGTATTTACCGTGAAACAAACCGGCGAGGATGCTGCCCCGGTTCTTTCATCGGGAATTACTCTTATTTACGAGATAACCGAAAATACCGATAAGGAATTTCGGTCGAATTTTTCGGTAAAAACAGGCGGCATGACGCTTGATATTCTTGATGTGGAATACGATAAAGCATCCGGAGAATATAAGCTTTCCTCTGCTGTTGCCACAACTCTTGCCGTAATGTCCGGCAGCGTATCATCGGCAGGCGAGGTGTCTGTGAGTGGTATTTTCAAAGCAGATAAATCGTCTGTTGTCGTTACCGTTACCTCACTGCAGGCAGGAGCGATGAAGGCTGCCTCTGATATTACTCTAACGATACTTGCCAAGGATGCCGTTCCGGATTATCCGGCAAATGTCATTGATATTTTTGCGCTTGATGAAAAAACGATAGATCAGCTTATCACAAAGATTGAGGCCGGAATCGGAGAATTTGAGCTTGAAGATATCTTCGAATGAAGAAAACCCACGCAGGGGGCTATCCGTTTTCTCTCAAAAAATCAAAGCACCGGTTTCTGAAATGCCCCCAAGAATTAAATAAAATTCATGTTAAATTGTTTGTGAATGAGTTCGGTATTGAACCGGGCTCATTCCTTTTTGTTTAAGAGATATTCCTATTTTCAAGGCAATCCCGTTGGATTGCGGCGGTAGATAAGGTATAATTTGATACAGATGTGCAATCATATTTTTCGTCAAGCGATACCAATGAGGAGGCACGAGCGACGACTCCTCTGCCGATAAAATGTGAAGCATGATAGAAAAAAACAAGCAGATTTGCCGTCAAGACGCAAGCCGTAAACCTGTCGGTGTTGCCTTCACACTTTCGTCTTGCACCAAGCTCGTCATAATTTTTTAAGGAATCGCGGAATCAATCGGCTATGCAGATTCCGCGATGATTGATTGAACGGCAAGACAAAAAACGCAGGAATATGGTTCATAATTCAAGTTTTTTACGATAACGGACCATAAATCTTCCGGAAAGATCCGTTGACGATTGATTCAGTAATTCCCTAACTCCACTCTTTTTTACTTCCCTCGGTAAAACCGAGGATTTATTTCCTCGTTCGAAGAGACCAAAATATTGTACCGATGAATTCACAAAAGGGATTCCGCGGCATATTATAATATCAGAAAGGCAAAAGCGCAGGTGAAGCAAAAAACATTCTGCGCAACTTTCAAAAAAGAGAAAGGACGGAAATCATTATGGGATGCCTCTGCAATATCTTTGACGACTGCAACGTATGGGTAATAATCCTTATCCTCGTTATTCTTTTCTGCTTCTGCAACGGTAATAACTGTGGCTGCGGCTGCAACGGATAATAGCTTTCATATAATAAAACAGGATGCTTTCCTTCGGCGCCGGAATCTTTCTGAATAGACTGAGTATATTTCGGGAGCTTCCGAACGTGACCGTGGGATTCACTTAGTCTTTTCGCGGGAAATCTTCTGATCTTCTCCGAAAAATAAAATAACCGGGGTGTCTCATTAACACGAGACACCCCTTTACATCGTTCTTGACAGTGAAACGTAGACTTTTCACCAATACAGTAACAGCTAAAACATAATTATATCAAGGCAAAACCAACCGGGTCATAACTGAATTTCTAACAGTGTTTTTTATGCCTTATTACTCTTATGATTGCCAATTAAAGCTGTGTCATTTCAAAACTGACAGAACCGAAATTTAAAATATAAAGAAAATAACACAAAATTTTTCTATGATTTTCTTGACTTTGCTTTTATAATTGATTATAATTAAAATAGATATAATAAACGCCTCGAAAGACGTAGCATTGTGAAAGGAAAGGAAAAATGGGAAAGTTCGTTATCAAACAGACAAACACCGGCTATACCTTCAGTCTGAAAGCAGGAAACGGTGAGGTTATTGCTACCGGAGGAGAAGTATTCACTTCTCTTGCAAGCTGCAAAAACAGCATTGAAAGCGTCATCAAGAATGCTCAGATTGCAAATCTTGAAGATCAAACCGCTGAGGGTTATACCGAAGAAAAGAACCCAAAATTCGAAATGTATCTTGACAAAAAGGGTGAATACCGCTTCCGCCTTAAAGCCAAAAACGGAGAACCGATCGCGGCAAGCGAAGGATATACCGCAAAGGCCGGCTGCAAAAACGGTATAGAAAGCGTTCGTAAGAATGTTGTTGACGCAACGATTGAAGAGCCGGATAAAGAATAATAATTTTTGCTTTATAATTCTACAGTATCCCAAGAGGCGGACCGCTTTCTGCGGCGCCTCTTGAGATTCATTAAGGCAATACCGCGCAATGATTATTTTGCGGTATTGCCTTAATTTTGTCCGTTTTTTTCAAATAACAGTTTTTTCCTTCGGTCATCGAAAAGGAGACCTCAGACGTTGTTTCTTCAGACTTTTTTGCTTTTTGTCTCGCAGTATATGCAGCGGTATTCAGCGTTTTCTTTGTCAGTCAAACGGAAAATATGAGGAAGCTCCTGTTCGGTGGTGGTAATACAACGGGGATTTTTGCAAAAAATTACGTTAGTAAGCTTTTCCGGAAGTTCGGTTTTTTTCTTATCGGTAAGAACGCCATCTTTTATGGTGTCGACAGTAACCCCAGGATCAACATATCCGAGAATATCGGTATTGACCGAGATATCGGCGTCGATTTTAATGATATCTTTTTTTCCCATTTTGGCACTTGCGGCATTCTTTATAATAGCAACCTGACAGTCAAGAGAATCAAGCCCGAGAAGCCGGTATATTTCCATACCCTTGCCTGCGGTGATGTGATCGATAACGATACCGTTTTTGATTGAATCTATATTCATGAGATATCTTGCCTGCCTTTCGATTACTGAATGCCAAGCAGCTTAAGAATAAGCGCCATACGCATATATTTCCCGTTTAAAACCTGCTTGAAGTAACAGGCGCGCGGATCGTTGTCAACCGCTACGCTGATCTCGTTCACTCTCGGAAGAGGATGCATAATACAGAGATCCGGCTTTGCGGTCGCAAGCTTCTCAGGAGTAAGAATGTAGCTATCCTTCAGACGGAGATAATCCTCCTCATTGAAGAAGCGCTCTTTCTGAACTCTTGTCATATAGAGAATATCAAGCTGAGGTATAACCGAAACGAGATCGGTCGCCTGCATGTATTCAAGACGGCGTCCCTTTATTTCCTGCTTGACATAGCTCGGAACCTTAAGCTCGTCGGGAGAAACAAGTACGAATCTGACACCCTTATACCGTGACATGGCGGCGATGAGAGAATGCACAGTGCGTCCGAATTTGAGATCGCCGCAAAAGCCTATGGTGAGATTATCAAAGCGTCCCTTTTCACGGCTTATCGTGAGAAGATCGGCAAGCGTCTGAGTCGGATGGTTATGTCCGCCGTCTCCTGCGTTGATGACGGGAATGGAAGCGTTCATGGCGGCAACCATAGGAGCGCCTTCTTTGGGATGGCGCATCGCGATAATGTCGGCATAACAGGAGATGACCTTTGCCGTATCAGCAACACTTTCTCCCTTGGAGGCGGAGCTTGACTGTGCGTCAGCCATTGTGAGAACCTGTCCTCCGAGTTCATACATCGCCGCTTCAAAGCTCAGTCTTGTTCTTGTAGACGGCTCGAAAAAGAGGGTTGCAAGCTTTTTCCCGTCGCATTTATGAGCATATTTGGCAGGATTTTCGATAATATCCTTTCCGACGGCTACAAGCTCGTCGATTTCTTCTACCGAAAGTTCCTTTATATCGATAATGCTTCTCATTGTTTTGCTCCGTTCACAGAAAGATAATTCTTTATTCTCGTCACATTTTCTTCGTTTCCGGGATTCTCTTCAAGGTATTCCATGATATCATAAACATCTGCAACAGCGTATACAGGGAAGCCAAACTCCTCCTCGATTTCCTGCATAGCGCCCTTTTCACCTCTGCCCTTTTCCTTACGGTCTACCATTACGAAAACGGCGGCAACCTTAACGCCCTCAAGGGAAGAAAGCTTTTCCATGCTCTCGCGGATAGCGGTTCCGGCGGTGATAACATCCTCGGTAATCACGATCTCCTCGCCCGGTTTGGGAAGATAGCCTACAAAAATTCCTCCCTCTCCATGATCCTTGACCTCTTTGCGGTTAAAAAAGAAGGGAATGTCAAGACCGTGACCTGCCAGCGCGATTGAGCTTGCAACCGCTATGGAAATGCCTTTATAAGCAGGACCGTAAAGGATCGTTTTTTTGTTTCCGAGCTTTTCAAGATAGGCTTTTGCATAAAACTCTCCGAGCTTTGCAATTTGTTCTCCCGTCTTGATTTCCCCCGCATTTACAAAATACGGAATCTTTCTTCCGCTTTTCGCGGTAAAGTCTCCGAACTTAAGGACATTTGCTGACATTAAAAATTTAATAAATTCTCTTTTATAGGGTTCCATTATAATATTTTTCTCCTTACAGGATTTATTATTTAAGTTTTTACCGTTCAGGTGTTCGGGCAAGTGTATTTTTATAAGAGCGCTGCAATTAGAGAAGGGCAATTCTCCGATTTTGATTACACCTTTGGGAATCGTCACTTCGGTAAGGGAGGTACATTCTTTAAAGGCATAATCTCCGATTTCGTCAAGTCCCTCCGGCAAATGAAGGTCGGCAAGAGCATAGCAGCAAGAAAAGGCGAATTCCCCAATTTTTTTACACTGTCCGGAATCATAAGCTCATTCAGCGATTCACATCCTATAAAAGCCCTTGCCCCGATTTCAGTCAGTTCCGACGGAAGAGTTACCTCTGTAAGTGAGGAACAGAATCTAAAGGTAGAGGCTTTGAAGACTTTGACCTCATCAGGGATAATAATTTTTTCAGAGACCGACATTTATGAAACGCCCATCCGTCGATTTCTGCTACGCTGGAGGGTAGATTCACTTCAGTAAGGGAATAACAGCAGAAAAAAGTATTTTCTCCGAGTCTTGTAAGGGAATCGGGGAGTTTTACACGTTCAAGCTTTGTACAGAATTCAAAAGCTCCGTTCCCGAGATCAGTGATACCTTTCTTGACGACTACCCTTTTGATTTTTTCTATAAAACCTCCCGTAAATTCTATTTCCTCGGTCGATTTAACCCTTCATACTGTCAAAAAACTGTTCGCTCAAATCGTCATCAAGCCTGCCCTTACCGGATATCGTAAGAAGCCCTTTCTTTTCATTGAAGCTCCATTCGGCATTTTCACCGGCTTTCCCTTCTGCGGTACTTTGACTGCAAGAGACAAGAAGGCAGATACCAATCAGTGAAATAAAAACAATAAAACAGAAACGTTTCATAGAGATCTCGCTTTCGACATTTTAAGGCAATACCGCCGGGTGCACAGCTAACGCCTTTATTGCGCATTTGCTTGCATCTTTTCCGTCATACTTCACAAATTTCGTCGGCAGAGGAGTCACTCTTGCCTCCTCAATTGGTGGTATCGTCTGACGAAAAATAGGACTGTGCCTCTGCACATTAGAACCCGGCAGTACTGACTAAAAATAAAATTTTCGGGAATTTCTATAAAAATAACGCTTTTTCTATCTCTTATCGAGAAGAAAAAGCGTTGTTTTTAGTTTTTCTTTTTCCTATGTTTCTTGTTTCTGTTTACGCTAAATGTGACAAACTCTATTTGATTGTTTTGAAATTCAATCAGATGCCCTGCCACATCATCGCGTCGGCAACCTTTATAAAGCCGGCGATATTGGCTCCGGCAACAAGGTTTCCTTCCATGCCGAATTCCTTTGCGGCGTTGGAAGCATTCCTGTAGATATTTTTCATGATACCGGAGAGCTTTTCATCAACCTCCTCAAAGGTCCATGACATACGGAGCGAGTTCTGTGACATTTCAAGACCGGAGGTGGCGACGCCGCCTGCATTAGCCGCTTTTGCGGGCCCGAAGAAGACTCCATTCTTTTGGAAAGCTTCAATGGCTTCGGGAGTACTCGGCATATTGGCGCCTTCACAAACAGCCTTTACGCCGTTTTTGATGAGGAGATCGGCACTTTCGGCATTGATCTCATTTTGCGTCGCGCAGGGAAGAGCGATATCGCATTTAACAGACCAGATGCCGGAGCATCCGGGCGTATATACAGAGCCGGGAACACGGTTTGTATATTCGGAAATACGTCCGCGCTCGACCTCTTTGATTTGCTTTACAACATCAAGCTTAATTCCGTCTGCGTCATAAATATAACCGTTGGAATCGGAAAGTGCAACAACCTTAGCGCCAAACTGAGATGCCTTTTCGCAGGCGTAGATAGCGACATTTCCTGAACCGGAGATGACCGTTGTCATGCCGTCAAAGGACATGCCGTGATCATGCAGAAGCTCATTGGTAAAATAACAGAGACCGTAGCCGGTAGCCTCTTTACGCGCAAGAGAACCGCCGTAAGAGAGCGATTTTCCGGTGAGTACTCCTGTGTACTGATTCATTATTTTTTTATACTGTCCGAACATATATCCGATTTCACGGGCACCGGTTCCGATATCTCCGGCAGGAACATCCGTGTCCGGACCAATATGTCTGTAGAGTTCAGTCATGAACGCTTGGCAGAAGCGCATAACCTCTGCGTCGCTTTTTCCTTTGGGATCAAAATCAGAGCCGCCCTTGGCTCCGCCCATAGGTAATCCGGTAAGAGAGTTTTTGAATACCTGTTCAAATCCGAGGAATTTAAGAATAGAGGAGTTTACAGAGGGGTGGAGTCTGATGCCGCCTTTATACGGACCGATGGCTGAATTGAACTGGAAACGGTATCCGCGATTTACCTGAACTTTTCCGTTATCATCTACCCATGAAACTCTGAAACGAACAGAGCGCTCCGGTTCGACCATACGGTCGATAACTCCCGCCTTAACAATGTCAGGACGCTGCTCCACAACCGGTTCGAGGGATTCGAGAACCTCTCGTACTGCTTGATGAAATTCAGGCTCTCCGGGGTTCACACGTACAACGTTTTCATAGACTTCCGCAAGGTAACTGCTTTTAAATGACATATAATTTCCTCCGTATTGAAATTTGCAAGAATATATTTACATTTATCAATTATACATATAAACAGAGCCTTTGTCAAGACGAATATTAAATATTTCTGCATTTTTGATTTTAAAAATTGCAAACACTTTAGCTGGATATTGCCCGAGACGTATGAAAATCAGAGCAATAAATTATGATAGATTTATTCATATATACGGATTATAATAATATAAGGGTGCCGCTAAAACCTCACTGCCCCAGTCGGTTCGAGTTGTTTTTTGTCATTCGTCACAAAAATCCTTGACAGACGGATATGCTGTCTGCGGAATTTTTGTTTTGACTGACGAACAAATCTCTTTAACGTCTATGTACATTGAATTTTTAGAGATACCTATAAGATTTAACGGTATAGGCTGTCATTGATCACAATTTCGCTTTTAGAAGGATGAAGCATCTGCTCAGATCAAATCGAACGCAGAATTTTTCTGTGATGATACGCAATATTCTGTGTATGAAATTCCGTGTTGCAGCTTTCTTACCGAGATATTTTAAAAAATTTGATCAAGACTTCTTGAATTTCGGAAAAGAAAGCGAGTAATTTGCTCTGTACAGCGCTGTAGAGATATTGGTAAATGCTTGAGAAAACGGGATTACCCGCTGCCAAAGATTATTTTGTCCGATACGGAAGCTGCGGAGATGTTCCGTGGTTCACGAGGTCATACTTGACTGGATGGAAAAACGTTGAAATAGTTCTATCCGATTCAACTTATTTAAAGAGGTGATTTGTATTGAATATCGCAAAAATTATGATTCCGAAGGTATGTACGATTTTTCTTCATGAAAGCGATACCGTTCGTCAGGGACTTGAGGTTATGAAGCATCACGGCTATACAGCAGTGCCGGTGCTTGACAATATGGAAAAATACATAGGTTGTATAACGGAGGGAGATTTCCTTCATCATATTCTTTCTACCGGAACCGTTAATCTCAGGGATCATGAAAAATATCAAATAAAGAATCTGATTCGCAGAGATTTCTGTCCCCCGCTTGATATACAGGCGGATTTGCGGCTTGTAACCGATGCGCTTTTAAAACAGAACTTTGTTCCGATTGTCGATGACAGAAATACTCTTTGCGGTATCGTAACAAGACGTTCGCTTCTTCTTTATTATTCCGAAAATGTTTATTTGAAACAGAGTGTTTGAATCTCCGAATATGCGGTAACAGTGTGTTTTGGCGCATAAATACCGTTTGCGAGATCCGAAGGGGCGGAAACGGTATGTCTGAGATGAACAGAGCTTTGAGTTAAGGTGCGAATGATAAAAATATAATATGGTATGGAACTATAAAAGAAAGGAAAAACCTGTGCATATGATTTTTTCATATGTCACAGGTTTTTTATCTTCAGGAATCACTGAATCAATCGTCAACGAATTTTTCCGGCAGAGTTATTTCTCGGCAGCGTTAAAAAATTTGAAATAATTAAGGCAATGCAATCAGGTTCTGACGGTACAGATGCGTAGTCGCATTTTCTGTCAGACAAACAAATTGAGAAAGCAAGAGCGACGTCTCTGCCGATGAAAGCTGTGAAGTATGACGGAAAATGGACAAGCAGATATGCGGTCAAGGAGAAAACCGTGAACCGGACGTGTTGCCTTAATCATATTTTTGCGCTTTTTTGCCTTGTCGTTAAAAAATTATTTCGGAAGTCTGCATAGCTGATTTAATCAGCGATTCCTTAATGACACAAATCATGGCGTGGATTTGGATGAAAGGCTGCGGTTGGTTTTTTTCAATCCGAAAATTTATTTTCGGACAAACAGGTTTTATATTGGATTTTTCGAGCATATAAATTGAAAAAAGGAAACGAAAGGAGAAGAAAATGAAGGATGCCGGAAAATTTATATTAAACGGACTTATGCTAAGCGCTGTTTCTTTGATTCTGCGTACTGCGGGAGTTTCTTTTAACGCTTATGTAACCTCTGAAATCGGGGCGGCAGGAACAGGTTTATTTACGCTCGTAATGTCGGTTTATAGTCCGGCATTAACGCTTGCGACAGCCGGAGTAAATCTTGCCGTATCGCGGCTTACGGCAGAGGAACTTGGAAAAGGAAATGCCGTATCAGCGCGTTCGGTCTTGAAAAAAACGATACTGTACAGCCTTGGTGTTTCCGGTACAGTAGGAATTATTTTAATGCTGCTGTCCGATTATATTTCTTCGAGCTGGCTTGGAAATGCTTCGGCATCGCAGCTTCTTCGCATGCTTGCCCTCGGACTTCCATTTTCAGCGCTTTCCTCCGCAGCAAGCGGATATTTTACCGCTGTCAGACGTGTTTCAAGAAATGCTGCTGTTCAGCTTCTTGAACAGTTTTTCAAGATAGCGATAACGGTTTTTGCACTGAGCAGAGTTATTTCCCGAGGAAGTATAGCCTGTCTTGCGGTGGTTGTTTTCTGTTCCTGTGCCGCTGATGCGTTCTCCTGTATTCTTCTTCTTATCCTTTGTCGCCGGGATTCGGTGAAGCTCGGAGAGGGTGGAAAAAGGGAAAAGGGAATTATGAAACGCATACTGAATATAACACTTCCCGTATCGGTAAGCTCCTTCCTTCGTTCCGGTCTTGTGGCACTTGAACATATTTTGATTCCAAAGGGGCTTAAAAAAAGCGGCGTCTCCTATGACGCGGCGATGTCTTCCTATGGGACGCTGAGTGGGATGGCAATGCCGATTATCATGTTTCCTGCATCGTTTTTATATTCCTTTTCCGGACTTCTGATACCGGAATTTGCCGAGGCGAATGAAAGGAAGAATCAAAAAGAAATTCGTTCAATCGCTGTAAAGGTGATACGGACCGTATTGATCTTCTCGATAGGAGCTGCGGGTATCCTTCTTGGCTTTTCTTATGATCTCGGAATGTCGATATACGGGAGTAAGGAAGCGGCAAGATATATTATGATTATGGCTCCGCTTATACCGGTTATGTATCTCGATACGGCGGTCGATTCGATACTCAAGGGGTTAGGAGAGCAGGTATGGACAATGAAGGTGAATATCGCGGACGCATTCATAAGCGTTCTTGCGGTTTGGCTTCTTGTTCCCGCGCTTGGACTTGACGGATACATTATTATAATCTTTGCAAGCGAGATCTTTAATTTTTCTTTCAGCATATATCGCCTGACTGTTATTACCGGACTCGATGTGAAGCTGTTCCGGCAGGCGGCGCTTCCTCTTCTTTCAATCTGCGGAGCGGTATCGGGAGTAAAGCTGATATCCCATATAACCTCGGAAATCCCGCAGGGCACAGCATTGTCTGCCGCCGCAGGCATATCTTCATCGGCTGCGTTCTATTTTCTTTTGCTGATATTGCTCGGAGCGGTTCCTAAAAACCTTCCGTACAGGGTTGTGAAAAAGATATGCCGTGCATTGCCGCGGAAAGATGTTGCGGAGAGTAAAACGAAAGAGAAAAAGGGAGGGAGAGAATTATGCCGATAGACAGTATTCTTGCCTTGCTTCCTACTCGGGCGACAGAGGCGCTTTCGGAATATCGGGAAGATATTATCTGTGAAATACGAATCAGGGCGGATAGACCGCTGACTGTTACGACTCCTTCCGCGAATATTCTGACGTCCGTTGTATGCACAAGAACGGAAATTTCCGATATTGTTGGGAAAATGTGCGGAGGTTCGCTTCATGCCTACAGCGATACGATAAAAAACGGCTATATTCCTCTGCCTGAAGGGTGCAGGGCAGGCGTTTGCGGTACTTTTTCGGGAGGTGCAGTAAGAGATATTACCTCTCTATGCATCAGAATTCCGAGGAATGTCAGAGGAATCGGAGCGTCGCTTTGCAGGAGGCTGATTTCTTCCGGAGGACGCGGAATGCTTATATATTCTCCTCCCGGAGAGGGAAAAACGACGCTTTTACGCGATATTGCATCACTTCTTTCCTCCCCTCCGTATCTTCGGAGGGTAGCTGTGATCGACAGTCGGGCAGAGCTTTTCAGAGAGGATTCCTTCTCGGCGTCGATTGCCGATATCTATACAGGCTATCCGAAAGCATACGGAATAGAGCTTGCTACACGAACTATGTCGCCCCAATTTATTGTCTGTGACGAGCTTGGTACGGAGGAAGCGAAAAGTGTGATGGAAGCTCAGAATTGCGGAGTTCCGCTTGTTGCCTCCGCACATTCCTCGTCGCTTGAAGGGCTTATGCGCCGTCCTGCCTTCCGAGAGCTTGACGTGGCGGGAGTTTTCGGGTTATATGTCGGAATCAAACGCATGGGGTCCGGCTTCAGCTTTGATATCACGTCACGAGAGATATAAAAAGACTTATTGAATCTTGCTTCTGCTCCCGGTT
>OJNI01001528.1_pt1 | contig 13293 bp, 11 predicted proteins | sample 1597441 | NCBI WGS metagenome assembly OJNI01 (sample SAMEA2452131, study PRJEB22498) | human gut metagenome | reverse complement strand
AGAGATTTTTTATCGAATAGAATTTCTTTTTTTGTATTCAGACGGTGAACAGCCCACATGCTTACTGAACAATCTACCGAAATACAAAGGATTGTCATAACCTATCGCATCAGCAATTTCGGTTATATTTTTATCCGTCTTTTCCAGATAATTTTTAGCCGCCGATATTCTGAGCGAAAGAATGTATTGCATAGGTGTAACCTTCATAATATCTTTGAAACAATGAATAAACCAATTTTTACTCATCAGATGTTCTTCAGCATACTGCTCAATAATGATATTTTTATTATAATTCTCATTAAAATAATGTGCTGCTCTCTCTATTTCATTCATAACATCACTTCCCGACTGCTGTTCTTCTTTAATTTAGCGGTTTATCACTAATAAAACATGCCTTAACAATATTCTGAGCAATTCCTCATGATTCACTCTATGAAGTTGTAGTTCTTGTATCATCTGATTATACAACCATTGATAATCAGGCGAAGTGCCGGTGAAAAACACATTCTTATCATTAGGAAGCTCATAATGTGCAAGATACTCTTCGACCTGAGAACCTGTAAAATGCACCCAATACACTTCCGTCTTATCAGCTGCATAATAATAATACACTTGCGGTTCTCCTGGTCTGTATAAAATCATATTCCCTTTTGTTACTATGGTTTCCTCATCATTAAAATAGAAATGACCTTTGCCTGCTGCAATATATAATAGTTGATAATCATTCCTCCCTTCAGGATGTTCTGTAGCTATTATCGGTCCTGTGTGTACACGGTAGTAGCCACAATTATTAATCTGCAAAGGTACAGACAAATTCTCCAGATTGGGATTTTCGTTTACTGAATAGGCAACATTTACATACATATAAAAGCCTCCTTTCAACCAATTTATTTGCTTTTAATTATATTATACACTAATCTTCTCTATTTTTCAATATATCGAAAGTGATTTTGTGCATATTTTGTTGTATTTAATTTATTGTAAAACAAGAACAAACTCGCTATAATTTAATTAAGAAAATTAGTTAACGTTCACTAATAAAAAAATTTTAAAAAAAGGAGCGATATTATGGAAAAGAAATATTTAAAATGGTATCAAAAAATAGGTTATGGTTCAGGTGACATTGCAGGTAACGTTGTATATGCACTTCTTACAGCTTTTGTAATGTTCTATCTGACCGACACGGTTGGTTTGAGCATGGGTATCATAGGAACATTGATTGCACTTTCCAAAGTTTTTGATGGTGTTACAGACTTCTTCTTCGGACGTATGATAGATAAAACCCACACAAAAATGGGCAAAGCTCGTCCTTGGATGTTATGGCCGTATATAGGCTGTTCGGTTGCTCTTGTAGCCTGCTTTGCAATCCCTACAAGCTGGGGACAGACAGCACAGTATGCTTTCTTCTTCATTGCATACACACTACTCAATGCAGTATTCTTTACAGCAAACAACATTGCTTATGCTTCTCTTACAGCCCTTATAACAAAGAATACAAACGAAAGAGTGCAGCTTGGTTCAATCCGTTTCATCTTCGCATTCGGAACAAGTATGTTGATTCAGTACATAACTATTGATGCTGTAAACTGGTTCGGAGGCGGAGCTGAAGGTTGGAGAATTGTTGCAATAATTTATGCTATCGTTGGTCTTATTATAAACACAATTTCTGTATTCTCTGTTAAAGAACTTCCTGAAGCTGACAAAGAAATAGAAAAAGAAAGAAAAGAAGAACACACTCTTACATTCTTTGACTCATTCAAGCTACTTCTGAAGAACAAGTATTATGTCATCATCTGCATTACATACATTATGACACAGCTATATGCATCAGTAATCGGTATGGGTATCTATTACATGAAGTACATACTTGGAAACGAAGGCTTATTCAGTGACTTTGCGTTAGCAATCAACATTCCTATGGTTGCAATGCTTCTTATCCTTCCTGTTATCATTCAGAAAATGGGCGGTATGTATAAGCTTAATGTCATAGGATATATTGTTGCAACTGTTGGCAGACTGGGTGTAATGGTTGCAGGCTATATGGGCAATATTCCGCTTATGCTTGCTTTCACAGCAATAGCTACACTTGGTATCGCTCCACTTCAGGGCGACCTTAATGCACTTATTGCATCTTGCTCAGAACATACAACAATGAAAACAGGTCACCGTCTTGACGGTATGATGTATTCTTGTTCATCACTTGGTATTAAAATCGGTGGTGCTCTTGGTACAGCAATCTGCGGCTGGCTTCTTGACGCTGCAGGCTACATTAAAAATGCTGCTGTTCAGACACCGGCAACTATCGGCATGCTTCAGTTCCTATATTTGTGGGCACCGGCAATTCTTTGTCTGATAGTAACATTCCTTCTTTCACGCTTGAAGGTTGAAAAGGCAAATAAACTTCTTATGGAAGAGAAAAACATCTAAGGAGTGATTGAAATGAAAGAATATGAGAGATTTGACAGAATCGGTACAACGCCGCACAGAAGCTATTACATTCCTTTTGCACAGGAAGATGTTGTAAGAACTAAGCACAGTATTTTAGACCGTACATCAAGCTCACGATTTACTTCTCTTGACGGTGTCTGGCAGATTAAGCAGCTTGACCATGTAGAAGATTTCAATGTAAATGAGAAAGTTGACGAAAGTATTCCAGTTCCTTCATGTGTTCAGATGCATGGATTTGACCAGATTCAGTATCTGAACACAAGATACCCTTTCCCGGTAATGCTTCCGCATCTTCCTTATGAGAACCCTTGCTGGCATTATCGCCGTACATTTAACCTGAAGAAACAAAGCGGTGAAAGATACTATATCAATTTTGAGGGTGTTGACAGTGCATTCTACATATACATCAACGGCGAGTTCAAGGGATACTCACAGATATCTCATTCAACAAGCGAATTTGATATTACTGACCTTGCAGTAAACGGTGAAAACACAATTGATGTACTTGTTCTAAAATGGTGTATATCTACATATCTTGAATGTCAGGATAAATTCCGTTTCTCTGGAATATTCCGAAATGTATATATGCTCACACGTCCTGAAGAACATATTACCGATTATAAAATTGAAACAAGAATATCAGATAAGGACGGCATATTCAAATTCATAAATGAAAGCCCTGTTGATGTGACGATCACTCTTGACGATAAGACCACAGTTGCTCCTGCAGGCAAAGAAGCAGAAATTGTAATTGATGACGTAAAGCTATGGACTGCTGACGAACCAAATCTCTATACTGCCCAGCTTTATGCAAACAACGAAAAAATCATTGAAAGCGTTGGTTTCAGAGAAGTTTCAATTGACGGTAAGGTTTTCAAAATTAACGGCGAAGCTGTAAAACTCAAGGGTGTTAACCGCCACGATTTTCATTGCGAAACCGCGGCTACAGTAAGTCTTGAAGATCTTGCAAAAGACATCCATCTTATGAAGGAGCTTAACGTTAACGCCGTCAGAACATCTCACTATCCAAACAGTCCTGAATTTTATATGCTATGTGATACTTTCGGTATCTATGTTATGGATGAGGCTGACTTGGAGATGCACGGTGCCTGCAGTCGTGACGGCCGTTATGAAATTGACCTATGGAAAGAATACGCAGAAAATGAATTCTTTACTCCTGGCATTACAGACAGACACGCCGCACTTGTTGAACGTGACAAAAACCGTCCGAGTGTTATCATATGGTCACTCGGTAATGAAAGCTCTTTCGGGAAAGCATTTTTCGGCGGTGCAAACTATATCAAAAGAAGAGATAATACAAGACCTGTTCATTATGAGGGATTGCAGAATGCTGACTCTAAATATTATTACACTGAACTTGTGGATATGGTCAGCATGATGTATCCGAGTTTTGAAAAAATCCGTGAGGATGTTCTTGAGAATGAGAAAGAAACACGTCCATTTGTACTTTGCGAATACACACACGCTATGGGTAACAGTTGTGGCGATATCGCAGAGTATTGGGATATGATTTATAATAATGAGCAGATGATGGGTGGATTTATCTGGGAATGGGCAGATCATGGTATAAAAACAGATCAGGGTTTCCTTTATGGCGGCGACTTTAAAGAACCTGAACACGATGGTAATTTTTGCGCTGATGGACTTTTAACACCTGACAGAAAGCTTAAGTCTAATGCACTTGAGATGAAAGCTGTATACAGCGGAAAGACTCATTCGGAAGTTTGTAAAATTGATGCACCTGCAAGCACATATAAATTCTCATCAACAATCAATATTGAAGTAAATGAGCATACCGGCGAGATAACCTCTATTAAGGCAGACGGAAATGAAGTTCTTCGAACTCCAATACACTTCAATATAATCCGCTATACGGATAATGACCGTGATTTGGTTGCTCATTGGATTGATCGTTGTCATCTTGAGGCTTGCAAACCGCATATATTCTCCTGCGAAAAGACAGAAAACACTTATAAGTTCACAGGAGTACTTGCAGCGAACTGTTTGATGCCGGCCGTGGAATTCGAATTAAAATATGAAGTATTAGCAAACACACTTATAGCGACTATCTCATACAAAATTGCTGACTACATAGAAAGCCTGCCGCGTTTTGGTATTGAATTTGGCGTTGATAAATCACACGGAAATTTCTCGTATGTTGGATTTGGTCCTACAGAAAGCTATGTTGATAAGCATGTAGCCTGCGAATATGGATACTATGTAAGTTCTGCAGAAGAAAATTATGACAGAGAATATATCCGTCCTCAAGAATCCGGAAGTCATTACGCTTGTAAATATCTTGCGGTAAAAGATTTGCTTAAGGTAACGGCTGACTTGCCATTCTCTTGTTCAGTTAATCCTTTTACTACAGAACAGCTCAGAACCACTTTGCATTCATTCGAACTTGAAGAGAATGATTTCGTAAATGTCTGTATTGACCTTGCTATGCGTGGTGTTGGTTCAAAGTCCTGCGGACCTGATTTGCCGCCGGAATATGAAATTCCAAAAACATATTCAAACACATTTAAATTTGTATTTTAATTGACTTTACGATAATTCTAACTGAACACGAATTGCAGTTATAACCAGGAGGAAAATTATGATGACCAGAGATTACGAACTCATAGACAGTATTGAAATGCTTGAAAAGGCAATTCAACGTATGGATATTGCAGAAAACGGTACTCCGTACATCTTAGATTGGTCACATGCTACACAAGGCAATGCCTCGGCAGATGTAGCAAGAACATATTTGTTGTTCTCACTTGCAGGTGATGTTTCAGGTGCAAACACATATCTTGACCTGTTTTGCAAAAAGAGTGACACTGCAAAACAATATGTTCAGAAGTGGATGCCGATTGTAGCAGCATCACAATCTGTAAAAGGCAATGAAAAAGAAAAGGAGCTCTTACTTTCTTGGGTAGACGTTGTCGACTACGAATAAGTTTTAGTTAACCCTCTCGAACCACACCGCACAAACTATAAAACAAAAATACGGTCTGTATGAGCCGACCTCCAAAAGTTAGACCCAAAATCTAACGATTGGGAGGTCGGTTTTTTCATGGCAAAATATAGTTATGAATTTAAGAAAAAAGTTGTACAAGAATATTTGGATGGTAAAGGTGGATATGCATATATTGCAAAGCAAAATGGTATTCCTGCTGAAAGTCTTTTAAGACGATGGGTAAATGCGTATAAGAAATTTGGTGATGAAGGATTACTTCGTTCGAGGAAAAATAAGAATTACTCTTTTCAATTTAAACTTTTTGTGGTAGAATTGTATTTAACAAGCGAGGTCTCTTATCAGGAATTAGCACTTTCGCAAGGTATCAACAATCCTAGTTTATTGGTAAAGTGGGTTAATGATTTCAGAATTTCCGGAACCGAAGCCTTGAGACCCAAAAAGAAAGGTCGTAAGAAAACATTGGGCACAAAAAATAATTCTACTCCAAATATTGAAAATAAGCCGATAGATACAAGTGCAGAACATATCAAAGAACTTGAAGATGAACTGCTTAAATTAAGAATAGAAAATGCATATTTAAAAGAATTGAGGAGACTGCGTTTGGAGGAGGAAGCTCTTCTGAAAAAACGGCGAGAATCATACACAGTCTCCGAGGACCATTCAAATTAAATGATATTCTCGTTGTTGTAGGTTTTCCGAAAGCTACATATATGTATTGGCAAAAGCGATTTGACAGAGTAAATCCGAATCAGGAGCTTGAAGAAAAAATCATTGCAATTCGCAAGGAGCATAAAGACTATGGATATCGCAGAATACACGCAGTATTACGCAAACAGGGATTTAACGTTAACAAAAAGCGAGTTCAAAGAATAATTCAAAAACTCGGACTTCAAGTTACATCGTTTACACACAAAAGTCGTAAATACAGTTCGTATAAAGGCAATGTTGGCAAAGTGGCACCAAATAGAATACACAGACGATTTAATACATCTATACCACATCAAAAGATAACGACTGATACTACTGAATTTAAATATTTTGAAATAGACAGCAAGGGCAGAATGGCAATAAAGAAATTGTATTTAGATCCGTTTCTTGATATGTTCAACGGAGAGGTTTTAAGCTATAGCATAAGCATTTTAACTGCTCAAAAGAAAGCGATAGAAATAACCTCAGACTGTCTGTATAGAAGAACATTTCATTCTGATAGAGGTTGGGCATATCAAATGAAAGCATATTCGCGTAGGCTAAAAGAAAATAAAATTTATCAAAGTATGTCGTGTAAGGGGAATTGTTATGATAATTCTGTAATGGAAAATTTCTTTGGAATACTAAAACAAGAAATGTATTACGGAACTACATATTATAGTTTTGATGAATTGAAAAACAAAATTGAAAAGTATATAAAGTATTACAACGAACAAAGAATAAAAGAAAAGCTCGGTTGGATGAGTCCTGTAGAATATAGACTCAACACTTTAGCTGCATAAAAATAGCATAGCAGTATTAAAACTACTATGGCTATAAAAAGTCTAACTTTTGGGGGTCACCTCATATCTGTACTCTTTTTTGAATTAGTTATAAAATTATGAACGAAACCGTGTTTTGATTTGTGTCTAAGTCTAAACCTCCCAAAAAATACTCGCAATATTGCGGCATAAATAACCAAAAGTTTTGCGAGCAAATTGTCGGAATAAAAGAAAAACCTTGTAAACATTACTGCTTACAAGGCTTGTGGTGCCGATGGTGGGGGTCGAACCCACACGATGTTGCCATCACGGGATTTTGAGTCCCGCGCGTCTGCCAATTCCACCACATCGGCAAATTACCCAATTATAATACCACAAATATCTTCTAATGTCAAGACCAAAATCAAGAAATAAGTATTTTTTCTATTCCGCCGATATATTTTTTGAAAAGTCTTGCGACAAAGCCTACAAGAATAGCGGCAACGATAGTTCCTTCACGGACGCCGTCAAGGTGTTTAAACATTATAAACGACATAATTGCCGCAATTACGGTCATAGACGAATCGAATGCGATTTTAGTTTTACCGAAATCGGTACTAAATACATCGGAAACAGCTCTGACGGTTGCCTCACCCGGTAACATTGCGACGTTTGCGACCATTTCCATAAACACGCCGAAGCCGAGAATTAAACAGCCTATTACAAGTGATACAACTTTCATAGCATATGTTTCGGGTTGAATAAAACCGAGCAATGACATTGTTAGGTCGATAAAAAATGAAAACAATGCGATAATCGGCAGCTGCAACAAGTTTTGAAGTTGAAAATTACGTCTTAAAAGAATGATTTGAAGAACAATAAGAAGTAAGTTAAAAAACAATGTAAACATTCCGACCGTTGGCGTAAAACCAAGACTTAGAGTGTATGGGATACTTGTAATCGGTGAAGTACCGAGCCCTGCTTTTGTGATAAAGCTTACGCCGAGTCCGTTGACGAAAAGTCCCGCAAGTAAAAATATGTATCGTTTAATTAATTCTGTTTTGTCTGTCACTGTAATTCCTCCGTATTTGTCATATTATTGCATATTTTAAAAAATGTGTTGATAAACTGCTCTTTTTCACTTTTTGAAATTCCGCCCAAAATCTCATTTTCGACTTTTTCAAAAGTATCATTCACTATTTCTTGAAGCCGTTTGCCCTCATCGGTCAAATACACATATAAAGAACGCTTGTTTCCGTCCTTTGTTTGACGTTTAATAAGCTTTTTTTCTTCCATGCGTGACAGTATGCCGGTAAGCGTTGCCGGCTCGATTTGACACCCTGTGGCGATTGATTTTTGTATGCAACCGTTATGCTTACCTAAATAGTCAAGCACTGAAAGAAGTATTTTTGATTCATCACTGATATTATCAAATGATTTTAGATAGTCGTAAACATAAAGATTTTTAAAATCATCTATCGCGTAATGCTGAAAATTTTTAATTGTATTAAGTGCCTCTTGAGTTGTGATGTATTCGCCTTTGTTTAAATCGTCATCTGAAATAATGCCGAATTCAATTAGTGGAGTTAAATCTCCCTTTTTGTATTGAGCGATGTGGACTTCTCTGTTGTGGCCGTCCCAAGTGATATTTAAAGCAAAGGCTTTTGCAACATCGGAAAGCGGAATATATGTGGAGTCATTGATTATTTGTGGTGCGATTTCAAGAGGGTTTTTATAGCTATATGTGCTACCGTTATATATGATGTCACGCATTGCCTGTGTGTCACCGATTGTTAGATTTAATGTAGTTTCATCTTTTGCGATTGTAACCTTTTGTGCGTCACCGTCCGCCAAAGCGCATGGCACGATTTGGGCGGTAAGAGCAAGTGCGGAAAGCAGGATTATAATTTTTTTCTTCATAACAACATCTCTTTTCCCGTAATTTACAATATTTATAATCGAATTATATCATATCGAACAAATTTATGTCAATGATTTACTGTAAAACAACACAAAAAAATACTGTCCCCTCATTTGAGAGAGGACAGTATTGATTAAATCAAATTAATATACTCTTACTGCACCTGCGTATTGAGAAATACGATATTCTGTATTGATTGAAGAAATCTTAACAACGTCACCTGTTTGAGGAGCATGAATCATATTTCCGTTACCTACATAGATACCGACGTGGTGAATGTTACCGCCCTTGCCGAAGAATACAAGGTCACCAGGTTGTAGATTGTCACGACTTACATAAGTTCCGTTATTTCTTTGGTCTGCCGCTACACGACTTATGCTGATACCGTTCTTTGCACATACATACTGTACAAGACCACTACAGTCGAAACCTGATGGGGAAGTACCACCCCAAACATACGGAACACCAAGATACTGCATTGCTGTATTTACAATAGCTTGTCCATTTGATGAAGATGATGGAGCCGATTGTGTTTCTTCTGATTGTGAATATGTTGACGGTGCAGTTGTTGCAACGTTGGCTGCGGCTGCGTTTTGCTTGGCAATTTTTTCTGCTCTTTCAGCGGCTGCCTTTGCGTCTGCGATTTCCTGTTGCTTTTGTGCGATTGTGTCTTTTTCTATCCATTCGCCTGTGAATTGAAGGGAAGTATTGATAACGTAACCTTCTTTATAATCATCACCATAGCAAATCTTTATAAAATCATTTTCACCGCTTAGTACATATACATAAGTACCGTCTGAAAGTTCTTCTATAACGTCTGCGTCAGTGCTTGCGGCATTTCTTACTCTAACTGATTCGCCTGAAAGTGTAACTTGAGCAATTCTGTAATTAGTATAACTCTTTTTAGCCTCGTCTGCAAGGTTTTTATCTTGAGTTATTGATTCACTCGGAACATAACCTGTCTTACCGCCGTTATAAGCTATTTTGTACCAACCCTCTGAGCTTTCCATGACTTCAACTTCTGTACATACTTCAACTTGGTCGATAACGTTAGCCTCGTCTGACGGAGTTTCTCTTACGTCAAGCGAACCGTTTGAGATAAGTACATAGCCAAGAGGGTAATAACTCTTTGCCGCAATTTCACTTTCGTCTACTGTATCTTCCACAGGGGCCTCTGTAGGTTCTGTTGAAATCTCGGCAGTGCCTTTAACTGCGTCTGTAATATCCTTTTGAGCGATTGTGATGCTCTGCTCGGCTGCTGCCGCATTTATTCTTTGTTCTCTTTCTGTTTTTGAATTGTTTAAGCCGGATGCTTGTGCTACTGCAAGTGAACTTATCATTGCTACTGCTATTACAGCAATAATTGAATGCTTAAAGTTCTTCATAAAATAAAACCTCCTAATGATTTAAGTATTTCTTAATGATTACTTAAATTGCATTTACATTTCTAATATATTTCTAAAACATTACAAAAAGGATTATACACCACATTAAACCATTTGTCAACACTTTTTTAATCGTATCGTATTCTTTTTGTAATAATTCAGTAACAAAACAGTAGCTTTTGTAACATAAAATGACCGGTAAAATGTTCAATATGTCGCATAAATAGTGCACTTTACAGGTAAAATGATGTAAAAGTGTACAAAATTCAAAAATATCAAAAATTACAGGTTTTCAGCCTTATATTACAGACGGATTACACGCAAAGTGCGGTTTTTCGTAAAAATCGATGCATTTATGTTACAAACACATTACAAAGATTACAAAAGTTACATTGCCGTTGTAAAGAAAACTGCGATTTGATATAATTAAAGCATACAAGGAGTAAGAAATATGGTTGAATATATTAAAATCGCCGTATTCTTTTCGATTGGGGTGTATATTTACGAACGCATAGACATTGCGTTTGCATTAATTTTTCTTTTGTCCCTTATAATGGTATTGACAGTTGTGTCGGTTTTTAAACATAAATTCAATACAAAAATACTTGTTATGATGACGGCGCTTGTTATGGGCACAGTTCTTTGCAATGCCCAAGTAAGCGAAAATGCGCATGATTTGTATAAGTATGAAGGGCGGTATGTGACTGCCGTCGTGTGTGCGAGATACCGCAGGACAGTGAAGAAGATGAAAATGTACGATATGTAATCGATGTGCGTAAAGTAAATAATGAAAAGGTAAGGGATAAAATCCTTCTTACTTCCGATAATAAGCCGGAATACGGTGATACCGTAACTTTCGGCGGATTTATCGACGAACTTCCTGAAAAATTGAATAGAAATGGCTTTGATTATAAGAAATATTATAAAAAATTGGGGATTTTCTTTAAATCATACAGCAGTGAAGTTAAACTTTCGGACGAAGTGATAAAAGATTATTCACCATATGCGATTAACAATTCGTTTAAGAACTCAATTTCAAAATTAATTGACAAGCATTACAAGGGCGATTACAATGCGATAATGAAAGCTGTGCTGATAGGGGATAAAAAAGAATTTTCGGACGATTTTGATAAGATACTTACCAAAACGGGTACGAAAAGATATTTTTATTCTTCGTATCTTCATATAATGCTTTTAATGTCCTTAATAACGCTTGTTTTGGGCATATTCAAAAAGAGGACACGCGATATTTTGACGGTGTTTCTTCTTATTATATATGCTTTCGCAAATGCAAACAATACCGTTTCGGTCAGATTGGCTGTGATGATAGCGGTAATAATATTTACCGAAAGTAAATTCGGACGTAAATATTATCCGGATATAGTCGGTATAACGTTGCTTGCGGTCGGAGCGGCAAACCCGATAATGCTGTTTGACGCAGGATTTGTGATGTCGGTACTGTCGGCAATTATGATATATTACTTTTACGACTGTGTGCACGGTAAACTTAAATTTATACATATAAAATACATTCGCAGACTTTTTGCGATAGGCATAATTTGTACAATCGGACTTTTGCCTGTTTCGGTGTACTTTTTCGGTGCTGTTTCGATATATTCTATTGTTTTGTCAATAATAATGTTGCCTTGTGTGACGATGATTATGGTGCTTGCACCGATTTTGCTTGTAATGCTTGCGGTATTCAATACCGCACCGCTGTTTAAACAGGCGGTTGACTGTGTGCTGTTTATACTAAAACTTGTGCCGACAATTTCATATAAACTCGGTCTTGTATCGCATACAGTTGCAAAACCGAATTTGTTATTACTTATTATATACACTCTTGCCGTTGCCTCGGGAGTGAAATATATTAAGAAGAAAAACAGTCAAATGCGTATTGCGATTTTTGTTGCGGCGGCATTGATGACTTCGTATGTAATAGGCGAAGTGATTAGTACAAATAATGTGGAAATTACATTCGTCAATGTCGGTCAGGGTGACGGTGCGGTAATTCAAGCACCGTACCGATTTAATGTGCTTATAGACGGCGGCGGTGGTAATTCGTATTCTGATTACAACCCCGGTGAAAAGGTGTACCTTGATTATCTTGAAACAGAGGGGATAACAAAGGCAGACAGTGCGTTTGTAAGTCATTATCATCAAGACCATGTGCAGGGAATTATAGCGGCAATGGAGAATATAAAGGTAAGAAATTTATTTCTGCCCGATAATATGGAGGACAGTGAATGGCGTGCGGCACTTGAAAATACCGCAAGGGAAAACGGCACGATAGTGCATTACATTTCACAGGAAACACTTCTTACTTATAATAACGGAATGACAATAAGAATTATTCTTCCGTCAAATAAGACAGGGTTAAGTGATGATGAAAATGATACTTCATATGTGTATTACGTTGAGTATGAAGGTTTTTCTGCAACATTTACGGGTGATATGTCAGCATTTGCCGAAAAGAATTTGATTGATGACGGAAAAGCAGGCAAAACGGACTTGTTAAAGGTTGCACATCACGGCTCGAATACCGCAACGTGTGAAGAATGGGTTGAAAAATTAACTCCCGAATATGCGGTTATAAGCGTCGGTGAGAATAATCCATATAATTTGCCGAATGACGATGTACTTGAAAGACTGGAAAATGCACAGGTTTTTCGTACTGATTATGACGGCGATATAAAATTTATAATACATAAAAACGGCAGTGCCGAAACTGATATAAATAATAGGAGATAAGAATGGCGGAAAAGAAAAACGGAAATTTGTTAAAACTGAAAAAACAGCTTAAAGAGGGTATTTTAGCGCCTTTGTATGTGTTTTACGGTGAGGAGGATTACCTGCGTGAAATGTACGTTAATAGGGTAAAAGACTGCGTTCCGGACGGCGGTTTTCCGGACTTTAACCACATAAAAATTGAAGGCCGTGACGTTGCGTTTTCGGAATATGACGACGCATGGGAAAGCTTTCCGATGATGACGGATAAAAAGCTGATACACATTAAGGACAGCGGTATTTTTCAGTTGAAAAGCGGAAAAGATGAGGCATCGACAGAAGAAAAAAAGGAATTTTGGACCGAAAAGTTTAAAAGAA
>OJNI01001524.1_pt1 | contig 13317 bp, 8 predicted proteins | sample 1597441 | NCBI WGS metagenome assembly OJNI01 (sample SAMEA2452131, study PRJEB22498) | human gut metagenome | reverse complement strand
ATGAAAGCTCCCGTTATCACCCGGAAAGCGGCTCTGGCGATCGTGATCGCACGCGTGCCGTTGGTCGTGGTGAACACAATATCTTTCCCAAACACCTTTTCCGACGTATAATCGAACGGGGAATTCCCGAAATCGGCAAACTCACATCGCTTCACATTCCGTTCCGCTCCGACCAGCCAGCCTTTTGCCTTATATGCCTCGGCCTCTTCGACAGTTGCGACCGGGCGAATGCTACTAACTCCATTACTAAAAGCGGCGGCCATCGTCGTCGTCGCACGAAACACATCCACGACCACCACGATAGCTTCCGGATTATGATAGACCGGATATAATACCGGTGAAAAACAAACATCTATTTTCATATCAAACGATTATTATCCCTACAAAAATACGGGAGATTTTAAACATTTCCCCTATCAGCTTGTTCTTTTATTACATTTTTGAATAAACGTTTTAAACTAAGTCGTATGAAAAGAATTGTATCTATGATGGTGATCTTCACCCTTCTGTTGGGTGGCATGACCCATGTGCAGGCTCAAACAAGTAAAGCCGCAGAAAAAGCTGAAAAAAAGCAGGAAAGAAAAGAGAAAAAAGAAGAAAGGTTAGCTAAAGACGCCGTCATGGGCGAAGAAGCATTCAACAATGCCATGCAAGCTATCACAAACCAGTCGTTCGTACTCGAAGCCAACTCCGTACAACCGTTGAACGGACGTGTTTACTATGTAAACTCAAACACAAACTTCGTTTCATTGAACGACGGACAGGCTATGGTTCAGATCGCCTCCAACTCTCCTTACCCCGGTCCTAACGGATTAGGTGGTATCACCGTACAAGGTTCAGCATCCAATGTACAGGTTAAACAGGAAAACAACGGGAACGTGTATCTCTCCATGAGCGTACAGGGTATCTTTATCTCTGCAACCGTAAACCTGGTACTATACAGCGGAACCAACAATGCAATGGTTACCGTCGACCCGAACTTCTCAGGAAACGACCTGACAATGAACGGAACATTGCTTCCTTATTCTGACTCCAATGTTTTCCAAGGAACCACTTACTAATTCATATTATATATATTAAACAACGAAGAAGGGCGGCCCGATGATCGAGTCGCCCTCTCTTTTTTATGACAGTCCGGGTTACTTATCGAACCGGAACATATTGTACGAATGCTTCCATCGCTTCATAAGAAGCAAGACCTAACTGATGATACAGTTCGGCAGTAGCACGGTTACGGTCTTCGGCACGCTGCCAGAACAAGCGTTCGTCGTCTCCGAGGAACGGTGCGCTTTCAGCCTGCGACTGGTGTTTCAGGATCGCATTTCTCTTGTGCCGCAATTCTTCGGGAGAGATAGGAACAGCCATTTCCACATGGTCCATTTCCCATTCGGCCCAAGCTCCGCGATACATCCAGATACGGCAGTTCTTCAACCATTCTTCATCTTTCAGTTCGTCGATAGCCGCCAGAACAGCATTCAAACATACACGATGAGTGCCATGCGGGTCGGCAAGATCGCCAGCAACAAACATCTCATCAGGCTTCACATCCGTCAACAACTTCTTCACGATGGCAATATCCGCTTCGCTCAAGTCGTTCTTCTTCACCAACCCTGTTTCATAGAAAGGCAGGTCGAGGAAGTGGATATGATCGTCACTCTTGATTCCGCTGTAACGGGCACCTGCACGGGCTTCTTCCCGACGGATCGTACCTTTCATAAAGAGTACATCGCGTTTTTCAGCTTCACCTTCCACCTTTTCATAACGGAGGAAATGGATGATTTCTTCAGCTTTCTTCTTAACCGTTTCGTCTTCGGTATATTTGGCACAAACGTCGCGCAGATATTCGCAATAGCGGATTACTTCTTCATCCCCTACGGCAATATTGCCGGAAGTTTCGTAAGCGACATGCACATCGTGATGCTGTTCACACAAACGGTGGAATGTACCGCCCATTGAGATTACATCGTCATCTGGATGCGGACTGAAGATAATGACTTTCTTCGGATACGGGGTTGCACGTTCGGGACGGTTTGAATCGTCCGCATTCGGCTTGCCTCCCGGCCATCCGGTAATCGTGTGCTGGATATCGTTGAAAACTCTGATATTCACATTATAGGCCGAACCGTACAGGGCAAGCAGCTCACCCAGGCCGTTTTCGCTATAATCCTTGTTTGTCAGTTTCAAGATCGGTTTGCCCGTCAACTGGCACAACCAAACGATTGCGCGACGGATCAATTTGTTATCCCACTCGCAATTGGTAACCAGCCAAGGATGGCTGATACGTGTCAGATCATACGCGGCAGACAAATCGACTACGACTTTCGCATTCGTATGATTCTGGAGGTAAGAAGAGGGAACAGCGTCGCTCACTTTGCCTTCCACCGTTTTTGCAATGATCTTCGCCTTATCTTCACCCCACGCCATCAGGATCACATTACGGGCTTTCATCATGGTAGCGATCCCCATCGTGATAACCCCCGCGGGCACATTGTCCAGTGACGGGAATGTACGGGAAGCTTCTTTACGGGCTGCCCCTTCCAACAGAACCAGACGGGTACGCGAACTCAAAGTCGAACCTACGCCGTTGAACATAATGTTGCTCGCATGTCCCACGCCTAATAGGATATAATCCAAACCGCCTGCCTTCTGGATGTTTTCTTCGTACATCCGGCAGAAATCGATGATGGCATCCTTCGGCATACATCCGTCGGGAGCATAAATATTCTCAGGAGCAATATCAATATGGTCCAGCAAAGCCTCTTTCAACTGCGCTACGTTGCCGGCAGAAGGGGAGACAAGCGGGAAGAATTCATATTCGACAAAGACAACTACGTTGCGGAAGCTCAGTTGCTCTTCCTTATGCATACGGATCAATTCTTTATATACACTCAACGGAGAACGGCCTCCGGGAATAGCCATCACAAAATTTTCACCGATTTCCTGTTTCTTGCGAATCTGGTCCGCTATCTCCTTAGCGATAGCAAACGAACCTTCATCAGCCGATTCATAGATGTTTGTCGGAATCTTTTCCAGACGGGTTAAAACTGAATGCTCAAAAGCATTCTCCGGACGATAGTACCGCTGCGGTATTCGCGTCAGGGTAATCTGCGAACTAAGGTCTGTTTTCATGTTTAATTCTTGATTTAGTATATTATCATAACTTGAATCACAAATATAACAATAAATAAACGAATTTAGCTTTACCAGACCATTAAAAAAATCAATACGGTTATAGGCAATATAGATAATACAAGGTTTGGAAGATATGAACCGTAAATAATGGTTTACCGGTGTGAATTTATATGGCAACGTAGGGGCGGGGTTCTACTCCGCCCAATAAAAATAACGCCCGTCTGCCCGGATTCAATGGGCAGAGCAGAGCCCTGCCCCTACGGAATGACAATTATTTTGCATAATCATGCCATCCAGGTTCCACATCGATAAATCTGCATTTACGGTTCATATTTCTTTAAAACAGCGTATTGGCAGCTGGAACCAGATGTCCCATCGACCAAACGGCACGGACAGCCAGATTGCGATCCAGGATGATGATATCGGCATCTTTTCCACGCTGCAACGTACCTGTACGGTCGGATACCCCCATCAGACGTGCTGGAGTTTCGGAAGCCATGCGAACAGCATCGGCCAACGGGATATTAGCTTTTTGAACCATCGTACGAACCAGCACATCCATCGTGGCAATACTCCCGGCAAGCGAAGAATGGTCGGCCAACTTGCAGACGCCATCCTCAATGATAATACGTGAACCTTCAGCCGGTTTCACATCACTCGCGGCATAAGACAGCGCATCGGTTACCAGGCACGTGCGTTCCACCCCTTTCAGCTTATACACCAGACGAAGGATCGTAGAAGGCAAATGTTTACCGTCGGCAATCACTTCCACCGTCATATCGTCCATCAGGAAAACACTTTCCACTGTTCCTTCGTATTTATACTCACGACGCTTGTGGAAACCGGGCATTGCATTGTAGAACTGGGCAGCATGAGTAAAACCAGCCGCATAAGCCTCTTTGATATCCCCGAATTCAGCTTCCGTATGTGTAATGGCTGCCAGGATATCTTTCGACCTGAGATAACGGGCGAAATCATGCGCACCCGGCAATTCAGGACTGGCATCCCAACGCTTAATACAGTTCGTGCTTTCCAGAATAGACCTGTATTCTTCCTCGTCCGGATCTTTCACATCGTATAAGTTACCGGCCATCTTCGTATTCAAATACGGTCCCTCCACATGAAGTCCCAGCACAGGACCATCCTTTTCCGCCATAAGCTTCTCACAGATAGAGACAGCTTTGCATATCAATTCTTTAGGAGAAGATGACAAAGTGGGGAAAAGAGTTGTCGCACCATGCTTCATATGAGCAGCTATCGCGCTATGGAAGGCTTCTTCTGTGCATTCCTTAAAATCGTGACCTCCACCACCGTGCACGTTCATGGCTACGAAACCGGGGACGATGTACATCCCCTTGGCATCAACCACTTTGGCCCCGATAACAGCCAAGTCACTATTTGTCACTTCCAAAATCTTCCCGTCGCTAATCAATACGGAGCCGTCCTTCAACCATCCCTGAGGGGTAAGAGTCTGGCCATTTATTATTTGTGTCAGCATGTTATTCTTCGATTTTCCTTAAAACAGTTTATTCGTTCCTTCCACTAATTTACCCATCGCCCAAACAGCACGGACATTCAAGTCCTTATCCAGAATCTGGATATCCGCATCCTTACCTCGTTGCAAAGAACCCTTACGGTCGTAAACACCCATGATGCGCGCCGGGGTTTCGGAAGCCATGCGAACGGCATCTTCCAAGGGAATCTCTGCTTTCTGGACGACCGTACGGATCAAGCGGTCCATAGTCGCAACGCTACCAGCAAGAGCAGAACGGTCAGCCAGCTTGCAAACACCGTCTTCGATGATTACACGCGGGTCGAACGCCGTCTGGCTGTCACTTGCGGCACAAGCCAACGCATCGGTGATCAGACAAGTCCGTTCCACGCCTTTGATCTTATAAACCAGACGGAGAATCGTAGGAGGCACATGGATACCGTCAGCCACCACCTCGACCGTCATGTCGTCGATCAGATAAATACTCTCAACTGTACCTTCATATTTATATTCGCGACGTTTGTGGAAACCGGGCATTGCGTTGTAGAAGTGTGTGGCATGCGTATATCCAGCTTCATAAGCAGTCTGGATATCTTCGTATTCGGCTTGCGTATGACCGACAGATGCCAATACACCCTTCGATGTGATATATTTACCGAACTGCATGGCACCCGGCAATTCAGGAGCGGCATCCCAACGCTTGATACAATGGGTTTCTTCCAACAGAGGGATGTATTCTTCCGGATCCGGATTCTTGATATTTTCCGGCAACTGGCCGCCGGCCATCTTCATATTGAAGTAATGTCCTTCCAGATGAAGTCCCAAGACAGGACTGTCTTTTTCCGCCATCAACTTCTCAGTCGTTGCAGCTGCTTCGCGAATCATCGGGATGGTCGAAGACGACAGTGTCGGGAAAATACTGGTCGTACCATGTTGCATATGGGCGGCAATTGCAACACGGAAGGCCTCTTCGGAACCTTCCATAAAATCACGGCCTCCACCACCGTGAACATGGATTTCTACTCCGCCCGGCACGATATACATACCTTTAGCGTCTATCAAAGTGGCTCCTACCACTGCCAGATCGCAGTTAGTCACTTCCAAAATCTTATTATCGCTTATCAGAACAGAACCGTCTTTCAACCAGCCCTGTGGGGTAAGGATCTTGCCATTTATAATCTGAGTTAACATAGCGCAAGAATTAAGTTTGTGTTTTTTAGTTTTTAAGTAGACAAAGGTAGAAAGATTTTCTAAAGAGAGTTAAAAATCAAGCGTTAATATTTACTTTCAAACCATCAACCGCCATGCTTCTATTGTCAGACAGCCCTATCATTGCCCTTTCACCCTTGGCCGAAAAGACTTTTGCCCTTGGTCAAAAACCTTTTCGACAATTGTCAAAAGCCTTTTCGACCAAGGGCAAAAGGTAAAAGAATGGTAGTAACATCCATAAATACCTGTATCGATATTCATTAATTCGGATTATAGTATCCTTATTTTCAGCTTGAAATACAGTTGCGAATTTCGTATCTGCCAAGAATTGGCCGCTAACTGTTAGCAGCATTCAGTTCTTCCAGTTCCATCGTCTGTTCCGCCCAAAGATCCATCGTGTCGGAAAGGTTCTTCTTCAAATCTGAATATTCGGTGTATAAGGAAACATCTGCCGCCCCTTCCGGAGTGGCCAGCTTGGCCTCGATAGCTGCAATAGAGCTTTCGAGCTCCGTGATTTTCTTTTCGGATTCGGCTATCGCTTTTTCAACCTTCTTGATTGCTTTGCTTTGTTCCTTGCGGGCTTCATAAGAGAGCTTGTTTCGAGTCGGTTCCGAAACGGTTCCTTCCATAGAGACTGTAACCTGGGTGGAACGTTCCAATTCACGCAAACTATCCATTTTTTTATGTTCCAGGAAATCATAAATACCACCCAAATGCTCGATAACCCGTTTATTTCCGAATTCATAGACCTTATCTACCAGTCCATCCAAGAATTCACGGTCATGCGAAACGACGATAACCGTACCATCGAACTCTTTCAAAGCATCTTTCAGCACATCCTTCGAACGCATGTCCAAATGGTTGGTCGGTTCATCAAGAATCAACAGGTTCACCGGTTCCAGCAACAGGCGGATCATGGCCAGACGGGTCTTTTCTCCACCGGACAACACCTTCACTTTCTTGTCCGATGCTTCTCCACCGAACATGAAAGCTCCCAGTATATCCCGTATCTTCAGACGGATATCCCCCTGCGCAACGTAATCGATCGTATCGAAAACGGTCATATTCTCATCCAACAGCTGTGCCTGGTTCTGTGCAAAATAGCCGATCTTCACATTATGCCCCAACTGAAGCTTTCCGGTAAAGTCGGTGATCTCTCCCATTATGCATTTGACCAATGTGGACTTACCTTCGCCATTCTTGCCGACAAAAGCGACTTTATCTCCACGGTTAATGGTAAAAGTGGCATGTTCGAAAATCAGATGGTCGCCATAGCGCTTGGCCACATCTTCCGCTATTACAGGATAGGAACCAGAACGGGGGGCCGGAGGGAATTTCAGGCTCAACATAGCCGTATCCACTTCGTCCACTTCGATGCGTTCGATCTTTTCCAATTGTTTGATACGGGATTGCACCTGCACAGATTTAGTCGCCTTATAACGGAAACGCTCGATGAAGGCCTCCGTATCGGCCAATTTCTTCTGCTGGTTTTCAAAGGCACGAAGCTGTTGTTCGCGGCGCTCTTTACGCAACTCCACATATTCGGAATATTTTACCTTATAATCATAAATCTTTCCAAGTTCTATCTCTATCGTACGGAAAGTCGTGTTATCGATAAACGCCCGGTCATGTGAAACCAGGATCACCGCATTAGCACGTGTTGCTATGAAGTTTTCAAGCCATTGGATGGACTCGATATCCAAATGGTTGGTCGGCTCGTCCAGCAACAGAACATCCGGCTTGCGGAGCAGAAGCTTGGCAAGCTCGATACGCATACGCCATCCCCCGCTAAATTCCTCACAATTACGTTCGAGATCTTCCGGTTTAAAACCCAAGCCCTTCAAAACAACCTCTACCTCACGGTCGATATTATTCTCCCCCCGTATCGCCAATAATTCCGTTTTCTCATGAATCTTATCCAAAAGTTTCATGTAAGCTTCCGACTCATAATCTTCCCTCCCTGCCAACTCCAGATTCAACCGCTCCACCTCATCCTTCAAGGCAAACAAATCGGCAAAAGCCTTTTCAGCCTCTTGGCGGACAGTATTTCCATCCGTATATACTTTGGTCTGGGGTAAATATCCAATCTTTATATCCGACGCCATCGAAATATTCCCTTCAGACGGCATTTGCAACCCGGCTAACATCTTCAGTGTCGTCGATTTTCCTGCTCCGTTCCTTCCCGTCAAACCGATCCGGTCTTTCTTATTGATCAGAAATGAAACAGAATCCAACAAATAGAATCCTCCAAATACAACACTTACATTATTAACTGAAATCATAAAATCATAAACTAAGTCCACCGCAAAGATAGGGTGAAAAAAATCCCCAAACCTGTTTTTTGTCATGTTTTTTACACAAAAACTTTCTTATTTTTGACCAACTTAAAAGATTTTTCTTACAACCAATAAAACTAATTCACTATGCCTAAAGGAGTTTACAAATTACCAAACATTACCAATGAACCGATAAAAAGTTATGCTCCGGGATCTCCCGAACGCGCAGCATTAAAAGAAAAATTAAACGAGATCCATAATCAGGTAGTCGACATCCCGATGATCATCGGTGGCAAAGAAATCCGGACCGATAAACTGGCCGACATTCGTCCGCCTCATGATCACCAGCATTTATTAGGGCATTATCACCAAGGAGATGCCTCCCATGTACAATTAGCTATCGACGCTGCAATGAAAGCAAAACCGGCTTGGGAAAAGATGAACTGGGAAAGCCGGGCTGCTATTTTTCTGAAAGCGGCAGAGCTGATTTCCGGTCCTTACCGTCAGATTTTAAATGCCGTGACGATGTTGGGACAATCCAAGAATGCTTTTCAGGCAGAGATCGACTGTGTTTGTGAATTGGCTGATTTCTATCGTTTCAATGTTAAAAATATGTACGATCTTTATCATATGCAACCCAACTCGTCGGCAGGCATCTGGGATCGTACGGTATGGCGCCCGTTAGAAGGTTTCGTATTTGCCCTGACTCCGTTCAATTTCACTTCTATTGCCGGTAATTTGCCGGGAGCTCCTGCTTTAATGGGAAATGTTTGTGTATGGAAACCTTCGAAAACTGCAGTCTATTCAGCTTATATCGTCATGAAAATATTACAGGAAGCCGGTCTGCCCGACGGTGTGATCAACTTGGTATACTGTTCAGGCCCGACAGCTTCAGACGTAATATTCAGCAATAAGGACTTTGCCGGTATTCATTTCACCGGTTCTACCGGAGTATTCAATGACATCTGGGCTACTATCGTTAAAAACATCGGTAAATATCGTTCTTATCCACGTATCGTCGGTGAAACCGGAGGTAAGGATTATGTTTTTGCCGACCCGACAGCCAAAGCACAACCGGTAGCGACAGCTTTAGTCCGGGGAGCTTTTGAATATCAAGGACAAAAATGTTCTGCCGCCTCACGCGCCTACATTCCTTCCAACATCTGGCCGGAAGTAAAAGCTTTGATGCAGGCAGATTTGAATAAAATCAAAACCGGAGGAGTCGAAGATTTCAGTAACTTCGTCAATGCTGTGATAGATGAAGCTTCTTTCGACAAACTGGCCAAAGCAATCGATGATGCGCAAGCTTCGCCCGATGCCGAAGTGATCCTGGGAGGCAAATACGATAAATCCAAAGGCTACTTTATTTACCCGACTGTTATCCAGGCCAAGAAACCGGACTATATTACGATGCGCGAAGAATTGTTCGGTCCGGTATTGACGATCTACGTATACGAACCCGATCAAATAGAGGAAACGCTCGACCTGCTGGATGCCGGTTCAGCTTATGCCTTGACCGGAGCTATTTTCTCCAACGACAGAGCTAACATCGAAAAATTGACCGAGCGCCTGACACATACAGCCGGCAATTTCTACATCAACGACAAACCTACCGGAGCTGTCGTCGACCAGCAACCTTTCGGCGGCGGCCGGGCTTCCGGAACCAACGATAAAGCCGGATCCGTGTTCAACCTGCTGAGATGGGTATCTCCACAATGTATCAAAGAAACCTTCATCCCCGCAACCAACTACATGTATCCGAATTTTTTGGAAAGCTAAAGGCTAAAAGCTATAAGGTTAAAACAAGAAGCTAAAGGCTAGGCTCATCCCCTGCTTTTAGCTTTTTTTATCGCCTAATTTCACCGTTTTACTTCTGTCCCATTATTTTTTTACCTTTATCTATTAGCCTCTCGCTCTTAACCTTCCCCTTTACCTCCTACCTTTAGCTTATAGCCTCTTACTTATACCCTTTAGCTTATAGCTTCCCACCTTTGGCTTTTTCAGCCTTCCCGCTTTTTTTTACCTTTTACCTTTCACCTTTTACCTTTTTAACCCTATCTTTGTTCGTTTATCTTAACCAACTTATCATGGCAGGAATAAAAAGTTTAGCCAAGGACACGGCCATTTATGGTATGAGCAGCATCATCGGGAAATTTTTAAACTGGTGTCTGACTCCTTTGTATACCTACTTGCTTGTCCCGGCCGAATACGGGATTGTCGTTTACTTGTATGCCTGGATCGGTACCATGCTCGTACTTCTGACTTACGGTCTGGAAACCGGTTTTTTCCGGTATGCCAACGACTCTTCTAAAGGAGATCCCCAAACCGTATACTCCACTTGTATGACTTCGCTCGGGATCACGACCTGTCTGTTTCTGATCTTGGTTTTCAGCTTCTTATCCCCCATATCGGGAGCATTACAATACGGGCAGCACCAAGATTACATCGGGATGATCGCCATAATCATCGCCCTGGATGTTTTCAGTGCCCTTCCCTTTGCCTATTTGCGTTACCGCTTACGTCCCCTCCGTTTTGCTTTCCTGAAATTATTGAATATCGCACTCACTATCATTTTCAATTTATATTTTCTGGTAGTTTGTCCGGTCATTTATAAAAATCATCCCGACTCGATCTCCTGGTTTTGCCGGCCTGATTATGGAGCGGGGTATATTTTGGTTTCCAATGTGATCGCTTCCTTCGTATTGTTGTTGTTGCTGACTCCTGAAATATTCAGGATACGCTGGCATTTCGACTGGCGGTTGTTAAAAGAAATCCTGCGTTACTCTTTCCCGCTATTGATTCTGGGATTAGCAGGTATCATGAACCAAAATCTGGATAAAATCCTATATCCTTATCTATTGTCCGACCCTCAGGTAGCTGCCGATCAATTGGGAATATACGGAGCCAACGTCAAAATCGCTGTAGTCATGATCATGTTCACCCAAGCCTTCCGCTATGCATACGAACCTTTTATTTTCGCCAAGACCAAAGGAGAAGATAAACGCACCACTTATGCCATGGCGATGAAATACTTTGTTATCGTAGATTTACTCATTTTTCTGGGAGTCATGTTCTACCTGGATATTATCCGTTATTTCATCGATCCCCGTTATTTTGTCGGTTTAAAAGTAGTACCGATCATTATGCTGGCAGAATTGTTTTCAGGTATATTTTTCAATCTTTCGCTATGGTACAAACTCACGGACCGAACCCAGTGGGGGGTATATTTTTCTCTGATCGGTCTGGTCATCATCGTGGCTCTCAACGTTCTGTTCGTACCGAAATACGGTTATATCGCATGTGCGTGGGCCGCTTTTGCCTGTTATTTTGTAATGATGTTTCTCTCCTGGCTGGTGGGACAGAAATATTATCCCATCCATTACGATCTGAAGTCCATCGGAAAATACTTGCTTTTGGCTTTGGTGCTTTATGGCATTGCCATCAGTGTCCCTATCGAAAACATGCTGCTGCGTTTAGGGTTCCGGACTATCCTGTTGTTTATCTATCTGATTTATCTGATCAGGCACGACCTGCCGTTGAATCAGATCCCCTATCTCAATAAACTGATTTCTAAGAAACAAAAGTAATTACTTCTAATTTTCATTTATAATGGCTTTTATTGATGTATTGGAACAATTCCGGAATTATCTGAAAGGTATTCTGGACTCTTCGAATGAAAGGGAAAATGAGGCGGAGACCATCGACAATATCCGTAAAGGTATCAATTTCAAAGGCAGTAACCTTTGGGTATTGATTTTTGCCATCTTTATCGCTTCCCTGGGGCTCAATGTAAATTCCACGGCAGTAATCATCGGTGCTATGTTGATCTCTCCTTTAATGGGACCGATCATGGGTATCGGCTTAGGGGTCGGAATCAACGACTTCGAATTGATCAAAACCTCTTTCCGGAATCTGGCTATCGCCACTATTTTCGGTATCCTGACTTCCACCCTTTATTTCCTGATTTCTCCACTCAACGAAGCCCGTTCCGAGCTATTAGCCCGAACTACTCCCACCATCTACGATGTGCTCATCGCTTTCTTCGGCGGAATGGCCGGCATCGTCGCCTCGAGTACGCGTCTGAAAGGGAATGTGATCCCCGGTGTAGCTATCGCTACCGCTTTGATGCCTCCCCTCTGTACAGCGGGCTTCGGTATTGCTAGTGGTAACCTGACTTATTTTTTCGGAGCTTTTTACCTCTATATGATCAACTCGGTCTTTATCGCTTTCGCCACCACGCTAGGAGTCAAACTCATGCATTTTTCCAAAAAGACTTTTGTAGATCCCGTACGGGGCAAGAAAGTACAACAGATCGTTTACACCATCATTTTTGTGACGATGGTACCCAGTATCTACATCACTTACAACATGATCAAAACCAATATCTTCGAAACAAATGCCAACCGTTTTATCACCAATGAAATCAATTTCCCGAACACTTTCGTAGTCAATAAACACATCCTGAAAGACAGTATTTCCGTCACCCTGATCGGTAAAGAAGTGCCCGAAGAATACCTGGCAATGTTACATCAAAAACTATCTCAATACAAACTGGAAGGGACTCGTCTATCAGTTCTCCAAGGCCTGACCCGGGAAAAAGAAGAAGGACAAAAAGATGAGTTGGATAACATGATCCTACAGGATTTTTATAAGCACAATCAAAATAAAGTATTATGGCAGGAGAACGAAATCATCCGCCTGCGGGCTCAACTGAACAGTTATTCCAATTACGATTCCCTGGGCCTGAAAATTACACCCGAGATCAAAATCCTATTTCCCAAAGTGGAAACGATCGGCTTATCAAAGATGATCAAAAATCGGATTGCAACTTTACAATCCGACACTCTCACAGTAGCGATCTTATCCTACACACAGACACTGACGACAGAGGAAAAGCAACAATTACACGCCTGGCTCACTACCCGGTTAAATGTCGAAAAGCTGGAAATCATTACGGAAAATCAGTAGTTTCAAACAATAGAAAACTACACATCATTGATTACCATTGTCTCGTCTTCATGACAGCTTTATCTGGTCGAGTATTTTATCAAGTGTCAATGTTACCTATTTCCGCGGCACCCATTTCATCTCTTCACATCCCGAATCATGGGCTATTTTACGTGCCAAAATAAACAAATAGTCAGATAGTCGGTTCACATACTTCATCACCGCTTCGTCGACCTCAGTCTCTGCGGCCAAATCCAGTAT
>OJNI01001501.1_pt1 | contig 13490 bp, 10 predicted proteins | sample 1597441 | NCBI WGS metagenome assembly OJNI01 (sample SAMEA2452131, study PRJEB22498) | human gut metagenome | reverse complement strand
CGGCTGGACGAATTGCCACAGTTCTGGAACGTACTGAAAGGGGATATGTCACTGGTCGGACCGCGCCCCGAACGGAAATATTTTATCGACGAAATTGTGAAAACGGCTCCTTATTATTATCTGTTGCACAATGTCCGTCCGGGCATTACCTCGTTGGGGATGGTGAAGTACGGCTATGCGGCAAGCGTGGACAAAATGGTGGAGCGTATGGAATATGATATATTGTATTACGAAAATATGTCGTTGACGTTGGATCTGACGATTCTGATCTATACGGTTAAGACTGTCGTTACCGGAAAAGGGATTTGAGGAATTAAAGAATTAAAGAATGAAGGAATTAAAGAATTAAGGAATGAAGAAGGATAACTTTCAACTTTCAACTTTCAACTTTCAACTTTTCTATCGCTTCCTGCTATGGCGGGACAAGCATATACAAGAGAAGCATTTCATACTGATCGTCAGTTTCCTGGTCGGTATCTGTACGGCGGCAGCAGCTATTATCCTGAAGTCGATCATCCATTTTATACAACATCTTCTGACCGGCAATTTCAATCAGGACGGGGCGAATTACTTGTATCTGCTCTATCCGGTGATCGGTATCCTGCTGGCCGGTTTGTTTGTAAAATATATCGTACGGGATGATATCAGCCATGGGGTGACGAAGATACTCTATGCCATTTCCCAACGAAAGAGCCGTATCAAGCCTCATAATACTTGGACTTCCATTGTTGCCAGTTCCGTTACCATCGGCTTTGGTGGATCGGTCGGGGCGGAGGCTCCTATCGTATTGACGGGGGCGGCTATCGGTTCTAATCTGGGGCGGGTGTTCAAGATGGAGCAAAAGACGTTGATGTTGCTCGTGGGATGTGGTGCCGCCGGAGCGATCGCCGGTATCTTCAAGGCGCCTATCGCCGGGTTGGTGTTCGTTATCGAGGTATTGATGCTGGACCTTACGATGACTTCCGTGCTTCCTTTGCTGATCTCGTCGGTGACGGCGGCTACGATGTCTTATATCTTTACCGGCACCGAGGCCATGTTTAAGTTCTCTCAGACCGAGGCATTCGAGATCGAGCGTATTCCTTACGTGCTCTTGCTGGGTGTTTTTTGCGGATTGGTATCCCTTTATTTTACCCGTGTGATGAACAAGGTGGAAGGGATGTACCGGAAGTTGGGTACGTATTGGAAGAAGTTCATGTTGGGCGGCGTGATGCTGAGTATCTTGATATTCCTGTTCCCCCCACTATATGGTGAGGGCTATGATACGATCGGCTCGTTGCTGAACGGGCAGTTCTCGCATATCATGGACAAGAGTTTGTTTTACGATCTGAACGATACCTATTTCGGGGTCTTGATCTTCTTGACCTTGATCTTGCTTACGAAGGTATTCGCTTCCAGCGCCACGAATGCCGGAGGGGGTTGCGGTGGTATCTTCGCTCCTAGTTTGTATCTGGGCTGTATCGCCGGTTTTATCTTTGCGCATACGTCTAATTATTTCCCGTTCACGATGTATATCTCGGAGAAGAATTTCGCTTTGCTGGGTATGGCGGGCATTATGTCCGGGGTGATGCACGCTCCTTTGACCGGGGTTTTCTTGATTGCCGAGCTGACGGGTGGGTATGATTTGTTCCTCCCCTTGATGATCGTCTCGATCAGTTCCTATATCACGATCCTTATGTTCGAGCCTCATAGCATCTACTCCATGCGTTTGGCGCAGAAAGGCGAGTTGCTGACGCACCATAAGGATAGGGCGGTGCTTACCTTGCTACGGGCGGATAGCGTGATCGAGAAAGATTTCCAGATGGTGTCTCCGGAGATGACGTTGGGCGATATGGTAAAGGTTATTTCCCGAAGCGGGCGTAACACCTTCCCTGTTGTGGACGAGCGGGGCGTGTTGCTGGGTATCGTCTTGCTGGATAATATCCGGAATATCATGTTCCGTCCGGAGTTGTATAATCGTTTCCATGTATCGAAGTTCATGGTTTCCGCCCCGGCCAAGATCGTAATCAACACGCCGATGGATCAGATCATGCAGACGTTTGACGATACGAAAGCGTGGAATCTTCCGGTGGTCGATGAGAATGGCCATTATATCGGCTTTATGTCGAAATCGAAGATATTTAATTCCTATCGGGAGGTATTGGTCGATAACTTTTCCGGGGACTAACTTGTTAAAAACAGATCCAATTTATTGTACATGAAGAAAGAGGATTTACGAATCGTATATATGGGCACTCCCGATTTCGCCGTGGAGAGCCTGCGTGCCTTGGTAGAAGGTGGATATAATGTGGTAGGTGTCATTACGATGCCGGATAAGCCGATGGGCCGTCATGGTAGCGTGCTTCAGCCGAGTGCCGTGAAGCAATATGCCGTATCGGTGGGTCTTCCGGTCTTACAGCCAGAGAAGTTGAAGGATGAGGCGTTTTTGGAGGAACTGCGTGCCTTGCGGGCGGATTTGCAGATCGTGGTGGCGTTTCGTATGCTGCCGGAGGTGGTCTGGAATATGCCGCGACTGGGTACGTTTAACCTTCATGCTTCTCTGCTTCCTCAATATCGTGGAGCTGCTCCCATCAATTGGGCGGTGATCAATGGTGACACGGAGACAGGAATCACTACGTTTTTCCTGAAACATGAGATTGATACGGGAGAGGTTATTCAGCAGGTACGTGTGCCTATTGCGGATACAGACAATGTGGAAGTGGTACATGACAAATTGATGATGTTGGGAGGGGAACTGGTTCTTGAAACGGTAGATGCTATATTGAATGGAACGGTAAAACCGATTCCTCAAGAAGAAATGGCGGTTGTCGGTGAACTCCGTCCGGCTCCGAAGATATTCAAAGATACTTGCCGGATTGATTGGAATCAACCGGTGAAGAAGGTGTACGACTTTATTCGTGGATTATCGCCTTATCCCGCCGCTTGGAGTGAACTGGTCGCTTCTGAAAATGAAGCGGTAGTGGTGAAAATCTTCGAGACTGAAAAGATGTACGAATCACATCAGCTCTCTGCGGGAACGGTTGTGACGGATGGCAAGAAATATATAAAGGTTGCCGTGCCGGATGGGTTTGTATCCATTCTTTCCTTGCAGCTTCCCGGCAAGAAACGTTTGAAAACAGATGAATTGCTTCGTGGATACCGTTTGGCGGACGGCTGTAAGATGAAGTGATAAACCTTAAATATAGAAGAATTATGAAACCGATTATTGCTCCTTCCATTCTTTCTGCCGATTTCGGACAATTGGCGAAAGATATTGAAATGATAAACCGCAGTGAAGCGGAGTGGGTACATATTGATATAATGGACGGGGTCTTTGTCCCGAACATTTCATTCGGCTTTCCGGTATTGAAGTATGTAGCGAAGTTGAGTAAGAAACCGTTGGATGTGCATCTGATGATTGTTAATCCGGAAAAATTCATCCCTGAAGTAAAGGCGTTGGGCGCTCATACGATGAATGTGCATTATGAGGCTTGTCCGCATTTGCATCGGGTGATACAGCAAATCCGGGAAGCGGGGATGCAGCCTGCCGTAACCATCAATCCTGCTACTCCGGTAGCTCTGCTGCAAGATATTATCCGGGATGTGTATATGGTGCTTGTCATGAGCGTGAATCCGGGATTTGGCGGACAGAAGTTTATCGAACATTCGGTTGAGAAAGTCCGTGAGCTGCGTGCCCTGATTGAACGGACAGGATCGAAAGCGCTGATTGAAGTAGACGGTGGTGTAAACTTGGAAACAGGAGCCCGACTGGTTGAGGCGGGAGCCGATGCGTTGGTGGCAGGTAATGCCGTCTTTGCAGCACCGGATCCGGAGGCGATGATTCATCAATTACATGACTTGTAATTATTGTATCCATCAATATCCTTATATGCGCCTGGTTATCCCCTGGATAGCAGGCGTTTTTTGTGGAGAACGCTTTTTCGACTGTTCGATGGATGTTCTTTGGGGAGTATCGGTTTCCATCTTCCTGTTAATCTTGGCTTTTCTCTTTCATTTCTGTGAGCATTATTCGCAGCGTTGGTGTTTCGGAGCAGTCCTGACAGTCCTGTGTTTCGCGGGCGGATGGACAGGAATAACTTGGCAACTGCGGCAAACACAATATACCTTTCCTGACGATGACGTAATTTATCGGGTTCTGATAACGGATACTCCACAACCAAGGGAGCGTACATCGCTCTGCAGGGTACTTGTGAAAGAATATTATGATTCTATCGGTAGTCATCCGGTAGAGCGAAAAGCGATACTCTATCTGAAACAGGATTCAGCTGCCGCCTGCTTGAAGAGCGGGGATGAATTGTTGGTTTCTACACGCATTTCCCCACCTGCTAATCAGAAGAACTTCGATGAGTTTGATTATGCCCGCTACTTGATGCGAAGAGGTATTAGTGGGACGGGCTATGTCGCTGCCGGAAAATGGATAACACTGCGTTCCGTACAGACAAACGGAACGATTCATTTGCGTCTTCGGTGTCTGGCCGATTCTTACCGTGAGAAAGTGATAGCTCTTTACCGTCAATTAGGCTTTACCGGAGATGAACTAGCCGTGCTGTCTGCTTTGACCATTGGTGATAAGACTGAATTAAGCGAATCTGTTCGCGAAAGCTATTCGATAGCCGGCGCGAGTCATATTCTAGCTCTATCTGGGTTACACATCGGACTTCTGTATGCTTTTCTTTTCTTTATTCTACGACCTGTTGCCCGAAAAGGGCGGACCGGCAGATGTGTCCGTTCCGTGTCTCTTTTAGTCTTATTATGGGCTTTCGCCTTTTTTACGGGACTTTCTCCCTCAGTAGTCCGTTCGGTCACCATGTTCTCCATCCTGGCATTGGCAGATGTATTCGGCCGTCAACCATTCTCCTTGAATACACTAGCTGTGACAGCATGGCTTATGCTGCTTTGTAATCCGGCAGGACTGTTTGATGTCGGCTTTCAGCTTTCCTTCCTTGCGGTTGCCTCCATTTTATTGATTCAGAGGCCGGTTTATCGCCTGTTTGCTGTAAGAAACAGAGTGGGGAAGTCCGTCTGGGGACTGATGAGCGTATCTATTGCCGCACAGATAGGAACTGCTCCGCTTGTCATGTTTTACTTCTCCCGATTCTCCGTACACTTTCTTTTGACGAATCTGCTGGTCATTCCTTTGATTACTATTATCCTGTATGCCGCTATTTTCATGCTTCTTCTGACTCCTTTTCCTTGGCTTCAGATATGGGCAGTGGTAGGTGTCAGAAAACTGTTGGAGGGATTGAACCTCTTTGTGAGATGGGTGGAGCAACTTCCTTGCTCGTCTGTCGATGGAATCTGGCTTTATCAATTGGAAGTTTGCGGTATCTATGTTTTCCTGTTCGGAGCAGTCTGTTACTGTTTGCATAGGCGGCTTAGAAACCTGTTATTCTGTCTTCTTTCCGTTCTTTTATTAAGTATTTATCATGTTACGATGGTTTGGATAGACCGTCCGCAGAGAGGTTTGGCCTTTTATAATGTACGGGGTTGTCCGGCGGTTCATTGCATAGAAAGCAGTGGAGATTCCTGGATAAGTTATGCGGACACGTTACCGAACAAAAAAGCATTGGAACGTGTGACAGCCAATTATTGGAAACGTCGGCATCTTTTACCGCCGACGGAAATCACCTCCGACTGTCGGACTGACGTATTTTCCCGACAACGGCAACTTGTATCATTTCATGGATGTAATATCTGTATTGTAAACGATAATCATTGGCAGACGTTGCGGAACAAATCGACGACTCCCACGTTATATATTGATTATCTTTACTTATGCAAAGGCTATGACGGCCGATTGAAAGAACTTACCAAATTCTTTCTTCCCGGTTGTATCATCTTCGATGCCTCCCTCTCAGAGTATCGTAGAGACTGTTTTAAGGAGGAATGCAAGGAATACGGTTTACGTTTTATCTCCTTATCGGAAGAAGGTTCTGTCCGCTTTTTGCTCTAAGTACAAAGAATTATCGTACATTTGCACCTTGATAAAGAAAAAAAAGTATGTTGACGAAAGTAATAGAACAAGCTAAAATAGACCATTTTACTAAATGGTTTGAGCGAGCTGACAAAATAGTAATAGTATCTCATGTATCTCCTGACGGTGATGCAATCGGTTCATCACTAGGATTATATCATTTCTTGGATTCTCAGGAAAAGACAGTGAACGTAATTGTGCCTAATGCATTTCCCGATTTCCTCAAGTGGATGCCGGGCAGTAAGGACATTCTTTTGTATGACCGCTATAAAGAGTTTGCGGATAAACTGCTTGCTGAGGCCGATGTTATCTGTTGTCTGGACTTCAACGCGCTGAAACGTATCGAAGATATGGCGGATGCCGTAGCTGCTTCTCCTGCGCGTAAAATACTGATAGACCATCATTTGTATCCTGAAGACTTCTGTAAGATAACAATGTCCTATCCGAAGATCTCTTCTACTTCCGAACTGGTGTTCCGCCTTATTTGCCGGATGGGCTATTTCGACGATATTTCTAAAGAAGGTGCCGAGTGTATCTATACGGGCATGATGACCGATACGGGTGGTTTTACCTACAATTCCAACAATCGGGAGATCTACTTCATTATCAGCGAACTCCTTTCCAAAGGCATTGATAAAGACGATATCTATCGCAAGGTGTACAACACCTATTCCGAGAGCCGTTTGCGGCTGATGGGATATGTCTTGTCGAACATGACCGTCTATTCGGATTGTAACTCGGCTTTAATTACACTGACGAAAGCCGAACAAAGCAAGTTCCACTATATAAAAGGAGATAGTGAAGGCTTTGTCAATATTCCTCTCAGCATTAAGAACGTTCGCTTTTCCTGCTTTTTGCGGGAAGATACAGAGAAACCGATGATTAAAATTTCCCTCCGTTCGGTCGGGACTTTTCCGTGCAATCAGTTGGCAGCCGAATTCTTTAGCGGTGGCGGTCACTTGAACGCGTCCGGAGGTGAATTTTTCGGAACGATGGAAGAGGCAAAAGCTGTTTTCGAGAAAGCGCTTGAGAAATATAAGTCTCTATTAACAGCCAAAAGCTAAAGGTGGAAGGTTAAAAGTGAATATGGAAAGGTTAAAAGATACGAACTTTCAACATTGCTCTTTCAACTTTTAATGATTTTGAGATACATTTGTGCGGAATATAGCTAAATAACAGATAATGAAGAAACTTGTATTTTTATTTCTCTCTTTGCTGACTGCCGGAAGTCTGTTCCAGGCGTGCGATGATTCGAAGACATACGCGGAAATGCTGGAAGATGAGAAGAATGCGGTAAGCCAGTTCATCAAAGATAGTGCGATTCATGTGATTTCAGTCGAGGAATTCGAAAAGAATGATACGGTGACGAAAGCGAAAGCGAATGGGGACGCATACGATGAATTCGTGTCTTTCACTAGCGAGGGAATATATATGCAGATTATAGACCGTGGACGTGGTGATGATAATGGTGGAGAATATGCGGACGAGGACAAAGAAAAAGATAAGTTCGTAGACGGTAATATCGTTTGTACCCGTTATGCGGAGACCAACATCGCTACACGCGAACTTGCGGCTTTTAATATACCTATGGAAGAGTATATGGACGCTTCACAGCTGTATGCCTATCCTGCCGTATTCCGTTATGTGAAGACAGACACTTATTCAGCCGGTACATTCATCGAAATGGACTATGTCTGGTCGTCCTATTACGCCAGTACGGCCGTACCTCAAGGATGGCTTTTGGCATTGCCTTACCTGCGTGACAATGCCCACGTGCGTCTGATCGTTCCTTCAAAGATGGGACATACTTCTGCTCAACAGTACGTAACTCCTTACTTCTATGATATCACTGAGTTCCGTAAAGCACGAAGCTAGAAACACTAACATTTAAATAAATCTTTAAGTAAAGAACCTATGACTCTAATCAAATCTATCTCTGGAATCCGCGGAACTATCGGGCGAAGGATTAAATCCGCTCGACATCGTGAAATTCACCTCGGCTTATGCTACTTTAATCCGTAAGACTTGTACGGTAAAGAGTAACAAGATCGTTGTGGGACGTGACGCCCGCATCTCCGGTGAAATGGTAAAAAACGTAGTAGTCGGTACCTTGATGGGAATGGGCTGGGATGTAGTGGACATTGACTTGGCTTCTACTCCGACTACAGAACTCGCTGTAACGATGGAAGGCGCCTGTGGCGGTATTATTCTTACAGCTTCTCATAATCCGAAACAGTGGAATGCACTGAAGTTACTGAATGAACATGGTGAGTTTCTGAATGCGGCGGAAGGTAATGAGGTACTTCGTATCGCCGAAGCTGAAGAGTTCGACTATGCCGATGTTGATCACTTGGGCTCTTATCGCAAGGATCTTACCTACAATCAAAAACATATCGACAGCGTATTGGCTCTTGACCTGGTAGACGTTGAAGCTATCAAGAAAGCTGATTTCCGTGTGGCTATTGACTGTGTAAACTCAGTAGGCGGCATCATTCTTCCCGAACTTCTCGAACGTTTGGGTGTGAAACATGTAGAGAAACTATATTGTGAACCTACCGGAAACTTCCAGCACAACCCGGAGCCGCTTGAAAAGAATCTCGGAGACATCATGAACTTGATGAAAGGGGGAAAAGCGGATGTGGCATTTGTGGTAGACCCTGACGTTGACCGTCTGGCAATGATTTGCGAAAACGGTGTGATGTACGGTGAAGAATATACATTGGTTACTGTTGCCGACTATGTGCTGAAGCATACTCCGGGCAATACGGTATCCAACTTGAGTTCTACTCGTGCCCTGCGTGATGTAACCCGTAAATACGGTATGGAATACAATGCTTCTGCCGTTGGTGAAGTAAACGTTGTAACGAAGATGAAAGCAACCAATGCTGTTATCGGTGGTGAAGGAAATGGTGGAGTGATCTATCCTGCCAGCCATTACGGTCGTGACGCTTTGGTAGGTATCGCTTTATTCCTTAGCCATCTGGCTCACGAAGGAAAGAAGGTAAGCGAACTTCGCGCTACTTATCCTCCTTACTTCATTGCGAAGAACCGTGTCGATCTGACTCCGGAAATTGACGTGGACGCTATTCTCGCTAAAGTGAAGGAAATCTATAAGAACGAGGAAATCAACGATATTGACGGTGTGAAGATTGACTTCGCAGACAAATGGGTACATTTGCGTAAGAGTAATACAGAACCGATTATCCGTGTATATAGCGAAGCTTCTACTATGGAGGCTGCCGAAGAAATCGGACAGAAGATAATGGATGTAATCAATGAATTGGCGAAGAAATAATTAATCGCCTGCCTTATAGTAGAAACGCGGATTAACGCAGATTGTCGCAAAGAAGAGTTACGATTTGCGATGATTGCATTGGTCCGCGTTTTAATGTTTGGTTGTCAAACCATAAATCGATGCCTTGAGTAGGGTAATCATAACTTTCGAACAGACATAGTAAGTGTTCGTTGCTGCTTTTCAATGTAGTTTCCGCCTGTGTTTTTTATCCGAAGAAACAATTACTTGGATAGAGAAGGTATAAGAGAGACTTTCTGCAATTCTTCTTCGAAGTTGGGAGTGAAAATCCCTTTGCCCAGATTCTCTTTTATTTCTTCAACTGTCCAGAACCGTCCGCCATCCAGTTCGTCACTGGGATGAATTTCTCCGTCATAAACGGTCTTGTGGACAAAGACAAGCTCCTTTTCACGTTCGGACTCGAATACATAGCTGGTAAGCCGTTCGGGAGTGAAATCTGTGATACCTAATTCTTCATTTGCTTCTCGACTGAGAGCGATATCTACGCTTTCACCCAAATCAATATGTCCGCCTACGGCTGTATCCCATTTTCCCGGTTGGATATCTTTCCATTCGGGACGCTTCTGTAGATACAAGTCTCCGTTGGCATTGAATATATGAAGGTGGACGACCGGGTGGAGCAACTTGCTGCCGCTATGACATTCTCCGCGTGTAGCGGTTCCGGTGATATTTCCCTGCTCATCTACGATAGGGAACATTTCTTGGTTATTATCGCTCTGTGCCATTGTTTTTGTATTCGGGGGATTATGGTATTAATAAAGAAGAGTCTCCATAACTAAGGAAACGGAAATCGTGGCTTAAGGCATAGTCGTAGATCGTCCGCCAATTGCCTTTTACAAAAGCGGAAACCAAAAGCAGCAGGGTACTTTGAGGCTGGTGGAAATTGGTAACCATCGCCTTTACGATTTTATAATCATATCCCGGTGCTATGATAATCTGAGTACTGGTGTGAAGTGTTTCCATGCCGTGGCGGTCGAGATACCCCAGTATTTTCTGCAGGGCAACTACCGGAGGTATCTGGTCGTACTTCTCGTAAGGTTGCCATTGTCTGACGTGTAGTTCCTCTTCCGTTGCGTCCGGATTCTCTGCGAGAGTGACTCCGATATGGTAAAGGCTTTCAAGTGTTCTCACAGAAGTTGTTCCTACGGCGACAGCACAACCGTCATGGTCGATCAGTTTCTTGATGGTACTCCGGTTGACTGATATGTATTCCGTATGCATCTCGTGACCTTCAATCTCTTCACTCTTTACAGGTTTGAAGGTTCCCGCACCTACGTGCAGGGTCAGTTCTTCAAGTTCGATTCCCTTCTCTTGCAGTGCATCCAATACCTGTGGAGTGAAATGTAGTCCGGCGGTAGGGGCGGCGACTGATCCTTTTATCTTCGAATAAACCGTCTGATAAGTTTCTTTATCACTCTCTTCCGTATTCCGATTCAAATAGGGTGGAATAGGGAGTTCTCCGAATACTTCAAGAATATCGGCAAAAGTAACTTCCGCATTATTCCAGGTGAAGTCTACCCAATGGCTGGTCCCTCTGCATTCTCCTCTCGTTGCGGTCAGAGTGATGGGAAATCCTTTCACTGTCATTTCCCGTTTCAGTTCCCCGTCTTTCCATTTCTTCAGATTGCCGATCATGCACAGCCATGCGGCGTGTTCCGTCTGCTGGAAGTTCAGTACATAATCATTGGGCTGAATCGGCTCAAGGCAGAACACTTCAATCAACGCACCTGTTTCTTTCCGAAAATGAAGACGGGCCTGGATGACTTTCGTGTTATTGAATATCATCAGGCTTCCTTTAGGCAAGTAGTCAGGTAAAGAAGTAAAAATGTCTTCGTTCACTTCACCGTGGCGGTAGATCAGTAATTTGGACTGGTCGCGAACGGGCAACGGAAACTTGGCGATACGTTCATCCGGCAACGGATAGTTGTATTCACTGATTCGGATATGTTTCGGATCTTCTTTCATTACTATAGGGCTATTCTTGATAAATACGGGTTTATTGTTCCAAATGTGTTCCTCTAAAAAATAAATCAGCCACTTACTGTTTGTAAATGGCTGATTCTCAATGTCGGGGTGACTGGATTCGAACCAGCGACCACACGCCCCCCAGACGCGTACTCTAACCGGGCTGAGCTACACCCCGAATTGCGGATGCAAAAGTAGTGCTTTATTTTTAATTAGCAAATAAATTCTTTGAATTTTATTGTGCGGTGATTTTTTTTGTGCGGTTTTAAATCTTTTCTTATGTTTGGTAGAGGATAAATGAGGTATGGCAGGTTTAAAGTGTCGAGGTACGGATAAACAATTCACCAGTAGTTTTGTTTATGAATTAATGTAAATAACAGGTATATTATTTCTGTAGAATAATACCATAATTCCACTGATAGTGCTTTGGTATAAGGGGATGTTATACATTTGTAGAAAAGACTAGTTTAGATTAGAAAGGCGTTAAATGTTAGACATTAATAATACAGAGACATTAGAGATATATGTTTTGGGTGATGACTTTAAATTTTACCAGAATCTAAAATACCTTCCTCTGACTTCCTATCCTTCCAATATCCAATCTGCTTTGATTGTATATAGTTTGAGGGGAAAAGCGAAACTTACTGTACATGAGGACGTACATTGGATACAGCCGAAGGAACTGATAATACTGTTGCCCGGACAGTTTGTCTCATTTAGTGATCCTAGCGAAGATTTCTTGACTGTAACAATGGTCATATCATCTTCCTTGTTTAGCGATGCGTTAAGTGGAGCTCCCCGATTTTCTCCACATTTTTTCTTTTATATGCGAAACCATTATTGGTATTCGCAGACGGAATCTGATGTTCTTCGGATCTATAATTTTCTGGGGATGATAAAAGGAAAAGTTACATCTCAGGATATATATAGACGGGAACTGATAGTTCATCTGCTGCGATATCTGTATCTCGAGCTGTTCAACGCTTATCAGAAGGAAGCTACTTTGAAGACTGATAGGAAAGATATACGTAAGGAAGAGTTGGCTAATAAATTCTTCGAGCTTATCATGAAGCATTTTAAAGAGAATAAGGATGTGGCCTTTTATGCGGATAAACTTTGTATCACTTCCAAATATCTGACTATGGTTATCAAGGAGACGAGCGGAAAGTCTGCGAAAGACTGGATCGTTGAATACGTCATATTGGAAATAAAAACACTGTTGAAGAATACAAATATGAATATTCAGGAGATAGCCATTAGGACAAATTTTGCCAACCAGTCTTCGCTAGGACGTTTCTTCAGAAAACATACGGGAATGTCGCTTTCTCAGTATCGAATGTCTCACTTGGGCTAAGGGAATTAAATTCCCATACATTCACGGTAAAAGTCCAACATTTCAAAGATGGTATCCTTATCGGCAGTCTGGTTGATACAGATGTCTCCGATGTCTTTCAATAATGTGAAATTAATTGTTCCTGAAGTATTTTTTTTGTCATGTGTCATGAATGCGTATAGTTGTTCATATTTCTTGCAGTCGAAAGTGAATACTCCATAATTGTCTTTGATAAACCGGATTGTCTGTCTCATTTTCTCTTTCGGAAAACCGACTTTAGTATGGGACAGGTACAATTCACATACAATTCCCCAGGCGACTGCATAACCATGCAGTACCGGACGGTTTTCCGCCAATGCCATGCTTTCGAATGCGTGTCCTACCGTATGCCCCAGGTTTAATGCTTTACGAATGTTACGTTCGAAGGGATCCTGTTCCACTATTTCTTCTTTCACTTGCACCGACTTGCCAACCAGCCTTTTGAGAGCGGCATAGTCGATATTGATGGTATCGAAACTGAGTAACTCTGCCCAATGTTCTACGTTGCTGATCAAACCGTGTTTCAGCATTTCTGCATATCCGGAAAAGAAGTTATGCGCATCCAGTGTGCGCAGGAATTCTGTTTCGAGTAGCACACTGTTGGCCGGAAAAAATGAGCCGATCTCGTTCTTCAGTCCGTTGAAGTTGATTCCTGTTTTACCGCCGACAGACGCGTCCACCATAGCCAATAGGGTAGTGGGTATATTGATATAAGCAATACCACGTTTGAAAGTGGCTGCGGCAAAGCCACCCAAATCCGTAACCATCCCCCCTCCGAGATTGATAAGCAGAGAGTGGCGGGTAGCTCCTTGCGTGCTTAATGCCATCCAGACGGAAGCGAGTGTTTCCAGAGTTTTATGCACATCTTC
>OJNI01001472.1_pt1 | contig 13646 bp, 8 predicted proteins | sample 1597441 | NCBI WGS metagenome assembly OJNI01 (sample SAMEA2452131, study PRJEB22498) | human gut metagenome | reverse complement strand
ATTAAATCTTGTTGACTGTGTATAGATTGCTCTTTTGCTCGCCGCCGATAAACCGCTTTGAGATCGTTATGTACCCGGCACTTTCCAGCGAATGCAAAACTTTTCTGTAAGTGGAAGCACACATCGAACAGCTTTTTGCAATCATAGGCACCGACCAAAAACTTTGCCCCGCCGAGTCCTTTGCACGAACGAGAAAAGAATAAACGATAAACTCGTTGGGCGATAACCGTTCATCAAAAATCCTGTTTGGCAAAAGAAAAAATTGACCGCTGCAATTTTTACGCATACGAAAACCTCCTTCCAAATTATTCGAGAGAATATTTTGCTGAGTGAAAACCAAAAAGAAAAAGCACTTAGAAAAAACTCCCTCTACTATACGGAGAAAAATTCCCGTTTTGTTCGGGTGTTTTGCAAAATTCTTTACACCTTGTTTACATTTGATTTCACCATAGAAAAAATACCCCTCTATAATACAGAGAAAAATTTGAGTTTTGTTGATGTGTTTTTAGAAAAAATTTATAAATTATTTTCACGCAAAAAGAGGTTTGCCACAAATTGTAGGGCAAACCTCTTTTTATACTTGCAACTTTTATTTTTTCAAGTTAATATGCAACACAATGTAATATAAAAAGATTTCTCGGAATAGACAGTTCTGAGAAATCCTTAATACTATTATTATATTATATTAATGTATCACAGTCAAATAAATTTGAATTTCAAAAGATGACTGTACAATTTTTTGGATTAGGAGTTGCAATATGGATAGCAGTTTTAAAAATGTATCGGCGCTTTGGCTTGAGGACAACAAACTTTTTTGGAAAGAATCGACTTATACGAAGTATCTTTTCATATCAAAAAATATGGATAAAATAATTTGCGATTGCTCGCTTGAAAAAATCAACAGCAAGATTGTTCAGCAAACAGTCAATCAAATTTTGATTTGTAATGCGATGTCAATTACAACGGTTAAAACATACATTTCTGTTATAAACAGCGTTCTCTCTTTCGCTTATGACAACGACTATAATTGCGTTGAACATATCAAAATCACTTTTCCTAAAAAGCAAAAGAATGAGTTGAAAATATTAACTCAAAAAGAGCAAAAACTATTAACAGCTTATCTTACAAAAAATATTGATTTGACCAAACTTGCCATACTTTTTGCACTATACACCGGCATAAGATGCGGCGAACTTTGTGCGTTAAAATGGGGTGATATTGATTTGTTTAACGGCATTGTCAGTATCAACAAAACAATGCAAAGAGTGCAATGTGATGACAAAAATTATAAAACAAAAATTATCATCACTCCGCCAAAAACCACAAATTCAAATCGAATGATACCGATACCTAAATTTCTTGTATCTATCTTAAAATCGTTCAATCCCAAAAACGAAAATGCATATTTGCTTACAGGGCTTGAAGATAAATTTATTGAACCACGGCAAGCGCAAAATATTTTTAACAAATGTCTTTCAGATTGCAAAATTGACAAAATAAACTTCCATGCTCTTCGCCATTCTTTTGCAACACGCTGTATCGAACTTGGTATGGATTATAAAACTCTAAGTGAAATTCTCGGTCACGCTAATGTTTCTACTACGATGAATTTGTATGTTCATTCATCGCTCACGCAGAAGAAAAAACAAATGAATAAGTTAAATAATCTTGTTAAGATTTAATCGCACAGCATTTCTTGGAACTGTCTATTCCGAGAAATGCTGTATTCTTTTCATTTTTAATATTTTATCCACCGATGTTTATATTTATTTTCACTTAACCATCTTTTTAAAGGAAATTTGTTATGTTTGATTATGGTAATGCAAATGAGGCTCAGAGAGAAGCAATAGACTCAACAAATGGTCTTGTGCTTATTACAGCCGGACCCGGTACAGGCAAAACATTTACATTGGTTAAAAGAGCTGTTTATCTTATACAAGAATGTGGTGTTAAGCCTGAGCAAATTATGATGGCGACCTTTACAGAAAAAGCTGCTAAGGAACTTATAACCCGTATCACAAATGAGCTTGCTAAAAGAGATATTTCGGTCAATGTTAATGAAATGTATATCGGTACATTTCATTCATTGTGTTTACGAATTATAAAAGAACATTTAGAGTATACAAGACTTAAAAGAAATTATCGTTTGCTCGACACGTTCGACCAAAAATATCTTGTTTTTAGGAATTATTATAAATTCAAAAACATTGACGGCATTGATACACTTCTCTCAGCAAGAGGAGCTTGGAAACGCTCTGATGAGATTTGTAATTATGCAAATCATCTATCAGAAGAAATGGTTGATATTGAAGCATTGCAATCTGATTCTAACGCTGACATAAGAACGCTCGGCAAAATTCTTAAAGTGTATCAAGAAATGCTTGAAGAAGGAAATCTGATTGATTTTTCCACAATACAGACCGAGTATTATAGATTACTTGTTGAAAATAAAGAAATATTGGAGGAACTGCAAAATAAACTTCAATATCTTATGATAGACGAATATCAGGATACAAACTATATACAAGAACAAATTGTATTCCTGCTTGGAGCAAAGCACCATAATATCTGTGTTGTAGGCGATGATGACCAAGGTTTATATCGCTTTAGAGGTGCTACTATTCGTAATATCCTTGAGTTCCCTTATAAGTTTGAAAATGAAGAATGTAAGGTTATTCCGCTGGTTGTAAACTATCGTTCTAATAGCGATATTGTTGATTTCTACAACGAATGGATGGAAACTACATCCGGCTCAAACTTTAAGTTTGAATGGGACAAGTATCGCTACGAAAAACAAATCGTGCCACACGAAAAGTCATCAATTCAAAGCCCGGCAGTTGTCAAACTGTTTAGCAAAGACGATGAAGATGAGTGGCACGAAAAAATTCTTGAATTTATAGTAAAACTGAAAGAATCCGGGAAACTATCCGATTACAATCAACTTGCTTTTTTGTTTAGTTCTGTTAAACATCAGCGAGTAACAGCGCTTTCCGAGTTTTTAGAGAATAATGGCGTAAAAGTTTATTCTCCTCGCTCTGATATGTTTTTTAAGAGAGATGAAATAAAACTCGCATTAGGTTGTTTAATGCTTATGTTCCCTAAGTATGTTACTAAGCTCGAAAATCAAGAGTATGAGTTCTTGCAGGCAGGACATTATCGTTATTACAAAGAATGTTTGATTGCGGCAAAAGATTACATTACCCAGCCGGAAAACAAAGAGCTGTTTCATTTCATTAGAAAACACGGCAAAGAACATTTTGGACTAACCGGAACTACGGACTACGCATACGCAGGTTTACTATATAAATTGTTTATGTATAATCCGTTCAGCGAGATACTCGATACAGATATGAGTGCGGGTGTTGTTGATATTCGACCAAGTCGCAACCTTGCTCTCCTTACACAGATAATAGGTAAGTTTGAATATCTACATCGAATAGATGTCTTTAATGGCACATACATAGATAAAAATACGGAATTACTTTTCAATCTGTATCTTAAACTGCTTTATGATGGTGGAATTTCGGAATATGAAGATGAAGCAGAATATGCGCCGAGTGGTTGCGTTTCATTCTTGACGATACATCAATCTAAGGGAATGGAGTTCCCGATTGTGTTTGTTGACTCTTTAAGTAATAATCCGAGAAAAACTTATAAAGCTCTTATGGCTGAAGTCGAGAAAAAGTATTTCCACAGACCTTCGTTTGAGCCTTACGAGCAAACAAAGTATTTTGACTTTTGGAGATTATATTATACGGCTTTTTCAAGAGCGCAAAATTTACTCGTGCTTACTTGCGACGAAAACAAACGAACGCCAAGTCAGTATTTCAGGGATATTTATGACGAACTTCAAAGCACAGAGAGTGAAAACTTTGATTTGAACGAATTTGAATTTGAGTCGGTTAAAAAGGTGAATTTGAAAAACTCATTTTCGTTTACATCACATATTACAGTTTATGAGACTTGTGCTTTGCAGTATAAGTTTTATAAAGAACTTGAGTTTATGCCGGTTAGACAAAACGCTATGATGTTCGGTACTTTGGTTCACGAAACGATTGAGGACATTCACAGAGCTGCTATCAGGGGCGAAACAGACCAAATCACAAATGAAAATATTACTTCTTGGTTTGAGTCTAACTACAATTCACTTGTTAAATCCGAACACACTTATTTGGCAGAGCCTCAACGAAATGCTGCTCTCAGTCAAGTTGAACGCTATGCAAAAAGAATGGATGGCAAATGGGAAACTGTTCAGCAAGCCGAGGTCGATGTCAGTCTTGTTAAAGAGGACTATATTATCGACGGCAAAATTGACCTTGTAAAGGGTGTTGATGGGACCGTCGAGATAGTAGACTTTAAGTCTGAACGCAAGCCGGATTTAGTGAAAATGAGAGACCGGTTGGAACATTACCGCAGACAGTTGCAAATCTATGCTTATTTGATTGAGCAAAGAACCGGTCAAAAAGTAAGTAAGATGCATTTGTACTATACTGCCGAAGAAAACGGCAACCCTATGATTACTTATCCTTATACAAGGACGGCTGTTGATGGAACTGTTGCCGCCTTTGATGATACGGTACATAAGATATTAAATAAAGATTTTAATCATCGTTGTGATGATGCCAAAACTTGCAGAAACTGCGATTTTAGATACTATTGTCAAAACAAATAAGATTTTTGGAGGATTTGAAAATGGAAGAACAAATGACTTTTGATTTTAATAAACGCCCGACAATTAAAGGCTTTCCGGAACTTAGATGGACTGGAAAGCGTCCCTATGAATCTACACAGTATTATCCGGCGCAGCTTCGTGAAAGATATGGGGAGGAAACTAATGGCTGGATAAATAAGATATTCTGGGGAGATAACTTACAGGTTATGAGCCATTTGCTTAAAGAATATCGTGGTAAAATTGACCTTATTTATATAGACCCACCATTTGATAGTAAAGCAGATTATAAAAAGAAAATCGAAGTTAAAGGCGTAGGTAAGGCAGAATCCGACTCTACATCATTCGAAGAAAAACAGTATGGTGATATTTGGACGAATGATGAGTATCTTCAGTTTATGTATGAAAGATTCTTAATAATGAGAGAACTATTGTCAAGTACTGGTAGCATATATGTCCATTTGGATGAAAAACGAAGCCATTACATTAAAGCAATAATGGATGAGGTATTTGGGTCAGACTGTTTTAAGCGTGAACTGATTTGGTCAACCAAAACATCATCAGGGTTTAAGGCAGCGGCTAACAATTGGATTAGAACTCACGACACCATTTTCTTTTATACAAAATCAAGCGATTTCAACTTCAATAAACAATATTGGGATTATAGTGACGAATATAAGGCACGTTTTAAGAAGAAAGATGAAAACGGTAGATTTTATAGAGACGATAGAGGGAGTGGCGTAAAACAATATTTAGATGAATTAAAAGGCATACCTATGGGTGATGTATGGGAAGATATTATGTCTTTTCAACAGGCTGCAACATCAACAGAATTATTGGGATACCCAACACAGAAACCTGAAGCACTTATAGAAAGAATTATTAAAGCATCTTCTAATCCCGGAGACTTAGTCTTTGATTGCTTTATGGGAAGTGGAACAACGCAGGCTGTCGCTATGAAACTTGGTAGAAGGTTCATAGGGGCTGATATTAACCTCGGCTCAATTCAAACTACTACTAAACGCCTTATCAATGTAGCAAACAAATTAAACGAACAGCTGCAGGACGATGAAAAACACACAGGATTTGAAGTATATAATGTCAACAACTACGATTTCTTTAGAAACCCAGTCGAAGCAAGAGATTTGATTATTCAGGCTCTTGAAGTACAACCGTTTCCTCAAAATGATGTTTGGGACGGAGAACTTGACGGTCGAATGGTTAAGATTATGCCGGTAAATCGTATTGCAACTAAGGCAGACTTGGAAGAGTTGAAAGCTAACTTGCCATATAAGACTTACGAAAAGAGAAAAGCTGAAAATCCAACTCAACCGGTTGAGAAGATTACAATTGTTTGTATGGGTCACGAACCGGATTTGAAGGCTTCTTTGGAGCAGGAACTTTCTGAATATAAGTTAGATATTGAAATTGTAGATATTCTTAGAGAAAAGAAAGACTTGCAATTAAAACGAGAAGCGGAAGCCGAGATTGTCAGAGAAGGCAATAAGTTAGTCATCAGAGCTTTCTATCCTATGAACCTTATGCAGAAGCTTTCATTGCAGAAGGAATATGTAGAGGATTGGCGTCAATTAGTCGAGTCTATAATGATTGATTGGAATTTTGACGGAGTAGTTATGCAGCCGACTGTAACGGATGTGCCGGATAAAAAAGAGATAGTAAGCGGCGTATATGACATTCCTGAAGATGCAGGAACTATTCGAGTTAAGATTACAGACTTGTTATCTGAGTCGTTGGAAATGGAGGTTGAATAACCTATGGCAAAAAAAGCACAAGAGTTTGTAAAAGATTTTGCCTTCTACAAACAGCTTTGGGAGTACTACTCCACTAACAGAGGTAAAATCCGTTCCCGATATAATGACCTGACGAAAAAATTCCTCGCTTACAACGACAAAAATGAAAATACTGATGCTTTTTTGCGTGAACCGCAATTTGAAGCCTTAGAAATGTATGTTTTCATCAAAGAATTTATGAATAACGCTCATATGTATCAAATGTTTGATGAGTGGAGAAAACGAGAAAATCGCTTTGCGGATGCTTCTTACTATACTATTCATAAAGGAAGTCAGGAAGCTAGTCAAATTGCTCTTGTCGATTTGGGCGATGAACAGAATGAAATAATCTTCAAGCAGATGAAAAAGTATAAAGAGGATTATCCGAATTATATTTATGCTTTGACTATGGGACTTGGTAAAACAATCCTTATGGCTACTTGTATCTTTTATGAGTTTTTGCTTGCAAAAAAATACCCGAAGGATAAAAGATTTTGCCATAATGCCTTAGTATTTGCTCCAGATAAGACTGTTTTGGAGTCTCTGCGTGAGATTATGACCTTTGATAAAACAAAGGTCGTACCACCGGAATATGCCCGTGTTTTAGATCAAAATATTAAATTTCACTTTCTTGATGAAACAGGTGTAACTCTTCATACGATTGATGATTCCGACTTTAATATAGTTATCTCTAATAATCAGAAAATCATTGTAAAGAAAAAGCGTAAAGCTGACACGCCGACGGATGTACTCTTTGGTTCGGGTTCATTGCTTGCAGACATTTACGGAAGTAATGATGACGATGACTTTGATATATGGGATGACGCTTCTTTGATGGACAATCAAAGATTCAAGAAACTCTGTCGTTTGCCGCAGCTTGGTGTTTATGTAGATGAAGCACACCATTTGTTTGGTGCGAATTTGGAAAAGGAACTTCGCTCCGGCGGAGCAAACAAAACAACTCTCCGTAACACAATCAATATGCTTGCTGCAAGCACTTCTATCGTTGCTTGCTACAACTACACTGGTACACCATACGTCAATAAGCAGGTGCTGCCTGAGGTAGTATACGCTTATGGGTTGAATGAGTCTATTGCTCACGGATACTTAAAAGATGCCGACCCGATTGGGTTTGACAATGTTAAAAACGAGGAGTTCTTGCATACATCAATCAAAATGTTTTGGGAACGCTACGGCGATAAAACTTATGAAGGCTTGCTCCCTAAACTCGCAATTTTTGCAGCTAATGTAAAAGAGGCAACCGATGTAGTCAGACCGGCTGTTGAAAAAGTTTTAAGCGAACTTGGAATTCCGCTTTCAACTGTTTTAGTAAATACAGGTGACCCGTCAGTAACTAAGGATGAGGATATTAAGAACTTTAATAACCTTGATGTTATAGGAACGGAAGGTAGTAAAAAGCAGTTTATTATTCTTGTCGAAAAAGGTCGTGAGGGCTGGAACTGCCGTTCACTGCTCGGTATAGCTTTATTTAGAAGTCCGAAATCGAAGGTGTTTGTTTTGCAGGCTACAATGCGTTGTTTACGTCAGCTTACAAACGAGCAGTTAAAAGCGTCGATTTTCTTATCAAAAGAGAACTATGATACGCTTGATGATGAACTTCGCAAAAACTATAATATGGAGATTTCCGATTTTGGAAAGTCATCGAACACAAACAAGAAAGTATATAAAGTTCGTGTTCTGCCACCGCCAAGAAGCATTAAAATGAAAAGATTGTGGCACGAATATTCTCTTATCAATAAAGAGTATTCTGCACCGGTCGATTTTGATTTAAGCGAATTGGATGAGTCAAAGTATGAAGCAAAGATGTATGAAAAAGGCAGTTTGCGTTTGGGTCTTTCTGAAAAAGAAATGAATATCGACGCAATAAAAAATCAAGAACGCTTCAGCGAATTTTCACTTACGGCAGAAATCTCACGCTATATGAATGTTTCTTGCCTTATGATAGAAAGAATATTACGTGAATCCGTAGATGGTTCATCAACGATTGTGGAGGCGGTTAATCGTCATAATGAAATCTTAGAAGATGTAATTATCCCGAAAATATTCCACACGCTCTATGAAGTCAAAAGTACACAAAAAAGTGAAGATATTGATATGGTTCTTCTTCGAGAACCGAAAGACGCAGGTTATTACGAGTTCTCTGCATTAGATGAGCTTGTTATAACTAAGGGACACAATAACTTTACGCCTCAAGAAGAAGCAAAGAGCTTCCACGCCGATACATACTGCTTCGATTCCAAGCCTGAAAAAGAGTGCTTCTTGCAGTATATTTCAAGTAATAAAGTTAAGGAAATCTATTTTACAGGTATGTTTACTTCTAACCAAGGAGATTTATCAGTTCAGTATTATGACCCTGAGTCAAAACGCTTGAGAAAATATTATCCTGATTTCCTTGCGCTTATGGAAGATGGTTCATATCAACTGATAGAGGTCAAAGGTGATAATAAGATAGACGATGAGGTTGTACTTGCAAAGAAAGAGGCAGCCGAGGAAATGGCAGTTGCAAGCGGCGTTCAGTATTTAATGTATGCAGGCAGTACACTTATGAAATCTAACGTTTTGGAACATTCACAAGATTTCAATCAAGCTCAAATTGTTTTTTGATATTGTTGCATCTCTAAAATTATTTATAATTACAAATACCTTATAAAAAGCAATTCTTAATTCACTTGAAATAAATATATTTGTATGTTTATATACACTTGAGGTGATATAAAAATGACAGGAATTATATATGCACGATATTCAAGTGATAATCAGCGTGAAGAAAGTATTGATGGACAAATTCGTGAATGCAAGGAGTTTGCCGAGAAGAATGATATTCGTATAATTGATACATATATTGACAGAGCGTTATCTGCAAAAACGGACAATCGTCCGTCGTTTCAACAGATGATTAAGGATAGTTCCAAAGGTCTGTTTGATGTTATAATCGTTTGGAAGCTTGACCGTTTTGCCCGTAATCGTTATGACTCGGCGCATTATAAAAACATTTTGAAAAAGAACGGAGTTAAGGTTGTTTCTGCAACCAAAGCGATTTCAAGCGGTGCAGAAGGTATTTTGCTTGAGTCTATGCTTGAAGGCTATGCCGAGTATTATTCTGCTGAACTTGCAGAAAAAATTAACCGTGGCTTAACCGAAAATGCTTTGAAATGCAAATATAACGGTGGCTCTGTCGCTTTTGGTTATATGATTGATGATGAGCAACATTTTCAAATCAATCCGACTCTTGCTCCTGTTGTTTTGAATATTTTTAATGATTATCTTTCTGGTAAAACGCAGAAAGAAATCCGTGATGAACTGAATAACAAGGGTTTGAAAAATGCTAACGGTCGAGAATTTACAATAAATAATATTTCTAAAATATTGACCAACCGTCGGTATGTTGGCAATTATATTTATAAGGATGTTGTTATTGAAAACGGAATTCCTGCCATTGTTCCGAATGATGTTTTTGATAAGGTGCAGGAAATGATAGCCGTTAACAAGCGCGCACCATCAAGACATAAGGCTGTTGATGACTACTTGTTGACAACTAAATTATACTGCGGCAAATGCAAATCGTTTATGGTTGGCGAAAGCGGAAATGCCCGTGACAGAAGATACAGTTATTATAAATGTGTTAACACCAAGCGTAATAAAACATGTGATAAAAAGGCAGTTAAGAAAGACTGGATAGAAGATATTGTTATTTATCAAGTTATGAAATTCATCAGTGATGATTCGCTTGTTGAATTGTTAGTAAATAAGATTTTGTCTATTCAAGGTAAAGAAAGCCCAATGTTGAAATCGCTTAAAAAGCAACTTTCGCAAACCGACACAGCCATTGAAAATATGCTTAATGCTATTGAGCAAGGCATAATAACAAAATCAACAAAAAAGCGACTTGATGAACTTGAAAGCACAAAAGAGAATTTAGAAACGGAAATTGCAAAAGAAAACATATCACATCCGTTATTGACAAAAGAGTTTTTATATTCGTGGTTTGACGGATTCAAAAACTTTGATGTGAATAAACTTGAAAATCGAAAAATGCTTATAGACACATTTGTTAATTCCGTTGTGCTTTATGATGACAGAATAGACTTTTATTTCAATTTCAAAGATAACGCTAAAAGCCTGGCATTATCAGAGCTTAATACCGTTTCGGATTTATCATCTTCATCTCCACCAGCTAAAAGAGTAATCGTTTGATTACTCTTTTTTCTTTTTGTTTTTTCTTTTTGTATAGAAATGATATTTGCCGATTTTACTGTGTAAATTCTGCAATCAACGCTTTTATTCATTGCGTTTTTGTGAGAAATGGTGTAAAATATTTGTTGTCGGATTTAAAATTATAGTTGTATAGCAACCAATATTTGAGAATTAATCAAAAAAAGCGTTGCGCCGCAACGAATGGGTTGGCAAAATCATGCAGGAGATGATTTTTTGGCAAATGCAAACGATATTGTAAACGAGCAGGCGAGAATCGTCGGCTTAAGAATAAAATACAAACGGCGCGAAAAAGGCATGTTGCAAGATGAGCTTGCCGAAAAAATGGGCATTGGCGCAGGTCAGCTTTCGTGCATAGAGCGCGGCAAATATTTGCCGACAACGCAAAACATATACAAAATTTGCGACATTTTGGGCGAGGACCCAAACTATTATTTAAAGGGATACATACGCCCGGAGCGAGAGGAATATATAATAAAGCTGATGAAATCGTTGCCCGAATCTTATCAGCAAACGGTGCAAAAATCAATAGAAATGCTTGCCGAGGCTTACAAGTCGGAGCTTAAATGATTTTGCGCACAAATATATAATGTGGGAGAAAATATGAAAATTTTAATTTGCGATGACGAGCAAAAGAGCATAAACATAACGAGGCTTTATATCGAGGAGTATTTGAGAATAAGGTCGCTTTCCGCCGACATTGAGGCATACACAAGCGCGCCCGATTCACTTGAGGGGGACGGGATTTTTGACATTGCGTTTCTCGATATTGAAATGCCGAAGCTCAACGGAATCGCGCTTGCGTCGGAGTTGAAAAAGCGAAACGGCAGAATTATAATATTTTTTATCACAAATCACGCAGAATTTTTGGATGATGCGATGGATTTGAAGGTTTTTCGTTTTTTTACAAAACCGATTGAGCCCGACAGGCTTTACCAAAGCCTCGACAGAGCAATGGAACATCTTGATAAGGCATGCTGCGATGTATTTTTTATGAACAGTGACGGCGATTATATTCGCACCGAAGTTGAAAGCATAAAATACCTTTGCCGCAACAACAGAAAAACTATTCTCGCACTTTCCGACGATGGCGAATTTGAGATTAAAGAATCGTTTGAAGAAGCGGCGAAAAAATTGCCAAACCCTTTCTTTTGCTTTGTTCACAAAAGCTTTTTAATAAACATTCACTATATAACCGAATATAATTATTCCGAGGTTTTCCTCGGCAATGAAAGAATACCGATAGCCACACGAAAACGCGCGGAGTTTCACACTGTTTGGAACGATTATTGTCGAAAAAAGAGCACATTTTAGCGTTGTATGACAAGTAATTCGTTGTAATACAACGATTTATTGCTTTTTTTGTCCTTTCTATTGCACTTTTGTGTTTGATATTGATTTTATTTCCAAATAATGGTATCTTTAATTCATCGGTAAACAAGCTGTAATTTACCGCTGGGAATTCTTATTTGGTCTATGCGTAAAAATCCGCCGCAGGGTATATGCTCTGCGGCGGATTCGCTGTTTTGTACCGTCATTTTTTGCTTTTTAATAAAATTCACCTTGTTTATATTGCCCATAATTTAAAGCTTAAATATAGGCAGAATGCACATTGATTATATTTTGCATTTCAGTATATAATAAATGTGTTATCTTAAATATATGAGAGGGATAAAAATGGAAGAAAAGCAAATCAGACCATTTGGTATGCGTGACAAAATAGGCTATGCGCTCGGCGATTTCGGTTGCAATATGAGCTTTGCCTTTATAAACAACTATCTTATGCTGTTTTATGTCACCTGTATGAAAATAAAGCCCCACCACTTTGCAATCATCATTTTGCTTGCAAAAATATTTGATGCAATAAATGACCCGATAATCGGCGGCATTTGCGACGCGGCGAAACCCGGCAAAGAGGGCAAATTCAAAACCTGGATTAAATGGGCAAGTCTGCCGCTGTTAATTTCGAGCGTGCTGTTATTTATTTATGCCCCTGCTCTGCCATACGCGCTCAAAATCGTGATGTGCTTCGGTCTTTACTGCGTATGGAGCATTTCTTACACAAGTGTAAATGTGCCGTACGGCTCAATGCAATCCGTAATCACAAATGTTCCGCAAGAGAGAAGCTCGCTTTCAACATACAGAAGCGTGGGCGCAATGTTTGCGCAAGTTCCCGTTATGATTTTGCTTCCGCTCATTGTTTATGACGAAAACGACAACCCCCGCGGCAATCTTTTCTTTATAATTGTTGCTGTTATGGGCATTATCGGCTTTGTTTCGTTTATTCTGCTTCGCAAAATGACGACAGAAAGGCTTGAGACTGCCGTTCCCGATAAAACGCAAAAATTCAACTATTTTAAAACGCTTGCATCATTTTTCAAAAACAAAAATATGCTTGGCGTAACGATTTCGTCAATGTCGTATCTTGCGCTTATGATGACGGTTACAACATCAATGCCGTATATTTTTATGTGTTATTTCAAAAACACAAAACTTATTTCAATTGCAACAATCATCGCAGGATTGCCAACTGTTTTAGGCATCATCGCAGTTAAGCCGCTTTCAAAAAAATTCACCAAAAAACAGCTTTGCACTTATCCGTTTTTAATTTCGGCAATTGCAAGCGGAATTGCCACATTTGTTCGCTTTGAAAATCCGTATGTTTGGATTGTTTTCATCGGAATCGCAATGTTTGGCTCGGCATTTTATCTTGTGCTCACCTGGGCGCTTGTTGCCGACTGCATTGATTATCAGGAAATGAAAACCGGCAGACGCGAGGAAAGCTCAATCTATGCAACATATTCGCTTTTCAGAAAAATTGCACAGGGCCTCGGTGCCGCAGTAATTTCGCTTTCGCTTGGATTAACGGGCTATAGCGAAAAGCTCTCCGCGCTTGAGCAAGCGGCAGGAGTTGACAACAACATCTACTTTATGACCGGCTTTATCCCCTTTGT
>OJNI01001463.1_pt1 | contig 13691 bp, 14 predicted proteins | sample 1597441 | NCBI WGS metagenome assembly OJNI01 (sample SAMEA2452131, study PRJEB22498) | human gut metagenome | reverse complement strand
GTACTATGGGCAAAAGTGCATCAAAGTTTGCCAATTACATCGGAACCATATTTATCTTTATTTTCATCAGCAATATTTCCGGACTATTGGGGCTCCGGCCACCGACAGCGGATTATGGAGTGACGCTTCCGCTTGGTGTTATGACTTTTGCAATCATTCATTTTATTTTGATGTTTAACTGGCAGGTTTCTATGCAGATGAATATAAATAATATTGCAAAGGATACAGCAAAGAAAATGTATTATTTGGAAATTGCGAATAATATTACAAATAATGACAAAAACGGGGAAGAAACACGGAAAAGCATTAACAGTAAATTTAAAGAATATGAAAATAAAAATGCTGATGCAGACAATGACGAAATAGGACAGGACAATAATAAATTTTGTCAGGAAAATGTAATGGGTGTAGCTTATTTATATGGAAAACTGGTTAAAGAAATAGGTGTGAAAAATAGTGCTCAAAAGCTGGTTGATTTGAGTAAAAGTAAAGTGGATATGAATGATGGTCTGGTAGACATAATAGCTATTTCAAGGTATAAATATCCCTATTTTTCTAAAGACAATCAGATTCAAATTGTTCAAAGAGCAAGAATGAAGGCATGGACAGGACGTGACTTAACACAACAGTTGAACCTTGTTTATATGACGGATGGAGGAAAAGTTTATCACACAAATATTGACTGTACATATTTAAATTTAAACATAGAAAAAACTTCTTATTTGGAAATGACACAAAGAAGAACCGGTAGCGGGAGTAAATATAAAGCATGCAGTATTTGTGTGAATAAAAAAATAGCTGATAGCCAAGTGGTTTTTATAACGAAGGAAGGAAAGAAATATCACACGGACATAAATTGCAGAGGACTTACAAGAAGGGTAATTACATTAGATATTTCTCAGGTAGAAACGAAAAATGCATGTAGTAAGTGTGGAGCAACAGAATAGGATGTTAAACATAGTGTAAGTTGTTCGTATGTAAATTTTAATTCAGTGTGAAACAATAGAGTAAGATGTTAAATTGGATAATTAGTGGAGTGTATTTATGTGGATGCACGATAATGGATATTAAAAAGAAAGAATTAAATTTAATATATTGCACAATATTTTTTATAGTTGGTATTGCGTATGCTTTGCTTTACTTAAATGGAAATATGGAGGGGCTGATATTTGCATTAATGCCGGGAATAGTTCTTCTGATTTTAAGTATGCTTTTCTCGTCGCAAATAGGAATTGGGGATGGAATTATGATAATAACATTAGGATTATTTATGAATGTAGTGTATTTACTTTCAGCATTGGTATGGGCTTTTATTTTTGTTTCATTAATAGCAATATTTAAAGTTTTGTCTAATAAGAAAACAACAATTCCGTTAGCTCCATTTTTACTAATAGGACAAATATGTGTGATAGTAAATAATTTAAGAGGGTGAGAATGTAAGATGAAATATAAAAAGAGGGTGGAGGATAGGGTGGAAGTTTATGGAAAAATGATAAACTTAAAGCAAAAATTTATAGACTTAAAACAAAAACCTAAGTTAAAAGGTGAAATGACAATAGAAGCAAGCCTTGTAATGCCAATGGTGTTTTTAATGCTGGCGTTTACTTTATTTATGGCATTTTATCTTCATGACATAGTTGTTACAAAGGTATATGTTTATGGTAAATGCATAGAAATGTATGATAAAAATGAGAAAACAGAAATGGAAAGGTTAGCCACAAAAGCTATAGATTCGATACCGGTATTTGTAGCGGATAATAAGATAAAAAAGGTAAATAAAAGTGCGGTTACGATAGAAAGTAAATATAATTTTCAAATGAGATGGATAAAAAATATTATGGATAATGATGAAGATATAGAAATTAAAATAGAGAAAAATATGGATGAGCAAAAGATGTATATTTGCAAGGCAGTTATTGATTCTAAAGCAAATTGATAAAGGCAGGTAAAGAAAGTTGAGGGTGTGAATGGAAATATCTTATAAGAAAGACGGAATAAATAATTATATGATTATAAGAAATCAGAAGGACGTGGAAAATGACTACAAACTTCAGATGTTGATTAATAATAAAATAGAAGGAATTTTAAGTATAAATATAAAGAAGATTAATAATGAAAACCAATTCTATTATGATATAACGTCAAAAAATTCCATGAGAAGTTTATTTGTAAAAAATAAAGTAGGAGCCAAAGATATTGAACAGTTTATAAACAGTATGGCGATAGTAGCAAAATCTATGAAGGAATATTTGCTTGATATTAACAATATAGTTTTTGATATGGACATGATTTACTGGGATTCAAAAAAGAAAGTATATAATTTTTGCTATTATCCATTTACTGAGCAGGGAATGAAAGAAGGTCTGAACGGACTTTTTTTAGAATTGTTAGAACTTTTAAATCATAATGATAGGGAAGCGGTTGTAATAGGTTATGGACTGCAACAGAAAATAATATCAGAGAATTTTACAATTACAGAGCTAAAAGAATATGTAGCTGAAAATATAAAAATGCCAGGAAATAATATTAATAAGTATTCATATGAAAAGGCTAAAAAATCCAATTATTATAATGAAAAGCAAAATGATGACTTGGAAGATTTGGATAATATTATAGAAGAAGATGCAGACGAATATTTTGATAGTACAGATTTTGAAAATGACAATATAAATAAAAGATTCAGCAATAAAAACGAAAAGATAATTACAAAAAACGGCGACATCTTATTCAGCATCGATGCATCCGACAGCACCAGATGATCCACCGCATAGAAATTACACAAGATTCCCACCGTACCGAATGTCGCACGCAGAATCATATATTTCAGATTTCCTTTTTCGATTTTGAATCCATCCTTGCTTCTTATGATCATGATCAGCGCAATAAAAAAAGCTACCAGATTTCTGAAAAAACTCTTCTGTACCGAAGGCAGATCACCGGATAACCTTACGAACGCATTCATAAATGCAAATGATAACGCCGATAATGTAATAAAAAATATTCCTTTGTATCTGGAATTCATAAACTTACACTTCCTTATGATTTATTTCTTTATATCTTATGTTATGTCATTTATCTTACCACGAAAACTTTTGCATGTGAACACATCCGACTGTTGGACTTGATTTTGTGCAACTAATACACCTCTTTCACATTGTCGCATTCCCCCATAAAAGCTTCCCTCTGTTGATAGAATTTCAACTACAGATATGCTAAAATATTTTTGGATAACGAAAGGAGAAATGCAACATGAGACCCCTTGAGACATTTATCGAACAACGCAAAGAACGCTTCGTCAGAAACAGTCTGATGTCTGACGAATTTCTGGATTTTGTTAATAAAAATATGAAACCAATAGAGAAACAGATGTCCTATTATCAATGTGCCATCATGGAAGTAGAGACAAAATTCAAAGTATTAAACGAACAGTATTCCCTGGAATATGACCGCAATCCGATTGAAGATATCAAATCCCGTGTCAAATCCATGGAAAGCCTGATCAAAAAGATCCGTAAAAAGGATATACCGCTCACCCTTTCTTCTATTGAAGAAAATATCCATGATATTGCCGGTGTCCGTGTCATCTGTTCTTTTCTGGATGATATCTATATGCTTGCGGACTGCCTACTTTCCCAGGACGACATCACACTTCTTGAGAAGAAAGACTACATCAAGAATCCAAAACCGGGCGGATACCGCAGTCTTCATCTGATCGTCAGTGTACCAATCTTTTTACAGGACGGAAAACGTAACATGACTGTAGAAGTACAGCTTCGTACGATTGCGATGGATTTCTGGGCAAGTCTGGAACATAAACTGCGTTACAAGAAAGATATCCCGGCTGACAAAGCAAAATATCTGGAGGATGAAATGCTTGCGTGCGCACAGATCAGTGCCGACCTGGATATGCGTATGCAGAATGTCCGTGATGTGATTGCTGAGAATACAACACCAGATGAGCGGCCTTTATTATTAAAAGAATTGTCATAAAAAGACATATTGAAAACTACACTAAAAAAGCACTGTGAAATCCGGTAATATTTCACAGTGCTTTGCCACTACGATATTCTAAAGTGCCCGACAATATCCGTTCTCTCCTGCAGGATATCTTCTTCATAATTCTTCTGATACGGATCATTATGATGAATCACATATGGTACACCTTCCACATTCCGTCTGTCAGAAATCACCCCGATATGATTCTTGAACACTACAATATCGCCGCCCTGCCATTGTTCAATGTCATTTACATCCGTGGTCAGGCTGATCGCTGTATGTTCAAAATATATTTTCAGGTTCTTTACTCTTCGGAAATCAATATTTTTATCCGGCTCATCGATATCATAATCCTTCGGATTCTTCCTGATATCTTCGTCTACCAGTTCCCGCAGATCATATCCGCTTTTCTTAAGCGCATATCCGACAACATCTGTACAGACACCATATCTGTCATCCGGATAACCGGTCTGATAATATCTGCTCTTGTAAATCGGCCGCTTCTTCACGTAAACCAATGCATTCGTCAAAATATCGGTCTGATCATCCGTACCGTCACCATCTTTATCCACACTGCTATGATACGGTGTGATCTCTGTGCCGTTATATTCATTCTTTGGCCGGTCTGTCTTCGTCAATCCTACCACATCACGTCCTGCCAGGAATCCGCCAAGGGTCAGCCAGATGATAATAGCGATCGGAACTAAGATCCGGAATTTCATCTTTCTTGTCTTATGATGAAATACAATCATCCCGGCAAATGCACCAAATGCACCGCCGACAAACGCAATCCCTATCAACACTGCCTCTTTGATCCGCCACTGATGATGCATTGCTTTCGCTTTATCCGTTCCATATAAAATAAATGCAACAATATTTACTACAACGAGATAATAGGATATCGGTGTCGCCGCCGTAAGTAATTTTGCCATCTTCCGCTCCCCTCCTTCGCATCTCCATTGTATCTTACCTTTGCTTAGCTTTCAATCAGAAAACGGATATAATTGTAAACTTCTGAGAAATCAATCTCACATTGTCCACCCCATATATATACTGGTACTTTAGAATCAAAGCCATAGATCACTGGATAATTTTCTTCATCAAAAATATATACGAATACACGTCTTCCTTCTATATCTACCATCCAATATTCTTTTACTCCTGCATTCGCATATTTCTGAAGCTTTATAACCATATCTCTTCTTCTCGTAGACTTTGATAATACTTCTAATATAAAATCCGGCGCACCATATATCCGATTCTTATATAGTTTGTCCCGGTCACATACAATCATCACATCCGGCTCCACGATCGTCTTATTATCACAGTCAAGCTGTACATCCAACGGAGCTATTAATGGTATGCAATTTCCTTTATTTTTGGAAATAAATTCAAGAAACCTTGCGTAAATATATCCTCCCACCATCTGATGTAATGTTTCCGGTGACGCCATATCATAGAGCACACCATCAATCAGTTCTGCTCTTTGCTCATCTGGAAGAGCGTAATAATCTTCTACCGTATACTCTCCTTGCCGCTTCACTGTATATGCTGCACTTGCATCCTTTACAACAGATGCATAATACCGTTCCCGTTCCATCGGCAAAAAAATTTTTTCCAAAGCTTTCAATGTATCATAACGAGGTGAAGTTGTCGCACCTCCAAAAATCTTCTGCACGGTTCCAAGTGGTACCCCGGAAAGCTCCGCAATCTGTTCATTGGTGTATCCTTTTTCCTTTTTCTTTTCTTTCATTTCTTGAATATTCATGGCGCACACTCCTTTATAACAAGCCTGGTTATACACCTTTTTTAGAAGTAATACTTATTTCTTAGTATATATACTATCATATATTCCATTTATATTCAATCATTTTCAATCCATTTTAAATCCATTTTAAGTCCATTTCATCAATCCACATCCAATATCCGGAAATGATTCCGCTTCACTTCGATCAGCCCGTCCTTCTGCATTTTCCCCAGTTCATTCGACATTGCCGACCGGTCTACTCCCAGATAATCTGCAAGCTGCTGCCTGTTATACGGAATATCGAACTCTTCCTTTTCACGCTCCATTGCCTGATAAGACAGATAAGACAATAGTCTGCCACGGATCGTCTTCGATGAAGTGTGAAAGATGCGTCTGGACAGATTCAGGTTCTTCTGCGCCGATATCGCAAGCAGGTTCTGCACCAGATTCTGATGAAACTCACACGCATTCGGACACACTTTTAAGATCTTTCTCACATCCAGAAATAACACTTCGCAGTCAGACATCGCAATTACATTGACCATCAGCTTCTCATCCAGTGCACAGGCATACGTCTCTGCGAAAATCTGACCTTCTTTTACATAATCCAGGACACTTCTGTTTCCCCAGATATCATCGTTTTCAATCAGGGCATTTCCTTTTAACATAACACCGATCGATGAGACAATATCCCCCGCATGAAAGATGATCTCATCTTTCTGGTATTTCTTCTTCTTCGCACTTAAGCAATTCAGCATAGAAGATACTTCTTCTTCCGTTGCCCCTGCGAAGATCTCTGTCTTTGTTAATGCTTTTAAATTCACGCTTTCCATTTTTGTTTCCTCTCTACATCACCGTCTGATACAGAAGCACCATAAGCGGCATCGTTATGATTGATAACAATGTCGTCATAACATTGATCGCACTGGCATATTTCGAATCATTTCCATACACCTGACACATCTGCGTGATCGTTGAAGCAGACGGTGTGATCACCGCAAGGAATACGATCAACAGTAATTTTTTTCCATCCGGATGTATGTTCACAAGCCCGCTTATTTTTAAAATTGCCAATGATATCACCGGTATCACGACCAGTCTCAGAAATGAAATAAAATACACTTTTACATTTTCAAATATATTCCTAAGATTCATCTCTGCGATCAGCATTCCCGTTACGATCATACTCGCCGGACCGATCATACTGCCCACAGAACTCAATGCCTGATCTACGATTTCCGGCAGTCTGATCTTTGTAAAGAATAATACAACTCCTGCAAATACCGAAATCATATTTACATTAAAGACAATCTTTTTCCAGTCCCACTTTCCTTCCCGGCTGATCGTATTCTTGCCATGTGTCCACAGAAATACCAGTTGGACACTCATGAACACACAACCATATAATACCCATTCTTTTCCCAGAATAAAAGTCACCAGCGGTACGATCAAATTACCCGAATTTGAATAATAGATGGATGTCGTCTCTACTTCATTTAGTTTCAATACCTTTCCGGCACCCCATACTGCTGCCAGTAATATAACCTGTAATAATACCGACGCTGCAAATACCAGCAAAAGTTCCTTCACCTTTTCACTCGTATAATCCACCTGAAATGCATTGATGATCACACACGGGATAACAAGATATAATACAATTTTAGAAATAACTTTGCTGTCATCTCCCTTTAACAATCCTGTCTTTACAATAATATATCCCATCAGGATCATAAGAAACAGTTCTGCGATCTGTTCCATTAAAAGTATACTGATTTCCATAATAATCTCTCTTTCCTTTTACAGTCCTACCGAAAATCATATACACTTTCCTGATGATTGTCAATCTCACAAAAACCTGACATCCTTCTATTAATCATACTTATATTGACATGTTATTTATCATTCGTATATTGATTCCTTCTATCTATAAGGCTATAATAATGTTTATAAAAATATAAAACAGGCAGTATAAAATACAGGGAGGAACTTAAGATGAGATACAAGAATATTATTTTTGACTTTGGAAATGTAATCGGAAAATTTAAAGGAGACTATATTCTGGGGAAATTTGCTTCTACACCGGAAGATTATGATATTCTTGCTGATGCCATCTTTAAAAACTGGGTAGCTTTAGATGCCGGAACTATTGACTATGACCAGAATGCCGAAGATACGATTGCAGGCCTTCCGGACCATCTGAAAGATACTGCCCGTGATTTCTTCGAGAACTGGTTCCAGTATGTCGACCCGCTTCCGGAGACATGGAAATTCATCAAAGAATTAAAAGCCCGCGGGGTTCCGATCTACCTGCTTTCCAATGCCTCCACCCGTTTTGCGGAACGCGCACTGGAAGATCATCCGATCCTGAAAGAATTCGACGGCATCGTGTTCTCTGCTCCGCTTAAAATGGCAAAACCGGGGCACGATATCTATTATCATCTGTTCAATGAATTTAACCTTCTGCCGAGAGAATGCTTCTTTATCGATGACACGGTGGAAAATGTCATTGCAAGTAAAGAACTTGGAATGGAGAGCATCTTGTTTACGGGAGATATTGAGGCCGTTAAAAGGGCAATTGAGTTTTAATCAATTGCCCTTTTTTTATAAACGCTTCCCTGGTCACAATCATATGAATGATATATGGAATCAGAATAACCGGGCTTCTCAATTCCGTTACAGATACGCTTTACCATTGCCGCAACCATATTGACGGCTGTCGACACCGCACCGGGAATGATCAGAACTGAAATGAGAGGTGTCATAAATCCACTTCCGGATGTTATGTAAAAAAATACTTGATTTTTAGCTTTTCGTTTGGTATAATTCATATTCAGACAAAAAAATAAGATGATTTTGGTTTAATTGGAAACGACACAAGTGTATGCTTGATTAACGAACAACACAAGTGTCTTTTTTGTACCCATTTTTAAATATTTACATAAAAAGGAGAACAAAAATTATGCCAAAAATCTATTTCAAAACGTTATTTTTACATTAATGATGTCATTTCTGATGGTATACGTCATGATCTGCTACAATATTTGCCTGAATGTGGGAGGAATGAGCAACGAAGTATTCCTGATGGCTTTCGGCGAACTGAAAATCATGTGGCCGGTTGCCTTCGTTCTGGAATTTGCTTTCGTTGACAAACTTGCACATATGCTTGCCTTCCGTATCGTTACACCACAGGACAGACCAATCTTCATCACTCTTGCAATCTCTTCCATGATCGTATGCATCATGTGTCCTTGCATGAGTCTTGTTGCAACGATTCTGTTCAAGAACGCAGGAAGTAATGTGATCGCTACCTGGTGTCAGACAACATTCATGAACTTCCCAGTTGCTTTCTTCTGGCAGATCTTCTACTGCGGACCATTCATCCGTCTGATCTTCAGAAAGATGTTTCCTGAGAAAGAAAACGTTGCCGCTTCCGCTGTAACCGAATAATTGATACAAAAAACCGAGCCTGTTTCTATACAGTGCCCGGTTTTTCTTTCTTCTTATTCTGTTCTTCCTGTCTATACAAAAAGCAATGCTATATTCAGCCCTGTTACAATCACAGCAATCACCAGAAGCAAAAAATTCAAACGTCTGCTGTTCACATATTTTCCCATTACCTTTTTCGAAGCCGTCAGATATATCTGTGTAAATATTGTAACTGGAAGCTGGACGGCAAGCAGCATCTGGGAATATACCAGACCTTCGAATGGCTGTCTGATAAACAGGATGATCACCGCCGCCGGAATCATCGTCAGTAATACTCCTCTTTTTGTTTCCTTTGTCTTAATATCATATGGCTGGTTAAAGATTCCGGAAAATATCGTTCCACCGGCCATTCCTGCAGTGATACTGGATGAGATACCCGCCAGCAAAAGTGCCAGTGCGAAGACCACCGTTGCCGCATTCCCCAACAAAGGCGACAGCATCTTTCCCGCAACAGTCAGATCATCCACCTGTTTTCCACTTCCGTTCTGATAAAGCGTCGCTGCCGCCATCATGATCATCGCACTGTTGATTGCCCATCCAATGATCATGGAAAATAATGTATCTTTAAATTCATACTTCAACTGCTGCTCGATCACCGAACTGTCTTCCAGATTCCACTGTCTGCTCTGAATAATCTCCGAATGCAGAAACAGATTATGCGGCATCACCACCGCCCCTAATACGCTTAAGATCACCGGCATGCTTCCCGACGGGAATGACGGTTTCACCCATCCGACCACAGCTGCTCCCCAGTCGATCTTCGCAATTCCAACTTCGAATAAAAAAGAAAATCCAATCAGCGACACGAATAATATGATCAGTTTTTCTATTCTCTTATATGCATTCGTAAATGCACAGAATAATACCAGAACCAGGATCAGGATACTCCCCAGTCTGATTGGTATATGGAACAACATCTGCAGCGCAATCGCTCCTCCGAGTATCTCTGCCATCGCCGTTGCTACCGCCGCAAACATTGCAGTCAAAAGTACCAGGTCTTTTAACAGCCTTGGCATATATCTGCTCGCCGCTTCCGACAGACACAGTCCAGTTGCAATTCCCAGATGTGCCGCGTTATGCTGCAGTACGATCAGCATAACTGTAGATAATGTCACCATCCATAATAACTCATATCCGAAACCTGATCCCGCCGCAATATTCGAAGCCCAGTTTCCCGGATCTATGAATCCTACTGTAACCAGAAGCCCCGGCCCCAGATAACGCAGGAAATTAAGTGTCTTATTCTTGGATTGATTCTTGGATTTCCGCTTCATATATAATGAACTCCTTTACTTAGTAGAATCTAAGTTAGTTGTAACTAACTTAGATTCTACTAAGCATTTTCATCTTTGTCAATTCATTATATGAATATCATTTCTCATTTAGAAGCAAAACGCTGAAAAATCCGTCCTCACAGGTTAAATAGCTCTTGTGTATTTCTTCAGCCACTCCTGCTCTTCCTCGTTCAGGTAAGGAGCAATCACTTCATATACTTTTGCATGATAATCATTCAACAGTTTCTTGTCTTCCTGTGTCATAATATCCGGATTGATCGCATCCAGATCCATTGGAATCAGGGTGATTGCTTCGAAGTACATGAACTGACCATATTCATTCAATGTTCCTTTGCAGGTCAACAGTTCGTTCTCCAGACGGATTCCGTGAGATCCTTCAATATAGATTCCAGGCTCATCTGTGATGACCATGCCTTCCTGTAATACTTCTGTCTCACCCTTACGATATTTCCAGCGGAAACCTGCAGGTCCTTCGTGGATGTTCAGAAGGTATCCGACTCCGTGTCCTGTACCATGGTTGAAGTTTAAGTCTCTGTCCCAGAATGGTTTTCTTGCAAGGATATCAAGAATCATACCGGTAGAACCTTCCAGGAATTTTGCACTGCCAAGCTGTAAGTTACTGATCGCAACCAATGTGAAGTGATCTTTCATGATCTGCGGAACTTCGCCGAGTGCGTAAGTTCTGGTTACATCTGTGGAACCTTCATAGAATCCAGCTCCTGTATCCGTTAAGAATAACTGTCCTTCTTTTAACTCTACATCTGTCTCCGGTGAAGATGTGTAGTGTACGATCGCACCATGCTCTCCAAATGAAGAGATTGGTTCAAAGCTTGGACGGATAAAATTGCCCATCTCAGCACGGAATTCATCCAATTTATCAGATGCGCTCATCTCTGTGATCCTCATCTTGCCAACATTTTCTTTCAGCCATTTCATGAATCTTACATGCGCAACACTGTCTTTGATCTGTGCCTTGCGGATGTTCTCGATCTCAACCGGGTTCTTGATCGCTTTCATGAGAATTGCCGGATTTCTCTTTTCTACTGTCTTAACATTTTCAGGAATATTGTTGAACAATGCATAATTCAGTTTTCCAGGATCGATCATTGCAACCACATCACTGCCAAATTTCTTCACGTCTTCGTAAATGTCGTTGTATGGGTGTAAGTTTACGCCATCTTTTGCAAGTTTGGCTTTTAACTTGTCATCTAATTTTTTCTCATCGATATACAGCTCGAAACTGTCCATTGTGATGATTCCATAAGATAATACCAGTGGGAAGAAGTCTATATCATTTCCACGGATATTTAACGTCCAGCAGATGTCGTCGATCGTAGATACAACGTGCACATTGGTTCCTGCTTCTTTCATCTCTTCACGGATTCTTGCAAGTTTGCTTGCAACAGTTTCTCCGGCATATTTTACATCCAGATTAAATGCAGGCTCTTCGGATAATACCGGGCGGTCTTCCCAGATCTCATCGATTAAGTCTACCTGATAATTTACTTTTGCATTCTTCTTCCCAGCGATGGCTGCATAACCTTCTCCTTCACCGACAGATACGACTCTTCCGTCGAATCCAAGTGTCTCTCCTTCCTTTAATACCTCTTCAATATATGCATTCATCTCTGGCACACCAGGCTCACCCATTTTCATAAGTTCTACAGTTGTCCCCTTCAACTGTGCTGCTGCCTGGATGAAGTAACGTCCGTCTGTCCAGAGTCTTGCTTCTGTCTTTGTGATCACGGCCGTTCCCGCTGATCCAGAGAACCCTGTAATGAACTTTCTCGCTTTGAAATGTTCCCCAACATATTCGCTCTGATGAAAGTCTGCAGTCGGTACTACATACACATCAATGTTCTTTTCTTCCATACACTTACGAAGTGCGGAAAGTCTTTCTGGTACTGTCATGTTTTTGTTCCTCCTTGATATATACAGTGTATTGTTATTATAACGCATTTCTTATCATTAATCTTCTATTAAATCAGATAATTTTTCTTATCTTTCATAAGTAATACTTCTTTTGAATGGATGACAAAAAAAAGACTTTGAAATAGATTTTTCCGAATCCCTTTTAAAGTCTTTTTTGCTAATATTATTCTATTTATTTTTATATCCGTCCTGCTTTTCCAAGTTCCACCATCACCGGTGTAAGCCCTGCAACATCCCAACCTTCAAAACTGATCATACATAATGCACGGAATAATAACTTCACCGTCTCAGATTCTTCTGTCTGATCTGCATGATACAATTTTGCTGCAGTCTGGCAGATTACCATCAGGATTGTATTCTTAAATGCTCCGATTTCTTCGGATTCTTTCCACAGATTCTCCATATCATAGTCATCCGTATTGCCACATGGCGCTGCACATGTTACACATCCCGGTGAGACTGTATATTTTTCATTTCTTACCTTTTCTAACATCTCACTCATATCAAAGATACTTGCCGACCAGTCTCCGGCCACCGTCAGTGCTTCTAGGAATACCCGGTTAGTGTTCTCTGTCTTTTCGTTATTCTCACAGGTTCTTGCAAGTCCGATGACTGCCCCTGTCAGTTTCTGTCTGATCTCTTCTTTCACGATTTACCTCTCTTTCTTTGCCGGAATCACAAAGATAAATATCATAGAACTCACAAATAATAAAAACGGATAAAAAAGCTTCGGCATGATCTGAAATGCTGACACATTATATCCCAGTTCACTCGCCGCAGATATCGCAACCAGCATCTGTGCTCCATAAGGAATGATCCCCTGAAAAACACATGAAAATGTATCCAGTATCGAAGCTGCTTTTCTCGGTGTGATCCCATATTCTTCCGCCATATCCTTTGCGATCGGATTCGCCATAACAATGGCAACCGTATTATTTGCTGTACATGCATCAACAAAAAGGGCAAGAAGTGCGATTCCGAATTCTGCTCCTCTTCTTCCATTGATCTTGCTCTTGATCAGATTCAGAATGAACTGGATTCCACCATGCTCTTTCACAAGTGATACGATACATGCTACGATGATAGAAATAACTGTGATGTCATACATTGATGTCACACCATTTCCAACAACCTGGAACATTTCAGAAAGTGCAATATGTCCCATGCTTACACCTACGATCAGGGAGATCACAATTCCGCTGATCAAAACAACAAATACATTGATTCCGATAAGT
>OJNI01001459.1_pt1 | contig 13692 bp, 8 predicted proteins | sample 1597441 | NCBI WGS metagenome assembly OJNI01 (sample SAMEA2452131, study PRJEB22498) | human gut metagenome | reverse complement strand
TGTATAAATCACTTTCCATGCGAAACGTACCGTCTTTCTGTCTCTCAGCCTTCAAGGTTCCGGACTGTTTATCCTCTGCCTTCCGGATCGCATAAGAGGCATAACCGGCAGAGGGGACTTGCGCACGAAACAAGAGTTTTGAAACGCCGTCTTCCGTCAGCCATTGAGCCGGCTGTTTCTTCCCTCGCTTATCAAGAACCACCCAATCCGAGTTTCTCCATGAGACGGGGACTTCCACCGCCACCAATTCATTCCGGTCGGTAGCCAAGGTATTATATACGTACACCGTGGATTCACCTTCCTTTTCTTTCAATAAGGACAAGGCGTTATCAATTATCTGACGGCTGTTTTGAATGGTCACCCCAGTCCAATCCGTAACCGTCTCCGCCCATGTCTTTTTCCCTTGTAGTTGATTGTAAGGAACGATCCAGCAATCATGATGCTGGGACAATAGAAGCGTGCGCCATCCCTCATCGATACGTTCAGTCGGCCATTCCATGCCTTTGTATAAGCGAGCGTAAGCCGCCATTTTCTCCGCACGCACGATAGCGTTCTCGGCTACCCGTACCTCTCCGGCCAAACGCTGCATGACCTGCGTTCCCCACATCAAGCCACCTAGGACATCCTCTTGCGAGAAATGCCAATCATCCTGAGTAGTCCCGACGGAACAGTCTTGGATGTAATTCCGCCAAGTCTTATAGGCGGTCGGCGTATAATAGCCCGTCGTATCCTGTCCCAGCCAAGGGCCTTTATCCCAACCATGGCTCCATGAGGCATCTTGGATACACATGCCGACCGGGTGCTGGATACCGGCATCCAAGCATTTATGGATGTAGTCCTCCGTATTGAACCACGAGATGGATTGCCAGCAAGAGCCGGGTTGTAAATCCTCGCAGGCGTAACGGGGGACGGTGGTAAGTCTCGTACCATCCGGCCCTACCCAATTCACCAACTCACCTCCGTAGGCGCTTACGTAGCCACCCCACATCGTATTCGGGTTCTTAGTAGAGGCATACGAGAAGCCGAATGACTTCAATATATAGGGCAGGCAACTGGTAAAGCAAGGCTCCTCCGCCGAATAGGTGGTGAATACCGCCTCGGGGAAATGTTTCCGGATCAGCCGTATTCCATATTCGAATTGGCGGATAGCGCTCTCGCCGGATGTCCCGAAGAAATAACTTTGGGCATAGGTCGGGTTTACGTACTCGATCCGCCCGCTCTCCACGGATTGATCCTTAAATAAGCGCTTGAAAGCCTCGTAACCTTCAGGGTCTCGTTGCCGTACGACTTCCCATGATTCAGGCTCGATCTCGATATTGATATTCCAGTTGGGATTCTGCCTTAATTTCTGGGCGATAAAGGCGGTTTGTCCCACCGGGTAATGCCCGTAGATACCGCCATGATAGCCATCGATGAAATAGGCTTGTTGGGCATCCGCCCAACCGGCCAACAAGAATTGGCTTAATACGAATATCGCTAGTTTCTTTTTCATATAATATGTACTATTAATTCACATTTAGAATACTTCCAGTCGGTGGAAGACGGGGCACGCCCCGTCTCTACAAGTCTGTAAATTTCTTGATCTCTATCTGCAAGGGGATTGGTTTATTTTGCTCATAGATCTGGTTAACCAGATCCTGTTGCTCATTCACGCAATCCTCACGAATCCCCTTGTGCATGTATTGTAGCCAAAGGTCGCCGTTCCATTGCAAGAAGATGTCGTGGGGACGGTATTTGCGTAAAGTGTCCACGGCAGCCTCGTCGCAGGCCCAAAGCATGCCCGTCTTCCGCATCAAGTTATATTCCACCCAATAGAACTCGCGCATCTTACGCTCTTTCAACCAGCGTTCCTCGTTCATCTGGCGGATCTTCATCGCTTGTTTATACTGCGGGGTATTCTGAAGAAGAGCCATATTGATGCCTCGCTCCAACTCCCTCGCCGTAAAACGACCGATAAACTCCCCACCGATCGTCAACCCGTAATATCCATCCGACAAACCGCTCACGGACAATCCCTCATAATTCATCTCATCCATAAAAGGGATAACACTCAAGGCATCTGCCTGCGTATGTTTCTCATTATCATAATAAGAGGTATCGATAGGATACGGAAGCGATTTCGCCTCGTACGTAAAAGTAAGGTTATCCGAGGAAACAGACAAATCCGAGACACGGCAATTATCCGAGCGAGTCACCTTTTTCCCCGCTCCGTCTATCCGGATATCGGCTACCAGCTTACCGGCCAGGCCTTGCGCTTTCAAGAAAAGATAAGCCATGACCAGATGTCCGTCCGTAGAGGGATGTATACGATCCTTCCCGCATAAGGTATACATGGAATCCGCCGCTTGCTCCCATTGGTTGATCGCTACCATCGGGCGATTGAAATCCACGAATCCCCATTGATTCTCCCGGGCACGGGCATTCAGGAAATCCACGATCTTCAAGATCTGCGTATTCTTCCCCGGGAAAGCGACCTTATTGAAACGGGAAGTCTCGTCATAAGGAGAACTTCCGATCAAGATTTTCCTCACCTCCGGATACTTCTTATAGACCTCCTCGATAAGGGCATAATCCCGGCAAGCTTTCTCTACCCGGTTCCGGGCGATCGTATCCGCCCCCGGCTTCCGAAAATCCATATAGCCGACATCGTTCATGCCAAAAGATAGCGTCACCACTGTAGGCTCATGTTCGAAAACCTTATCCAACCGCTGGTAAATCATCTCGGCTACATCCCCACCTACTCCCTCGTTAAAGATATCGATGCGTTGATCCGGGAAACGGGTCATATAATACAGCCAGATATATGAATGATAATGCCCACCGCAAGTAATGCTGTTTCCCACGAAGGCGATCCGATCTCCTTTCTGAAACGGAGCTATCGACTGAGCATATACTCTTGCAAGACCTGATAAAAGCAAACAGACAAACAAAACATATCTTTTCATCTCTATTTCTCTCTTCTCTAATTTTCTGTGATGAATAATATATACCGTGTTAAAAAATATTACTATCAATAGTAATCGTATTTATCATGGATAATAATCCGGATTACTACGGATAGTAATATCCTCCCACACACCTCTAGTCTAGAGAATCGCCCGCTTACTTTTAGCGAACGACATCCTCACCGAGCAGAGGGTTCAGTTCTTTCTCACGCAAAGGTACCGGGAAAACCAAATCCGATTCTTTAAACGGATACGTATGATTAACCGCCTGATAGCCGAATAAATCAACCATTTGCTTCGATACCGGATCAAACGCACGGTGAGTACGCAACATATCATACCATCCTGTAAACTCATAACAGAGTTCCCACGCACGTTCTTTCAATACTTGATCAACCGTGATTGAAGTCGGTCTCGCCTCATTGGGCAACGCACGGTGACGAACTTGGAAATAAGCATCCACAGCTATAGCGTCGGAAGTAGATCCACCATCCAAGGTAGCTTTTGCCTCCGCACACATTAATAGAACATCCGCATAACGGTAAACCGGGATATTCGCCCCGCTCTTTCCTGTAGATTCCGCATTCTCATCCCAATATTTGCATAGATAAGGAACATCCAAAGTAATCGTTGTCTCCGGATCACCATATTTGGGTTTAGAAGTATAGAAAAACTCCTCATTCCGTTTACGAATATCTTGGTCATCATAACTTTCATAAAACTCTTTACGAGGAGCCAAACCACCCCCATAAGCCGGAGTAATGGAAATCGGTTGTTCCGGATAAGGCAAAAGGCCAAAATGGAAAGGAGCCCCGGCATCTTGCGCCTCACGCTGGATCATAAAAATATGCTCACCACTATTTTCGTTCTCTAACGCACGTAAATCCTTATAATCAGCGAACAAGCTAAAGGCTCCACTGTCAATAACCTCCTTGGCTTTCTCGTAAGCCAATTGATAATACTCATTTCCTTTTTGAAGCGGATAACCTGCCATTGTCAAATAAACCTTGGCTAAAAGGGTTTTGATCGCTCCCATAGAGACATGGCCTGTTTTATCACTCCAATCCAAACCGGACTGCTCCGCCTTTTTCAAGTCTTCCACGATCTGGTTATAAATATCTTCCTTAGGAGACCTTGGAATCTTCACCGTATTCAAGTCTACCGTAGGTTCCGTCTTCAACGGGATATCCCCGAATAATTGTACCCCTTGAAAATAGTAATACGCCCGCAAGAAATAAGCCTCTCCCAGATACTTCGCTTTCTGGCTCTCGCTAATAATATCCGTAGCGGAAACATTTTGAATCACGCTATTACAATTTTCCAAAGGAAAGAAAGTAGCCTTCCAGAAGTTACGAATAATGCCGTTACTCTCTTCCAAACCGGAAAGCAACAAGAACTGGTTCTGCTCATTACCGGCCGCACGAGGACGATAACTAGTACCTACAAGATATTCCAAGTTAAAAAGGTGAACTGTGGCAATCTCGAGGTCGGAACTCAACAGATCATCAAGCCCGTCATAAGTGCCATCCACAGCCGCCTTTATCTGGTTCTCTGTCGTATAATATTCAGAAGGACTCAAGAAGGTTTTCGGGTCTTCCTCTAAAAAATTCGTACAGGATGTAAAAGCCATTGTCGCCGAAAGCAAGCCACACATCCATACATGCGCTTTATTTTTCATATCTTAGTTTTTTACGAAGTAAAGATTAAACAATTAGAAATTAACACCTAAAGTAAATGAGTACGTACGAGGTTTGGGATATGTATAAAAATCCACTCCCTGCTCAAATACGGCATCATAACTCGTCACCTCCGGATCACTACCAGAATAGTTCGTAATCAAGAACGCATTCTCCACATTGAATCCCAAGGATAAACTCTTGATGTGAGCGGCAGAAAGCATACGGGAACTAAAGTCATATTTCAAGCCGATATTACGTAAACGCAAGAACGAACCCGGCTCACAACTCCAAGAATCTACGTCATTCTCATATCCATCTCCCGGAAGGCGCAAGCTAGGCACCATCGTGTTTTGGTTTTCCGGCGTCCAAGCGTTCACCGGAATGTCCGCATAAGCATTGGAGAATGTCACACGGTTACCCATCAACTGGCGAGTGAAGTTAATCAACTTATTACCATACACCCATTGTAAATCAAACATAAACGTGAAGCCTTTCCACGAGAATGTATTTGTCATATTCATCTCGAATTTAGGAGCGCCATTTCCGATATAGTCTTGGTCTTCACCATCCTTCATTCCATTACCATTTTTGTCCCAATACTTGATATCGCCGGGTTTCTTATTATATTTAGCGGCTTCTTCCGCCTCATCGGTTCCCCATGTACCTAGGCGAACATAGCCGTAAAGGGCATTTAAAGGATGTCCCTCTTCAATACGTCCTCCCCATTTACCAATGATATTATCATTTATATCCAGTACCATCGATCGGTTCATCGTATAATTCCAAGAGGTAGTCCATAAGAAATCACGGCTTTGGATATTGCGTGTATTCAAGCTCATCTCAAGACCTTGATTACGGATCTTACCCAGATTTGTCATAGTTTTCTCATATCCCGAGTTAGAAGGCAATTGTAGCTCATACAATAAATCAGTCGTAATCTTATGATAATAATCCGCCATAAACTCGATACGCCCATTAAAGAAACTCAAATCGATACCCGCATCAAGTTGTCTGGATTTCTCCCAGCGTAAATCCGGATTTGCCATACTTTTCAACGTAACGATCGTCGTCATATCCTTGCCAAAAGGAAGGCGTTTATTCTCATAACGTGCCATAGACGCATAATCACCGATTTCCGCGTTACCCACCGTACCGTAGCTCAAGCGGACTTTCATATCATCAATCACCTTTTTTGCGTTCTCGAAGAAATTCTCATTGGATACACGCCAAGCGGCCGAGAATGAAGGAAAGAAACCATATTGGTTATTCAAGCCAAAACGAGAAGAACCATCCTCACGGAAAGAAGCGCCCAATAAGTAACGATTGTCAAAATTATAGTTGATACGGGCATAGTAAGAATTCATTTTATTATCCGTATAGTCTGAGCCAACCTTAGAACGTACGGTGCCAACTCCCATATTATTGTACTCAAAATAATCATCGAAGAAATTCTCGGCCCCTAGCTCGCTTTTCTCTGTTTTTGAGTAATACCAACTGGCTCCCGCTACGACATTCAAGTTATGCTTATTCCAGCTTTTATCAAAAGTCAAGTAGTCCTCATTCGTCCACGACATCGTATTTCGATGTGCTTTCTCCGCTTTACCCTTTTGAGTATCTCCATAGCCGAATAAGGTACTCGGGTTATAAGATGAATTGATATAAGAACCATCCTGGCGGCTGAAGCTAGTCGTTAACTTTAACCAAGAGGTAATCTTAAACGTACCAATCACGTTAGCCAACGTGTACTGATTCTTATCGATATTCTTACGTTCCTTTAAAATCCTCACGGGATTCTCCGTATCTTCCGCACCTGGATAATCTCCTTTACGGGAATAGGTACCATCCTCATATTGAACCGGAAGGAACGGTAATGCTTCCAATGTATACCGAGAGATCGCATTCTCCGAGTTTCGGGCATTACTAGATCCAACATTCAACATGGCCTGTAAATGGAACCATTCTTTCAAATCCCATCCGACATTGATAAATGCGTTTAACTGACGTTTATAGGTCTCCAACATTATACCTTGATTATCTTTGTAACTTACATTCGCCACAGCGGTCAGCTTATCGCTTCCTCCAGAGAAACTAAGTGAATGCTGATGAGAAAAAGCCGTACGAGTCACGGCATCCTGCCAATCCGTATCATATTTCGGAGTCCCGTCCGGATTGAACAGGTCATTCTTATGCGTAAACATATTGCTCGGATCCAGATGGGGAGCGATACGTCCCGGTTGAGCCTCATAAGCACGCTTGAATACATCCAAAGCCTCTTCCGCATTTAAGACATCGACTTTACGAGCTAACGTTCCTGCTGACAGAACTGTATTATACGAGATATTCGTCGTATTTTTCTTACCTTCCTTTGTTGTTATCACCACAACGCCATTCGCACCTCTCGCACCATAAATAGAAGAGGAAGTAGCGTCTTTCAAGATATCGATAGACTGGACAATATTCGGATCAATCTGGTCCGGATCCACGCCAACCACACCATCGACCACATATAGCGGTGTATTAGAAGAATTCAAAGAACCGATACCACGGATTTTTATCGCAGGACTACCACCCGGTGCACCAGAATTCAAGGCGATATTAACACCAGCCACCTTTCCGGCCAATCCTTGGAATACGTTCGTGGCATTCGGACGCTCCAATAACTTCTCCGAGTCTACGGAACCCACTGATGTCGACAAGTTTCGTTTCAACATCGTACCATATCCAACGACAACGACCTCTTCAAGCGCCTTATAATCCTCGGCCAACTTCACGTTAAACAGTGTACGATTCCCGACCTCGATCTCTTGCTCCGCATAGCCGATATAGGAAAATGACAGGATATCGTTATTAGCCGCATCCAAGCTAAACTTTCCATCCAGATCCGTAACCGTACCGACCGTCGTACCCTTAATCACGACATTGGCCCCGATAACCGGTATGCCATCCGGATCCGTAACGATACCGGAGATCTTTTTCTTTTGTTGCTGTACGGCGTCTTTCTTCAAGATCGTGATGTGCTTACCTGATATGCGGTAGGTCAAGTTCGTGTTTTTCAACAACTCATTCAACACGTCGGTGACTTGGCGATTCTTCACCTGTATATCCACCTGCTTACTATTATCGATATCCTCGCTCTTATAGAAAAACATGAACTCGGTCTGTTTCTCAATCTCCGAGACGACATCATAGAACGTCCCGTTCTTTACTTCTACCGTAACTTGAGCTTTTTGCGCATAGGTATCCGCCGAGACATGCAATATACCCAGTATTAAAAAAAGCAATGTGATCTTCATGATTGATTTAATTTTTTTAGGCAATAGCTCATCGCTATTCCAGACTTTTTTCGTAAATCTGTATAAGGAATATACCTCTTTGAAATCAAGAGAGTTAGAAGAATTACATCGTTTTGGGGTAATGATTTGGCAACTGTCCCAATTGCCGTGCTCTGCATCGCTTTGCTTATTCGGGTAACTCTTACTTGATATAAAGATACTATTTATTTGAATAAAATAATAAAAATGGGAGAGAATTTATCCCCTCCCTTTGAAAAGCTTACAGATTCTTAATAGCTGGAATAGTGTGAACTATGAGAGCTATGAGAACTGTGGGAACTGTGCGAACTATGCGAACTATGAGAGCTATGGGAACTGTGGCTTGCGAGTAGATTGAACTCGGCAGAGGACTGTTCCAGCACCAATGTTTGTTCTTGCTGTTGTTCGATTTGAGTGTCGCTGTTTGTTACTTTAGCGACAATCTTTTCTCCAACAGAAGTACAGTAGCTCGCTCCTGCAAGAATTGCAGAAACCGCAAAGAACAAGAGTTTCTTCATTAATACCTCCTTCTTTTAATGTTAGACAATCTGTTAATTAACACGATATATCGGGTGATATATTTTCCACCTTCTTTATATGAGCACTATGAATATTTCTATTGGATTCAAAGAATCCTGCACATTGACCTCTCAACATGCATCCATCACATTCAGAAATGTATATATCTTTCCAATCTGAAATAGACTGCTGCGCATAACATCTTATATCGTCAGGCAACACGCATAATTGTGCATTGTAGATATAAGGTTTTATTCCCCTGTCAGCAAGTAACAAGACCGCTTCACGCAATTCCATATTATAATCATAGGGGTCTATCCAAAGCTTGTCAAGATTTTCTTTTGCTAATCCAGTTGTTTCCATTTGCATAAATGCAACTTGTGCGACGAAAGGGAAGTTGTGATAAATATAATCTGCTAATTGGGGTAATCGCCTATAGGTTTGTTTATGAACTACAATTCTAAGCCCAATTCGTTGATGGAACAATGCAAGGTTATATAAGCCTTGTACGGTCTTATAAAAAGTCTTTGCTCCTACAATGCGATTGTGCTCTTCTGCAATGTCTGAAAAAAGTGGAATATCTATCTGTAAATCATGATGCCTGCATTTTGCCAGTTTCATTGCATACTCCTTATTCGCAAACTTAACTCCATTTGAAAGAATACTAATTGCTGTTTTAGGAAGTTCTTTCTTGATATGATTTATCAAAACAAACAAATTATCTCCAATAAGGGTAGGTTCACCTCCGGTTATACCAATTTCTTGGGTACTCTTATCAAATAGAGAAATTAATTTTAAGTTGAACGGGGTTTTATCTTTTTCTTGTAATATCGGCGGTTGTGGACACATAATGCAACGATGATTGCATCTCTCTGTAGCCATTATTGCATTATGGTTGGACTTAACCTCATATACGAAAACTATTTCACCTCGCTTATTAATGACAACCACATCGCCTTCATTGAATCCCTCAATACTATTAACTACGCAATAAGGCTTGCCATTACTTACTATATTTTCATTTGTCGTAATCGTTGCTGCATATCCAAATATCGGATTTGATGCATCTTTACTAACCCATATTTCTTTGGAACGGTTAAATAATTTCTTTCTGAAAGTAATCCGTCCAACTACATCTTCTTCTATATTAAATGACTTACATTGAATTTGTTTCATGGTAGTTTAATTTAACCAAGACCAAAAAATTCTATTTATCTCAGGGTCATGTTTGTGCAATAACTCAAACAAGTAATGTATAATTGATTTTGTCTTTTTGCACATTTCATTAGTTGGTCTAAAACCAATCATATCTCCTTGTTCCGACATATTGCGTACCGGGTCTGCTCCGCAATAAGGTTGGAATACACATTCGGAACACATCGGCAGGCATTCTGTACAAGCAGAAGATATTATGTGATGCAAAAGTTCACCATTGAACATTTCCTGATAGCTGTTCTCATTCACGTTACCCAACTTAAAATAATAGTTTTTAAAACGTGCCATCATTCGAGCTTCATCCGATACATACACACTTCCATCATAATCATAAATTACTCCTGCAATACCAACGCCTGCGGGAGATTGTAAATCAACAAAACCCGTGGCGAACGGTGTTAACATTCTCCTTAAAAGAAGTGCGGCAAATCCCTCTACAAAGAATATCCCTTTTTTGTTCAAATCTATGATATAGTCAAGTCCCTCTTTGTAATTCTCAATAAAATCCTCTATAGGATAAGCAATCTTTTCCTTGTATTGTTTTGCAAAGCCATATGGATTAAGGGAGCGTAAAAATATACTTTTGAATCCCAAACGTATATATTCATCAATTATATCTTTGAAGCGTCCTAAGCTGTATTTTGAGGTCGTCATAAGAGCTGAAGCACAATCATTGTTACCCCATATTTTCCGTATCATAGAGAGATGGCTCTCAAAGATTGCATGATGGTCTAACTTTTTGTCTTGTAGCGGACGGTTTATATCGTGCAAATCTTTAGGTCCATCTAATGATGTAGAAATCATACAGTTGTGTTTCTTCAGATATTGCACCATTTTTTCACTAAGCAAAGTCAAGTTGGTACAAATTACAAAATCCAATGCTTTCTTCTTGAAAAGGTTTTGCCACTCTGCTTCCTCAATGATATATTTAACCATTTCGAAATCAGTTGAAGGGTCACCTCCTTGAAACTCAATCTTGATGCACGGTGATGGTGATTGAAAAATTGTTTTGACAATATTCTTAGCCGTCTGCTTTGTCATGTCAGCAGAATGGTCATCCCGATTTTTACGTGCGACTTGACAATATATACAACTGGAATTGCAACGCAAGGTCGGAACAACCATGTGTAAAGAAGTAAAGTCTCGAAGTATGCTTTTCTTTGTACGAAATTTTGTCGCAAGCATAGAAACCACATCTTCAACCTTATCAGTAGTAGCAATTTGTTTCGATTCAATGTCATAAAACAAATCACTGTGTACGTCCATTTCTCCATCTACAAAACGATGAAAATCCTCGTTCTGTAAGAAGATATATTCCCCAACTTCATTTGTGAGGAGATACTCTGTATCATTAAACCGTTCAAAACGGAATGGCAATAATTGATAGTCCATATTCTTATTTTGAATTTACTGGTTTGAATGCTTCTTCAACTATCATATCACGAATATGTCCAAATTGAGCATTAACATTATACCTCAATTGTTGGTCTATTAGTTCATTACAAAATTGCTTGGGAATATCTACAGTAATGGCGTTACCATCTTTTGATTCAAAAACTACATTTACTAAATTAGGATTAGCTTTATCAGTCTGCTGATGAATGTAGAACAAATGCGAGAACTTATAGATAGCTGCCGTGATAGCATCTTTAGAGTATAAAGCTAAATCTACAATTACTTGAAACTTATTATTATCAAGTTCAATGACTGGAAATTGAATTTTTGCCATACCATATTTATAGTCCTCCAGTCCCTCGAAGACCTTTTGCTATTAAACGCCGAAGCGTGGAACTGCAATGCTACCACGTCTAAGTTGGAGGTCGTAGGAAACCTTTAGTACGGATATGGCAATAGCAGCCCACGCTATAGCGTGAGAACCACTATGCTTTCTCTCGTACTAAGCTCGAAATTTCCTACGTTTCCAACTTACTAGATAAGCATAACGCTTCTTCTTTTTTTCGTATGTTTTGGAATGAGGTAACTCATTCCGATTACAAAAGTAGAGATTTTCTTCGATAATTCCTTATTATTAAATGCCTTTCTTTTGCATGCTCTATATTTTTAGTCCTTTATCTTGTTTAGTAGAGGTAATTCCTAAACTATTTCTCCATTCATTCGCTTTCTGCCTAAACCATTGCACAAGCGGAATGTTGTTCACGCATATATGATAATATCCTTTCCTGTTTTTGTCTTCCTTAAATAGGAATGCAGCATTTTCATCATGGAACTTTCGGTTGAACTCTGGAGAATAGAAATCACCTTTTAACCTTATCTCCTTCAACTTGCACAACTCCTGAATTACTCTTTCAGAGAATTTCAAGGTGGTTCGGCAGAAGTCAATTAACGGTAACAGCTTTTCTACATAAGGGAAGTATCGCTGTATCTTATCCACATATTCATTGAACTTGGTACGTTCTTCCTTATGTTCCTGTTCCATTGTTTTGATATGTTGTATCAATTCTTTGTTCTGATTTTCAAGTGCGGATATACGTTGTTGTAATTCCTCTCTTTCCTCTTTCAATTTGTTGCTACCGAAAAGAGAACCGACCTTTGCCACGAATGCGGCTTTCGCTTCCATCTTGGCAGCTTCCAGTTTCTCCGACTTGACTTCTTGCCTTACCTCATCAAGCTGTTGTTCAGCCTGTTGCTGCTCTGTCTGTAACTGTTGTACATTGGCTTCGAGTTCACTCGTCTGCCGTATCAAATCACGGTAGTATTGGGCTGTTGTCGTATGCCGTGCTTCCGAGCCACGTACGCCACGTTGCAAACCGTATTTTCCCATTACTCTTGCGTAACTGTCGTGATAGGCAACGAGTTTCTCACGTGTCAGTACATCATCGGCACACAGACGCACGGTATTGACTTTCTTGCGGTACGAGCGTTTACCATCCGCCTGCTTCTTATTAGCTTTCCTGCGCTCTCCTGTTACTATCGGTACGACCGTGGCATGAATATGCGGTGTGTGCTCATCCATGTGCAGGACTGCCGAAACCACATTGTCCTTTCCGAAAGTCTCACGCAGCCATTTCAGGTTGTCGTCGCACCAGTTGCCGAGCGTCCCATCCGCTTCCATCCGTTTCATGTCCTCATTGGTTCCGGTCAGCAATACACGGATAGCCCTTACTTGGTTATCGGCTATTTTCCGTTTGATACCTGCGTTTCCTATCCGATGGGCTATCGCCTCGGTACGGTTGTTCACTCCTTCGGGGAACTGCACCAGTTCCCGGTTCAGGTGCGTGCGCATTCTGTCCGCGTTCTTCGGGTGGACGGTGCGCTCTATGTGTGTGGACATTGCGCCGTCCGCACCCTTTGCCTTTTCCAAATGCAAAACTGCATATCCCATATCTCTGTTCTTTTTTTAGGTTGATAATTCCGCTCGCCCTGCTGTCATGCCGCATGGTTCACGGGGTTTCCAAAGGGGTGCAACCCCTATGGCTCATTGGGGCATTTTTAGCGATGCCTTGCATTGCGTGTAGAAAATGCCCTAATGAGCTATGGCTTTTTCAAAAAGCCGTTCGGACAACATACGCCTACATTCTGAACCTCCTGCTTTTCTTCATGGTCGGCTCTTGCTCCTGCTGCCCGGATGGTCGGTCTTGCTTGCCCTGTTGCGGTAAATCCAAATCCTGCTCCTGCCTCTTTCCGCACAGGTAGTCGTTCAAGTCCGCATACCCCCGATATTCGTGTGAGAAGTCACGCACACGGCAGGAGTATTCCCTTTCGATTTCCCGTGTCGCTTTCCACCCGGCATGGTCGTTGTCAAGCAGGCAATGGATGCGTTCATACGGATATAGCACGTTAAGGGCTTTCGTCACATTGGCGGTGGAGTTGAGTATGACATAATCCTGCCCGTCAAGATTAGGCATGGTTGGGCAGTTCCTCATGCGTAGCGTGAGGAACGAAAGATAGTCCGTCATGCCTTCGAACACCAAACATTTCTCCCTCGGCTCTCCCTGTTGCCGTATGTGGGTGATGTCTTTCGGTGCGATGCAGCCTTTGAAAAAGGAGTTGCGCACCTCGTAG
>OJNI01001457.1_pt1 | contig 13701 bp, 10 predicted proteins | sample 1597441 | NCBI WGS metagenome assembly OJNI01 (sample SAMEA2452131, study PRJEB22498) | human gut metagenome | reverse complement strand
GCGTCTGCTGTTTGAGCGAAGCGAGTTTCAGACGCGACAGCGAACGAAGGGAACGGAGTAGCGAAGCAGCTTAAGCCTTGATCTTTTGGTTACTTTTGGATCAAGCCAAAAGTAACAAATAAATGTCCGTGAAAAATTATTTTTCCACCCTCAAACTAAACAAAAATAAAGGGAAATAATAATAACGTAATAATAATCAAAACATTACAAACAAACCATTCTATATCCCCTCCAGGAAAAAGGTATAGGCAGATTTAGCAGACTTGGCAGACATTCTGCTTTTTTACTCCTATGAAAGCAGGGATATAAAAGTAGCCTACAACTCTGTAAGTGCTTTCCAAAGGGAATCCACAGGCACAGGAGCGACAATGCTGACCGGTTGTTTCGATACGGGATGGATGAATTCGGCACTGCGGGAATGCAGGCTGATGCCACCGTCCGGATTAGAACGGGGAAAGCCGTATTTCAAGTCACCTTTGATAGGACAGCCCATCTTGGCAAGCTGGCAACGGATTTGATGATGACGACCTGTTTTCAGATCTACAGCCAACAGATAATAGTTTTCCGAGCGGGCAATCACCTTATAACGCAGGATCGCTTTCTTGGCATTCGGACGCTCCGTATCATAAGCATAGCTTTTGTTTTGCTTTTCGTTACGTACCAGCCAATTAACAAGTTCTCCCTCTTCTGACGGCGGACAATTCTTCACGATTGCCCAATAGGTCTTCTTTACCTCGCCAACCCGGAACATCTCGTTCAGACGGGCGAGCGCCTTGCTCGTTTTGGCAAATAACACGACACCGCTGACCGGGCGGTCCAAGCGATGCGTAACGCCGACAAACACGTTTCCGGGTTTACAATACTTCTCTTTCAGCCATGCCTTCAGCATGTCCGAAAGAGGAGTATCACCGGTTTTATCTCCTTGAACAATCTCGCGGCAAGTCTTATTCACCGCAATGATATGATTGTCTTCGTAAATAACCTCCATGATTTCAAATTTATGATTTATGATTTATGGATTTATGATTTTGCAAAACAAACGTCACCTACATAAATCATAAATTATAAATCATAAATCTCTTTACATATTCATACCGCCATCAACCTGGATCACCTGGCCTGAGACATAAGAAGACATATCGGAAGCCAGGAATGTAGCGATATTGGCCACATCCTCAGGCGTACCGCCACGACGCAAAGGAATTTTCTTTGCCCATTCTGCCTTTACTTCTTCCGGCAGACCGGCTGTCATATCTGTTATGATAAAGCCCGGAGCAATTGCATTGGCACGGATACCGCGTGAACCCAATTCCTGCGCGATAGACTTAGCCAGACCGATCATACCGGCTTTGGATGCCGAATAGTTGCTCTGGCCGGCATTACCGTGTACACCTACGACAGAAGCCATATTGATGATGCTGCCCGAACGCTGTTTCATCATCACCGGAGTACAAGCGTGGATGAAGTTGAAAGCAGATTTCAGATTGACGCCGATGACAGCATCCCACTGGCCTTCGCTCATACGCATCATCAGGCCGTCTTTCGTGATGCCCGCATTGTTTACGAGGATATCCACACGACCGAAATCTTTTACGACTTCAGCTACGACATTGTGTGTTTCTTCAAAATTAGCAGCGTTTGAAGCATAGCCTTTTGCTTTTACACCCAATGCCTCGATTTCCTTCTGGGTAGCCAGACCGTTTTCGTCGATCACCAAATCCGTGAATGCGATGTTTGCACCTTCTGCGGCAAACTTCAATGCGATCGCCTTACCAATACCGCGTGCGGCACCGGTAACGATTGCCACTTTACCTTCTAATAATTTCATATTAATTCCGTTTTAAATTCAACACTTAATCAAGCAAGCACCCGTAGAATAGCCACCGCCGAACACGGTAATGGCAACCAGATCGCCGTTCTTGAAACTATGATCATTCTGGGCATATACCAACGCTGAGCTTACCGAACCGGTATTTCCCAATTCTTCAATATTATGCAGGAACTTCTCTTCCGGCAGATTGAGCTGTTTGGCGATATTGGACATGATACGCATATTAGCCTGGTGGCCGATGAAATATGTTAGGTTGTCCAGCGTATAGCCATTTTTTTCCAGCAGATAGAGCACGTTCTTCGGCATATAGGTACAAGCCTGGATAAACACGTCACGTCCTTCCGGCATCATGATACCGCCGTCGCGCGGACGAAGGTGAACCGCATCCGGAGCCTTGCCCAGGTAACCGAGTCCTTGTGTATAGACATCCACGATCTCGGAATCCTTTTCCGAAACGCGTTCCTTCGAGATGAAAAAGGCTGCAGCCGCATCGCCCCAGAGGTGGCCGGCTTTCGGGTCCGTCTCATTATAGTAAGCCGAGTTCTTGTCAGCGGAAAGGACCAGCGCTTTCGTTGCTTTTCCCATAGCAAAATATCCTTCCACAACTTCCAATGCATTCAGGAAGGAAGAGCAGGCGGAAGAAAGATAGAGCGCTTTCGCATTTTCAATATTGAATTCGTGCTGGGCAAGATGAGCCGCAGTCGCTACCGTATCGTACGGAGAATAAGAGGCAGAAACAATCAAATCCACATCCGTAATATCATACGGTAATTTAGGTAGGGCGTTGCGAACAGCTTCCATACTCATCGTATTGATATTTTCCTCCGCTTTTGCCTTAGACCGGGAACGAATCCCTGTGCGCTGTTCAATCCACTCGCTGGTTAGCCCGTTTAACTCTAAAAAATGTTGGTTATCGACCCGTTCTTCAGGTACATAAAACCCTGTTGCATTAATAAACATTCCTCAGTATTGTGTTACTTTATCTTTATACCATTGAATATCAAATTCATTACATTATCTCTCCGTTTAATCCGCTGGCTGATATTATCCCCCATGATTCCACGTATATACGGAACTTCCAACCCCTTCAGGGCATGATGAAGAACGACCGCCGTAATCTCGGTATCGGGCATCGCAAAAATTCCTTCCTTCACTCCGGCTTCCAGAATTCCCTGTATCAATTCCGTCTCACGGATATCGAAGCTCTTCCTGATCTTCTCCACCCGCCAGATATCACGGAAAAAATTAGCTTTCAATGTCCCGTTACGAAACACCAACGCCTTGATAGCATCCAATCTTGCATACAGAAACGTCATCAACTTCTCGTCTGCCGGCAAGTCTTTCGCAGCCACATCCTGAAGCATCTTGTATAGTTGGTCCAGCTCGGACTCGACTACTGCCAGATAAATCTCGTTCTTACTTTTAAAGTACGTGTAAAGCGTACGCCTTCCCTTTTTGGATGCCTGTGCAATATCGTTCATTGTCGTATTATCCACCCCCATGCGGGCAAACAATTGTCTGGCCACATCCACCAACATCTCACGTGTTTTAGAAACTGTCATCGGCATTTGTATTGCACATTTTGATTAAAACTGTGCGCAAAAGTACCGGAAAAAATAATAACTACCAAAAACATACTTACATTTTATCCAAACGAACCTTTATAATAGAGATATGAACCAATCATTCTCTAAAAAGGGCAGAACTTCTCTCAAATATCATTTTGCTATCCTTACACAGGTATTATAGCGCACGAAGAAACGTTAAAAAATATTACCCGCCATACTAATTTCCAAAATATGCCCTACTAATCCGATTTTGCCGGGGTAGTAGTGACATTTTGTTCAAACAAGAATCTTCCGACAAGAAGGGGCGCAGCTTAAAGAGATAAAGAAAACTGCTGAAAAATTTGTTTTATTAAAAATAAGTCGTACCTTTGCACTCGCAATCCAGAATGATTGCCACTATATCGCGGAGTGGAGCAGTGGTAGCTCGTTGGGCTCATAACCCAAAGGTCGTAAGTTCGAGTCTTGCCTCCGCAACTCAGTAAGCCTTCGGTTTTTCAGGATCGGAGGTTTTTTATTTTTACTTCCTCTAAAATTTATTAGTTCTATTTAAACCCGGCATGAACTCTCCGGCACATTTGTTGTTATTCTATATATGTATTAAAATCAGAAAAAGAAGCAGACTTAATAACATATATAAATATGGCCTATATAGATTATTACAAAATTCTGGGGGTAGACAAAGGCGCTTCGCAGGACGACGTCAAAAAGGCGTACAAAAAGCTTGCGCGAAAATACCATCCCGACTTGAACCCGAATGATCCGGACGCTCACCGCAAGTTTCAGGAAATAAATGAAGCCAATGAGGTACTCAGCGACCCGGAGAAACGGAAGAAATATGACCAGTACGGAGAAAACTGGAAACACGCTGACGAATTCGAAGCCCAACAACAGCAATATCGCCAATACCAGAATGGACAAGGCGGAGGAGCCTACTGGAGCAGCTCCGGTGACGGCAGCGAATTCTCCGACTTCTTCGAACAGATGTTCGGAGGCATGGGCGGCAGCAGTGCACGCGAAGAGCCGCCAACGGTCAATCTCGGAAAAGCCGGGGGTATTCCGCTGTCGCCTACCGATTCGCCCGGCGGGGTGTCGGCCGAGCAGTTGCAGCGCAAACCGGGAGAAAGCCCCGAAGAGCATATAGCACGAATCACGGCGCTGCTCGATGCCGCGGCCGAGGCGATGGCCATAGCTGCGATGGAACACCGACGCAGACTCGAAGAACAGAAAAGAAGAGCCAAAATGAAACTGTAACCTTAAAACCGAGAAACCATGAACGACGAAAATAAGATCGACCTCTCGATTGAGATGTATGAAGACCTCAAGGAAACGCTTGTCAAAGCTATCAAAAACGCTAAAGCAGGCGGCGCAGGAAACACAGGTTTGGATAATATCCAGCTGGAACGGATCGAACGGCTGATAGAGGCCGCAGAGCTCTCGCAGGGGCAGATCGCACAGCTGCTCGAACGCCTGCAACGGCATACGGCCTTGCCCGGAGTAAAAACCGAGCAGGAGCGGGAATTTACCGACAAATACAACGCTCTGTTGGCGCAGTTAGCGGGTAGGCTGGAGGTGATCGACAAAGAGATCAGGCAGACACATACATTGATAGAGCAGGTGAGGCAAGCTGTCGAAGCAGCGGCAAAGCCCGAAAACCTGCCAGTGCGGGAGCACCGGCATACTTATACGCTCGATATCAGTTCTTCGAAAACATTTTTGACGATGTTCGTCATGCTGGGATGTATTTTCCTGCAAGGCGCATTCATTTACCGAATCTCAGAGAATAATCGGCTGTTAGCTGCGAACGACCTGAAATACCGCTACGTGAAAATGCGGGGTGAGATCAAGGAAAAGGAGCTAATGGAGTTGGAAACGATATTCAGGGATAAGCAGCACACGGCCATGCGCGATACCGTCCGAAACCAAGTCGAGTGGTACGAAGAAGCCGTAAGGCGTCAGGCTGAACGGTTGGAGCAGGCGACTGTTAAGGAGCGGAAAGCGAAAAAACTACTCGACGATGCTGAGATATTGCGACAACAAAATTAAAATAATTCCAGATTCAATAATCTCGATTTCAACAGTAGGTGGGGCGTAAATCAAACTGTGTTAAAGTTTGTATTCGGATCGATTTTGGGTGGCAGGAAAAATATTTTTCCATTCTATTGTATTTTTCATTTTATTTTCATACATTTAGAATGTTAATAAAATTAACGCTTTATGAAAAAAATTATTTCTTTTATTATGGTAATCTCTATTTTTTTCCTCTTGTAAAATAGAGAAAAATGCCGACTCTCAATTAACGACTACAGAGGCCAACATTGAGCATGTATGTATTCCGTTAACCGACGCACAAATTATTGGGTTGTATAACACATTAACTACTGTACAGACTCGTGCGGTTGTTTTAGTAAGCAGTTTAGAAGAATTTAAGAGCTATTTGAATACTTCTCTGGTTGCTGTCTGTTTTACAGCGACATGGAGTGGACCATGTAAAATGTATAAGCCCATTTATCATAAAGTATCAGAAAAATACACTGCCAGTGTATGTCGTTTCTTGGAAGTTGATGTGGATGAATCTCCAGAACTGGCAGAACTATTCAATGTTGCTAAAATTCCTACAACTATTATAATTAAAAATGGAGAGGTTGTGGCTACCTTTGTGGAAATATTGAGTGAAAAAGCACTAACAGAATTAATAGAAAGCTATAAAGTCAAATAATTATTTTAATTTTTTCAATTTATGAAGAAACTTGTCTTATTGTTAGGGATTATTCTATACCTCGTATCTTGCAAGGTCGAAGAACCGAAATTTGCAAACCAGTCAACATTTTTAGAAGCCGAAACCACTACAATCGAACACGTGTCAATACCATTGACAAATTCGCAATTACTCGAATTATTTCGCAATATGAGTCCTTTGGCACAAACACGAGTAGCCGTATTTAACCTCCTGACCGAGGGTGAAGTTGAATTCTGGTCAACAGAGGGACCTGGGGTATTGGTGATGTATTTTACAGCCCCATGGAATGGTCCATGTAAGAGGTATCGCTTAATATTTGAAAAAGTTGCAAATGATTATACAAATAAAGAATGTCATTTTGGACGTATTGACATCGATCAAGCAGGAGAAGATATTGCAACAAAATACGGTGTAAACACATTACCTACCACTCTAATTATTAAAAATAATAAAATTGTTGCCAAAGCAGTCGGTCTTATAAGAGAAGAAACTTTAAGAGCACTGGTAAATCAATACAAAGCATAAGTAAAATAAATATAACAAGAGACTATCTAACAAGTCCGGTTTAATGATTTCACCCTCGCCAGAACAAGCTCTGACGAGGGTGATTTCAATTTCAGGGACTTATTAGACAGCCCCTTGTTATAACGAAAAAGGCTGACTTATTCAGTCTCTCGCTCGAATGTAAAGGAAATATAAGGATAATATTGAGCGGTCGGTTTATTTTCTTCGTAATACAATTTATCAATCAAAAATGATTTTGAATCAAAATCAATAAAATACATCTCCATTTTATTGGCATCTCCATCCTTAAAACGGACTCCAATATAAGCTTCTGTATCTTGACTCTGCTCTATTGCAGAAAAATAGCGATTTACATTATCCAGAAGGATTAATTGAACCGGAATTTTCCCCGACATGCTGTATAATGTAAATTCGCCACCATTCGAGATACCCGAATTCTCCCGGAAGAAGTTTTTCAAGGTCGATTCAAGCGAGGTCGTAAGACCCTCTTCCGTGAAAATCAACCGGTCCTTTGCATTATATGCGGGTAAAGCAGCCATATCGGCGTCGAACGTAGGTTTGTCGTATTCAGAACTGCTTCCATTCAGATTGGCATACTCCATAGGATCATAATTACCTTCGGCACTCATTTTCCATGTACCTTCCAGTTTGCTGAAATACGATCCGAAAATCGTTACGGTAATCTCGTTATACTGTCCCCGGACGAATCCTTTGTTGTTCTCCAGTCCGGTTTTCAGAACGACCTTGTCTTTTCCGGTTTCCAGCGTGCCGGCTTTAAGGGTAATGGCACCTGAACTTTTACCCTGAGCGACAACCAGTTGTTTAGCCCCCTCGAACGTAAAATTGGTATTCTCGACAGCCGTCGAACCTTCGGCGATCTCAATGGGAATGACGATATCCTGCTCCGCAGTATATTTTGCCCCCGTAGCCGTATAAAGATCCAACTGAACGGAACCGGTCTCACCCATGGTCATGGATTTGACAGAGAAGGAATACATAATTTTACCTTTCACTCCCAGACTGATCTTCGCCGTGGCATTTTTCCCGGGGATAAAGTCAGCCACCGAGCCCAACGTCGCGACGATTTCCTTGGCTTCGTCGTAGTTGTCCAAAGCCGTTACCGTAATCGAAAGCGACTGATTGTTACCTCCCAATATGAATTGTTCGGCCGATACGGAATACTCGGAACCCTTGACAGCCGTACCCGAGAAAGCAACGGGAACGGTGACGGGCGACGCAAGCGATGATAAATCTACACCGCTGACTTGCAGATCCAGTGTTACAGAACCTGTCGAAAGCGCGAGCACCGGCTTCGCAAAAGAAAGCGTAGGCGTCGATTCATCGTTGTCATCCGAACAAGCGCCGAATAACAGCGGCGCCGCGAGCAATGCAAATAAAAATTTTCTCATAACCAAAGTTTTAATTAATAAAGGTTTGTTCAACAGTTATTTCGAACCTTCCAGAAAGGCTTCATATTCATCTTCTTCGCTTGCGATCTGCGCCCAATCCTCATTCCCGAGAAATACACCGTCGGGCATAATGTATTTCGTCAAATAATCCTTAGCCAAAGGCGGCGTCTCATCATAGTTGTCATCACAGCCACTCAGCGACACAACAGCCGCAATCGCTGCGACAAACGCAATCATTCGTCTTTTCATCGTATTGTTCATAATCCTGATTCTTTTATTCCATTTTATCGTACCCCGGATTTTGCTCCAACCCCTCGACCAATTGAATATCGGGAGCGTAAAGCGGGAAAGTATACATCCAGGAATAAGTCGTGTATTTCAGTCCCTGCTTGGCGACCCAGAATTCCGGACATCCGTTACGTTTGAGTTCGTACCAGCGATCTCCTTCAAGGAAAAGTTCCTTGCGGCGTTCGCAATGAATAGCATACAGCAGCGGAGTCAGCGCATTTCCCTTGGCATCGACCTGAATCAAATCGTCGTGATCGACCGGAGGCAGAGTCTGCATCGTGTAGTCCGAGACATCGGCAATGCGCTTTCGTCGCAGTTCGTTCAAAGCAGCAAGGGCCTTTTCGGGTTCTTCGCTATGATAGTAACTCTCAGCTAGAATCAACTGCAATTCAGCGCTTCGCAGGCAGGAAAGCAGGTTCTTAGCCGGCAGTCTTTTGGCATCGATCGACAGCGTGAAACGCACATCTTTTTCCTTTTCGGCGAAAAGATCGTAAAACAGGCGGGAACAAGGTCTGTTTTTCAAATAATTCTTTGAATTCGTCAGCGCTGTAGATTCCGAAGATCCAGCATAAATCTGTGCCTTGAAGATCATGTTGCCACTCTTGGCCATCTGTTCCCCGATCATCGCCTTGTAAGGTTCCGCATCGAGCAACGGATATTTTTCCAATAACTCCGAGGCATACTGAGCTGCCAAACGATACTGCTGTGTCCAGAAATAGAGCCGGGCCAGATAGCCTTTGGCGACATCGGAATTGAAGCGGTAGATCTCATCCTGAATGTCGTATTCGATCGCTTTATTCAAATCCTCTTCGATCCGTTTGACGGTCTGGTTATAAGTACTGCGAGTAGGCTTCGCCTCCATATCAAATTCTGTAACCAACGGTACACCAGGCCCCGGATTATCCGGATTGCAAGCCTGACAGAAGTTGCGCAGCAAATTATAATAGCAGATACCGCGAAGGGCATACGCCGTACCGAGCACGTCCATCCCGAGCCGGCTGCTCCGGTCTTCGAGATAACCGATTATGATGTTGCAATCCCGAATCACCGCATAAAGATTCGTATACAGAGTTTGCTTAGCGGAAAGTTGCTCTCCTATGTAAAGCGAAATATAATTTCCTCCGGGATATTGAGTCAGATTAGCAGCCAGGTTATCGGCATAACACTCCAAATCGGCCATTTCCAATCCGTCGCCCATCACGACCTCCTCTCCGTAATCGATCTCGTCGAGATGCGCATGGAGCAACGCTGAAAATTCCTCGGCTGTTTCGGGGATGGTCTGTCCGTAAGGTTTTATATCCAAATAGCGGTTGCAGGATACGGCTAATAACACGAGTGCAATCACTGTGAATGTCTTTTTCATACTCTCTGTTTTGAAATTACCGTTTCGGAATTAAAATCCGATCGAAAGTCCGATCGAATAGGAGCGGCATTGCGGGTACACCGCACCGGGAGTTTCAGGGTCCAGCCCCGAGTAATTCGTGAACGTCGCCAGATTGTTCATCGTAAACGACACGCTGCAATTTTGCATGTGAAGTTTCTTCACCCACGCGCCGGGAAGGTCGTAAAGCAATGTCAGGGAACTGATTTTCAAATAAGAAACATTCTCCAGCAACAGACAGTTCGTAACTCTTGATTCGGAAGGAAGACTCTGGGCGATAAGATTGCCGTTCTGATCGTAAAGGCGCCCTCCGTATATGTCGATCAGACGCGGATAACCGTCCGTAACAGGATTATCCGGAGTCCAGCGATAGGTTACATCACGCACGACATTGAGATGGTTGACATAAAGGTCGTATTTGGAGTTGGGAATGGGCTCCTTATCCACACCGGTCATATTCCGGTCACTCACCGAACTGTAGGATGCGGGGGATACGATATCGTTCAGCACTTTGCCGTTCAACGAAAACACACCGTTCATACTGAGCGTAAGCCCCTTGTAACGAACGGACGTATTGAACCCGCCCGTCCAGGGAGCCGTCGATGTACCTACATAGAAAAGATAGTTTTGCATGTTCCGGTAGTCCGCGACTTCGTTTATTTTCGCATCGGGACGCAGTTCGTAATTGTAGAATCCCGTCGATGGATCGATGCCCGTACTCTTGCCCGTGATGATCATCCCCTGGGGATAACCTACATAATACTGACCATAGATACCGCTGTTGGGCGACACGTATTTGGTCAGTTTGTTCATATTGTAAGCCGCATTGGCAGTAAAATTCCACGCAAAATCCTTATAACGCAGAATCGTCGCCCCCAAAGTGAACTCGACTCCCCGGTTCACCTGTTCGGATGTATTATATCCCTGCGAAATAAATCCGACTGCCGAATTCACGCGCGAAGAAGTCACGAGATCGTATCCTTTACGGTTGTATGCTTCGACCTGCAATCGCAAACGATCCTTGAAAAATCCGATGTCCAGACCCGCTTTGATATCCCAGGTCTTCTCCCAGCTCAGATGCGGATTCGGGGCATTCGAAATAGTCCCCATCCGGTAGGAATCCGTATCGGAAATTCGAAACGTGTTATCGTATTTCATGATGATTACCGGATAGACCGACTTATTGACACCGCCCGTATAACCCGTGGCCAAACGGAGCGTCATCGAACTGATCACATCCGAGATTTTCCCTTTCATCCACGACTCTTCGTCTATATTCCAAGAAAAACCTGCCGACCAGGTAGCATTGAACTGCTCCTTGCTGCCGAAATTATTCGATCCGTCGGATCTTACCGAGGCATTGAAAACATAGCGGTTGAGCAGGATATAGTCGATCGTACCGTAGAACGAGGCCATAGCGTTTTCCGTAATAGCTTGCCCGGTGGAATTATCGAGGGTCTTCCCGAAACTGACAAGTTTATCGTAATCGATCACCGAATTGTTTCCGCTCGCAGGATAAAGCGGCGTCGAGTGGTTGCCCGTAACGGGGTCGTAGCCGTAACGTTTGGTAAAAATCGTCTTGGCGTAATTCCGGCTGATCTGCGCTCCGGCCAACACATTGAGCCGATGTATTTCGTTGAAAGTATGTCCATAGGCGAAATGTCCCCGTAACATATAATTGGTATTGTATGTCGAAGTCTGATAAATGGAACCATAGATTCGTTTCGAAGTCGTCGTATTGTTTTCGAACGGCCGATCCATCCATGCCGCATAGGTATTCTTTCCATTGATATTCTCCCCGTGATCCGAAATATAGGAGAACGACGCCAGACCCACGAACTTCAGATCCTTGGTGATATTGACCGTCGTATTTCCCGTCAGTGTGAAGTTTCCGCTGGTACTCTTGGCCGAAGTCTCATTGATCTCCCGCATCAGGTTGAATCCGTTTTCGGGAAGCGCTACCGTATAGCTTCCATTGATTTCACTCAAGGAAAAATAAGTCTCGTCAGCCCGATAGGAACCGTCGTCGTTATAAGGGCGTTCATAGGGATTGGCGAAATAGGCGTATTTGAACATATCCACATTGCTCGACGGTGCCTTGGATGTCTGATAGGAGAAATCCGTACTGATACCGAACGATACGACTCTGTTCGGTGTTACATCGATCTTGCCGTTGAAATTGTAACGGTCGTACGAGTTTTTCAACACAATGCCCTGATCGTTACCATATCCCATTGAGAGATAATAGGCCATTTTGGGATTACCTCCCGAAATGGAGAGATAGTGGCTTGTGGAAACTGTCGTCCGGAACAGTTCCTCGAACCAGTCTGTCGTATGGCTGCCCAGTTCCGCAATCCTGGCATCCTGCTCTGCGACGCTCAATCCCTTATATTTGCCGTATCCCGAACGAATCATGCCCACGATACCCACAACCGGATAGTAACTTTTGCCATCCTGAAGATTATTCGCATAACCGGCAGCTGCAAATTCGTCCCATAATTCCTGCTCCCAGGCCAGTTTCTCGCGTGAGTTCATCAAATTGGCAGACCGTACAGGCCGCGTCTGAATGGATACGGTTCCCGAATAGTTGACGTGCGTAGGTCCCGACTTGCCGCGTTTGGTCGTTACCACGATCACACCGCCGGCAGCCTGAGATCCGTAAATTGCGGCAGCGGCAGCGTCCTTCAACACGGAGATCGACTCGATGTCGTTAGGATTGATCCCACCGATGCCCGTAGCAAAAATATTCGAAAAGTCTCCGGAGCGAATCTGCGTGTTGGAAACAGGAGGTGTCGGGACCTCCTTCTGCATCGGTACGCCGTCAATGACCCACAGCGGTTCGGCATTGCCCGTGATGGTGCTCGTTCCGCGAATGCGGATCTTCACGGCTTCGCCCGGACGGCCGGATACGGATTGCACGCTCACTCCGGCCAGTTTGCCCTGCAACAGTTTGTCTACTCCCTCCAAAGGCGAAGTCTTGAGATCTTTTCCTTCAATCACGGCAACCGAACCGGTGCTTTTGCGAATCTCAGTTTTGGCAAAGCCTGTCACGACGACTTGTCCGATGTCCGTGGACTGCTCCTTGAGCGTTATATCATAACCGACCCGATCAGGCTTTATCTTGAGTTCCTGCGGTTCATAACCAATGTATGAGAATCGCAACGTAGCGCCGTCGGCAACTATGATCCGGAACGTACCCTTAATATCAGTATTCACACCGGAATGCGTTCCTACGACAACCACGGACACACCGACAAGCGGTACACCATTCGTATCCTTGACCGTACCCCACACCGGATGTTTGTTCCCCTCGCTCTCAGAAGCAGCGACGGCAGGAAGTATCGTTACAAGTAACAATGACGTAAATACGAATGGTAAAAAATTTCTTAAAGTTTGCTTCATACGCATTATCCATTAGTTGTGTTTGACTATATCGATCTCCTGCTGAGGCAACCCGAGAAGATGTTCCGTAAAATAATAGCGGATCAGATTTACATAATATGAGTTCCCGAGACCATGATCCGCTCCGGGAATGACCGTCATGTCGAAACGCTTGCGGGCCCGGATCAGCGCATCGGCCAGCCGGGCCGTAGATGCCGGATGCACATTGTTGTCCATGTCTCCGGTGATGAGCAGCAGCCGTCCGGCCAGCCGGTCGGCCAATTCGATGTTGGTCGGAATATGACATTCGAAATGCGGTTTCCCGTCTTTCCCCCAGGTCTGCTTTACTCCGTGGAAAGTTTCGCCCCACCACTGGGAGTAAATATTATTGTCATGGTTCCCCGAAGCAGCCACCCCGACCTTGTAAAATTCCGGATGGTTCAGCATGGCGGCGACCGTCATGAAACCGCCTCCGGAATGTCCGTAAATTCCGACTCTTTCAATATCGGCGCAAGGATAGCGGGCTGCAATCTGCCGGATCGCGGCCATGTCGTCGGCCAAAGCATAATCCCGCAGATTCC
>OJNI01001450.1_pt1 | contig 13730 bp, 16 predicted proteins | sample 1597441 | NCBI WGS metagenome assembly OJNI01 (sample SAMEA2452131, study PRJEB22498) | human gut metagenome | reverse complement strand
ATTGGGGCAAATATTGCCGTAGAACAATTCTTCAAGAATAGATCTCATTTGTAGACAACCTCCTTGAGAACAATTTCTTCGGCGGTAGCCTTAATGTTATTCATCATCTGTACCCAGCGCATTGGATCGGAGGTTTTGAGTTGCTCGGTCGCGCCCATTCGCTCTGCCATCTGTGCGATATGCAGATCGATCTGTTCGTGTGCCTGCTCGTCGATGCTGTGGAGGTATTCGTTCAAGCGCCCTTCGGTCAATAGGGTGGTGTATGTGCCTCTACGATGCTTCTTGATAAATTCAAGATGAAGATGTCCGTATTTGCCGATTTCGTAGTTAGTTTGCTCGGAGATTTTAAGCATCGGATAGTATTGTTCGCCGCGAAGCTCGTATTTGATGCCGTTTTTAGTGATGTACTTTTCCATAATCATATTCCTTTCTTGTTTCAAAATTCCTTGTAAACACAAGCATTTTCGGACCTTTTGGAATATGTTTCGTCCGCCTCGGCTCTTTGCCTTTGAGTAGATCAGGTATGAATAATCCGACCATATCGAGTGTTCATAACGGATTTGAGTTATGGACACTCGATTTTTTGTAATTTCGAGTTTCTTCGTTATGTATGGAGCAGGTTTTAAAGCCTGCTCTTTTGTTTTATGCGGATTTTGTAATATACTCGACTGCTACACCTTTTCGGATATCTGCCTTGTAATAACTTCCGCATTCGGGTATCTCAATATACCCAATAAATTTGTAATGGATCATAATCCTTTGACTGCGATTTTTACCAACGCCTTCGGTTTCATAAACCGTTATCTCGTCTATGAGTTCCCGAAGAAGTGGTGCAGTCAGTTTTTGCATTTCCATAAATCTTCGGATAGCATTGATAAAGCGATCTTTGTTCTGCTGCATTGTGCCGAGATTGCTTATCCTCTCGTTTAGGGATGCAATCTTGGTTTTCAGTTCCATACGCTCTACCTCGTATTTGTGGGATAACTGCATAAACCATTCATCCGTTACCTTGCCTGAAACATTGTCCTCATAGAGCTTTTCGTAAAGCTCGGCAACCTTTTGATTTCGTGCCGAACAGCGTTGCAGTTCGCCTTGTAAGGCTTTTTGCTCGCTGATAATATCCTTTTGTGTCTTTTGAGCAAGTAGGTCTGCAAAGGCTTCCTCGTCGCTCTGTAAGAACCTTGCCATTCGCTTTAGTTCAAGCGTTACCACTTGTTCTATGGCATCAGCTCGGATATAATGCCTTGATTCGCAAGTTCCTCTTGTATCCACCTTGTAATTGGAGCAACTGAAATACTGAATATCCTTATTTATGGTGTTTACGTGAGACCACAACTTGCTACCGCAATCGGCACAGTAGAGCAAATCACAAAACATATTCTTTTCGGCATTATCCGCTTTCGGTGCTCGGCGTTTGGTTTTCTTGGTGAGTTTCTGTACGGCTTCAAAGGTTTCACGGTCTATTATCGGCTCGTGAACATTCTTGAATACCGCCCAATTTTCTTCAGGGTTAGGGATACGGGCTTTGTTCTTAAATGACTTTGAATAGGTCTTAAAATTGATTACATCACCGCAGTACTCTTGTTGAGCAAGTATCTTGGCTATGGTGGTTTTACACCATTTGCACGGATTAGGTTGTGCTTTCTTTCCGCCTCTGCCAAGACCTTTTTCTCTCCAATACGCCATCGGGATTAACACCTTTCGCTCTTGCAGGATTCGGGCAATCGTTTCGTTGCCTTTGCCCTCCAAGCACATACGGAATATATCTTGCACCACTTTTGCTGCTTTGGGATCTATAATCCACTTCTTTTGGTTTTCGGGAGATTTCAAGTAACCGTATGGTGGTTGAGATAACGGCTCTCCTGCGTTGCCACGAAGTCTGTGGGAACTTCTGACCTTACGGCTAATATCTCTTGCATACATTTCGTTCATAACGTTACGAAAAGGTGCAAGCTCGTTTTCGCCGTCATTGCTGTCCACACAGTCATTGACTGCTATGAAGCGGATATTTCTATCGGGAAAGTAGGTGTCGGTGTAATATCCCACTTGCAGATAATCTCTGCCGAGTCGGGACATATCCTTAACGATAATCACACTTACATATCCCATTTCAATATCCTCAAGCAGTTTTTGAAAACCAGGGCGATTAAAGTTCGTTCCCGTATAACCGTCATCTACATAGCAACGGGTGTTGGAAAAGCCGTGCTCTTTTGCGTATTTTTGCAGCAATCTCTTTTGGTTAACGATAGAGTTACTGTCGTTATCCGTACCGTCATCACGGGATAGTCGGCAGTATAAAGCAGTTATGCCGACATTGTCTTTTTTCTTCGACTGCATTTAGTCCTCCTTTCCGGCAGTCGAACACACATATTCTACTGCCATTGTACTCGGCGGTGATTCGTCCGTCAAAGGTACGAAGTCACTTGTTACAATTCTTTTGAAACGGTCGGTAATTGTCGGGTTGTTTCTGATTTTAGAGGTCATAAATGACGAACCCACGATATACTTGACACCGTTTATCACATACTCATTTTCTTGCTGTGCAAGACCACATATAAATTTCATAATATTTCTTACCTTTCATCACGATTTTTTCTTGATCGCTCACGACGCTGATAATCTTCGCCAATGAGCTTTAGAATTGCATTGTATACATCTTTTTGGGTATAACTCTTAGGGAAGAAACGGCGGACATCTTCAAAGGGAAAACTGATACGTTCCTTTTGGTTTGCCTTTTCTTCACTCATAATAGCGAAAATCTTATCCGCATCAAGCTGACCTGCTTGGGATAATTTCTTCAGCCGTACTGCCTGCGAGAGTGACGGTGTGCAGTCCTCGCTCTCAATGGTACTCATTAAATCGTACTGCTCCCGCTCAGTGAGATAGGATAACTCCACAGCAGGAGTAAGTGCGATTCGTTCCTCATCCACAAACTGTAACAGTTCGGGGATAAGGTTTGTTAAACGGATATACCGAAACACTTGATCACGGCTTTCGTTTGCCGCTTTGCCGATCTCGGTAGCGGTATCCGACTTTGTCGCAACTTGCGACGAGGTTAAATCAGTTCGTTTGCCTTGCTCTTTCAAAGCTTCCATCTTCATTTTGTAAGCAAAGGCTTTTTCGCTCGGCAATATACGTTCTCGGTGCAGGTTGCTGTCCACTACGGCAATCGCTGCTTCAGTTTTGGTATAGGGATAAATTAAGGCGGGTACTTCTGTAAGTCCCGCCCTTTTACTTGCGTGTAATCTTCGGTGTCCCGATATTACTTCGTATTCATCGGTAGTATTATCTTTTAACCTTACGATCAAAGGGTTGATAATGCCTTGCAACTTGATACTTTCCACAAGTTTGTCCATATCCTCATTATCTGTGACCTTGAACGGATGACCATCAAAATCGTGCAGCTTGTCTATGGGGATACGGGCGGACTTTTTCTTTTTGCTTTCAATTGGGATTTCATACTGTGTCATAGATTTCGATCTCCTTTCTTTGTTTGATTTCGTAAAATTGGGTTTTAGGGATACCCCTAACGAGTACTGTTTTGCGCCGATAGGAGTACAAACAGTCTGCTCGCTAAGATGATGCAATTACTCCGAGCCTTTTCGTGGTTAATTACTCCTATTTCACAAAAGAAACCGCTTGCCGTTCTCCCGAATGTCCGTTAATTCCTAACCCATAGCATCTCGCTACACATCGTTTTCGCTCGCTTTTTTAAGAGGTCTTGGCGTAGTATCTACATTCGGTAACGGGTATTCAATTTTCAAAGTGCAACTGAGTCTATATGTCACATTCATATTTCGGCTAAGTAGTCTGAGAAAAAATAAAAAGCCGTTATATATCAACACTAATCATCTGCGGGAGTGTTTAGCTCTCGCTTCAAATCAGATGCTCATATATAACGGCTTTGAATTAATTCAAAAGACCATACTGTTTGTGTCGACTCAACTCCACCTTAAACAGTACAAAAAATTCACGGTGGCGAATCACGGCTTTCTCCAAAGAGATCGCCGGCGGTATAGCGGACTGGTGCCTGACTATACCTCTACGAGGACATCATATTCAGTTGTAGTCCCTCTATGAGGGTATTTCAGTATACACGATAGAACATTCGTTTGTCAAGTCGTTTTTGTCGCAACACGAACACTTTTTCAAAAATAACGGGCAACTCTATTGCGTTGCCCGTTATTTTAACTCATCATCATATCGTAATGTGCTTTATGATCCATTTTAACAAAAATCTCCTTGAAGATTTCTTTGTAGCGGTCAATAGAATCTGTATAACTATCAATATACAAATCATCAGGAATAGAATGAGAACCATCGTTAATCCAACTAATCAATGAACGACATATCATCTTATCTTCTGTAGTATCAAAGGAATTGATAATTTTTTCATCAATATCTTTTCCTAATATACTAAAATAATTTTCAAGAATTCGTCTCATTATATTTTGAGTTGTTACTAATGATGCATTTGTATTTGTCTTTAGTTCTTGCCATAGAAGTTCGTATGATGTTTTTATCGGGTTATTTTTTTCAAAAGCTCTTATTGAGGAAATGTTGTTATCCTTGCTAATAATCCAATAATTCACATCATTTAATATTTTTGTTCTACCATCTACAAACGAAGCTTCCTTATGAAAAAACACATTATGGGTAAGAATGAAAATTTGCTCAACATCAGATACGCCATCACGAATTTCCTTAATCAATGATTTTACCATTGAACTTACTATGTATAATACAGTGCTATCAAGACTACAAATCGGATCATCCAAAACTAATATCTTTTTAGATGATACTTTAGCAGCATCTATTGAGCCTTTGGCAAACTGAAGAAAATATAAGAATGATATAAAAGTTTCTTCACCCTCGCTAAGCGTATTTGTGGCAAGAGTTCCATCCATACGTTGGATTTGATAAGAGTTCTCTTTCGTTGGTGAAGGAACGATTTGAAAGTTAGTGAAGCCGTAGGATTTTAGAGAACGGTTAATTTCATCTACGGTAGGCTGTACACTTGTAATGTTTTTCCCAGCTTCGAAAATTTTATTATCAAGTTCGTCCAATCGCTCCTTACATTGGGAAATGCCTTTCTGTATTCCTGATTTTGCTTTTTCGAAGTTTGATAAATCATTAATATATCCACTTATCAACGCTTCTTGTTCATCCATTAGGAATTCCCAAACAGCATCCACTAAAGCTTTCTTTTCGTCGTTGTAATTATCAACCATCTTGTTGTGGCTAGCAATATTACCATTAGCTGTTGAAATCATATCCAACAAAACTTTTGCTTTTGATAAACTATCAACCAAAGTTATTTTCTTGCCTGCTTCTTTTTCTTTTGAAGACATTTCTGTCAGTGAACTTGCAAATAGCGCTTTCAACGCATCTAACAAGGTGTTATATTTCGAAATATCTAAATTTCCAATACTCGCCGCAATATCATTTCGTGTTACATTTGATAAATGTGAAACCAATAAATCAAAGGCAGTTTTATACTTCTCAATTAACTCTTTAATCCGCTCTATGTCTTTCTCATATTCACCGCTAAAGAAAGAATTTAGTTGTTGTTCTAAATCCGATGTAATAGTTTTTTGTTGACAAAAAGGACATATACCGGTTTCGCCGATATACGAACGTCCTCTATTAACCCAATCCGCATTGTCAAGAAAGTCAATAAGTTTAGAAATTGGGACATCTTTGTTTCCCACAATTACTTTTCCCCATATCAAATCCTGCTCGATTAACTCAAGTTCAGAAATTAAATGAGAAACAGATATGTTAATGGCATCACATTTTTCAGGTTTATTTGAAAATAGAGTATTAGAACGCTTTTGCAATGACTCTCTCGTTTCGCTTGAAGAATGAGACTTTTTATATCTTTTCATAACTTCATCTCGAAACTTTTCTTTGTTGCTCCTGAAACCACTAAACGCCTCTTGAAAATCAGTTTCATTTTGTTTGAGAACAACGTTCCAAACAGTATCCCTGAATTTATCCTTATGCGTTTGTTCTTCAGCAATTTTCTTGTTCAAGCTATTTGTTCTACTGATGTATTCCTCTTGCTTTTTGTCCCGCTCTTTTTTCATTTCATCAAGAGCTTTAATATCCTCGATTGTTGCTTCACCTAAAGTAAACACACCGGCAATATCCTCTTTAAAATGACGGGTGCGAAAATCTCGATTATAAACAACAATGTCTGTAGGGGTATCATTTTCCCATTTTATCTCACAAGATGCATATTGAGGAGCAATCTGATTGTGCAAAAAATTACTGATTGTTGATTTACCACTACCATTAGGTCCGTAAAAGAAGTTTACCCTTTGACAGTTATCAATAGTAACCCCTTCAATCGGATATGTTGCACAATTCTTCATTTCAATGGATTTAATCATTTTAAAACATCCTTTGTTTTAATAACTAATTCAGTATATGTTGACTCACAACACAAGAAGTAGTATAATTATTTATGCATTTTCATAATTATTATCACGAGCATCCTCGCTAACTTTTACGGTATCGCATTTTAAAAAGCTTGCATAGTTTTTAATATCAAAGATTATTTCCCGTAACTTTTCTATAAAGCATTTAATGACATCTTCTGCCTTATATTCCTTTTCAGTTGCATATCGCAAATCTCCACGTCGAGTCATTTTAGAAACTTTCACAACAATAGCACTAAGAGCAATGTATAGAATATCTTTCAATATTTGATTATCTTCATCAGAGATAAGAGCTTTAATTGTCAGTAATTCACCAAGTTGTTTTGAATCAAAAAACTTCTCAAAACCATTCCAAGTAGCATAATCCTTAATTCTGCATTTTTGGATCAGCTCAAGGTACTTTTCAAGTTGCGAAATAGTTTCGTTTCTATAAAACAATCTTACTCCATTGATTTTGGTTTCGATAACTTTCTGCATAAATGGATTTGATTCGCTATAATAAGAATCCAACCCTTGACAAGAAGCAACCAATGCAGTTGTTCCGGTTCCGCAAAACGGATCATATACGGCTTGAATATGTGGGTTCATAGATATCAATCGATTGAGTTCTTCTGTTATCAAACAAGAAGAATATCCTTCTACATACGAATACCATCTATGTATCGGTTCGCTTTTATTTAATGAAAATGTTCCGCCTTTTTCTTTCACTAGATTATTCATTTTGTTATTCTCCTTTGGATGAATCAGAAGTGAAATTCATAATGTCCTCTATAGAACAAGATAATGCACTACAAATCTTTTCCAAAGTATCAAGCGATACAGTTTCATTTCTTCCTAATTTCGCTATTGCATTAGTGCTTATTTTGGCAGCTTCTCTTAATTGAGATTTGTTCATATGTTTATCTATTAACAACTTCCAAAGATTTGAATAATCTACAGCCATAACGATACCTCCGATTTGATATGCATATAATTATAACACAGAACCTCTGTTTTAGTCAACTTATTCTTGATAAATATCAAGAATATATTGATAAAACTGCTGCGCATAAAAGCAAAAAGCAGGTGATGTGGTAATTACATCACCTGCTAATAGATTATTTGATTGTGTAGATTAATTCAGCATAAACGACTTCCGAAACAGCATTATGTATATTGTTCATCATACTTACCCATTTCATTTGATCTGTTGCTTTTAGATCCTCGGTAATGTTTTGTTTCTTGGCATACTCATTTACAAGCCGAAAAAACATATCTTCTGCTTTTTGGTTAATATCATACAAATAGCTGTTAAGATTACCACTTGTCAATAGAGTTGCATATAAGGAACGTTGATATTTTTGTATGTATCGCAAATGCCTTTGTCCCCAAATCCCAACAGGTTGATTCTTATGAGGTAATTTTAAACAGGGAAGATAATATTCTCCTTGTAATTCATACCAAAGTCCATTTTTCTCGTTATAAATATATTTTTCCATAATTAAGCCTCCTTATAAACCACTTTGAATTTCTTTTGTTTTGCGTTAAGAATTTTGAGTAACACTTCATCAACTACATCGGTGTATTTGCCATCTGCAATAAGTTTGTTTCGCTTTTCATTAAGGCAGTTGATAATTGTTCCTCTCTCATAATCTTCAAGTGCTATGTAATACTTCTTTGACATATCTTTCACTCCTTCAACAAATCCTTAAACGGTGTTTCGGTTGATACAAAAGTATCGTACGCAAAGTTGGCACCCAATCGAAATCCCATAATAAAGCTATCGAGATTTGATTCACCGTTGACTATACTCCAAGCATTAACGAAATCAAGAAACTTCTTTTTATTTTCGCCCGTGAGTGCTTCTGTTAGGAATTCCTCATTCAGCATTAGGACTTCCATTTGCTTCTGAACTGTCCTATTCTGCTTTGTGCTTCGAGCTTGGGGATCGATGTTACCGTAATAGAATTCTTCAATAAATTTTGACATAATCTTGTTTCCTCGTTTCTGTATTTTTATTTTACGAAGAAACATTGAAATACACAAATGTGCGAATGAAAAATACGTGTGTTTCTGCCGGTATTTCAATACTTTTTATCAAGTCCGTTATGAACACCCGCACCAAAAATTGACCGAAATTAGAGACTTTCGTCTCCACTTTCGGTCAATTTTTATACCTTTTTCGGTACTTTGCCGCCACTTTTGCAAAAATCGCATTTCGGGCGACCACATAATCAAATGTGGCCTGCAAAATTCCCTTTTCTTTGATTACCGCGGCTCAAAATTTGAGTAATAAAAGAGTTCCGACCGATTACATCCGTTATTAAATCAGCCGAATTTGCTCTTTTGCAGTTTACCATACTCAGCAGAAATAAAAGTAAACAACAATAATATTGATCTTTACCCACCACTCAGAAATACGATATAAAAAGCATGATAATAAGAAAAATCCAATATTTAAAGCTCATCAAGTTGCTTGAAACTTTAATGCACATTGATTATACCGTATAAGCCTTCTTTTACTGTTACAAACTATAGTCTTTACACAGATAATGCTTTCCTCTTTTCAAAGGTTCGGAAATATATCTCGGGAGCTTATCGGTTATTTCTTCTACGACAGTCTTTGCTGCACATTTTATGCCTTCACGAGCTGCAAGTCCGGTTACAGAGTTATCATGCTTTACGCACCTGCTTAATCCCGTAATAAAACTACTTACAGATGAAATCGCTCCATCGTTCAACATTGCATCCAAATGAAATACACCTACTTCAGAAAAATCAAGCCTTTCATCATGATAGGGTATTAACAGAAGCTCGCTTTCACCTGAATATTTCCACTTCGATACTTTCTCAATATCCGTAATGAACTCAACAAAAGCTTTATAACTAAATGACCAATCCACTCCATTGATACGAGCAACAGTGTCCATATCTGGATATCTATCACCGCTCCAGTAAGCACCGTAACCAGGCAAGTAAAAATTAATATTATTCCCGGTTAGATGGTGAAAATAATTCAATGATTTTAAAATACAGTTCCCCGTATGTAAATCGGGGCGTGCAATCAAAATACCGATTGTATCTTCAATCAATTCATTATTACGGATATGCTTAAGCATATCCGTGTAGGCGATTGCATCAATCATTTGGTTCTCCTTTATAATTCATAAATTAATTTTGACAGAAATATTGAACATACAGTTTTAAAATATCCATTAATTTAATGAAGCGTATGAATCGACATCATAGAATACCAACCTAAAGGCTTGGCTTTTTGATAAGAATTTTCGAATATATAAAGCCGTTAACAGATATTCATTTGAAAAATTTGGATTTTGTCATAAGCATTTTATTATATCACGCTTTGTGCTAAATAGCAACAGTTTTCGTCAAAGAAACATCGCGATTTCAACGTTTCCGTTGATTATTCCGTCCGCATTGATGAATCTTCCCGCCACAGAATCATAATATCTGCTGTTTAGATAATACAATCCCGTCTCCGTGTCATAGTAATATCCTCTGTAGCGAAGCGGATTAAATCTCGCGCTTGTCGAAGCACCACCGTTGGAATACACAGTCGAGAGTATATTTCCCCAAGCGTCATAGGTATAGGATACCAGTCGGTTCCCGTTCTTGTCGTAGATATACAGAATATCTCCCTGTATATTTTTACCGAACAGGTAGCTGTCAAAAAAGCTCTCCAAGTAGGTTGAGTTGCGGTACAGCATACCTATCGGTGAGCCTGCTGTGTCGTACGCATATATAATGAGGTGCTGTACCCCATTCTCTGTCCATTCCTCGCTGAGAACGGTACTTCCCGACAGCGCGTAAATGTGCTTGACTCCGTTTACCGTTTTGCTCGTTCTTATTCCGTCGGCGTTGTAGGTGAAGCTCAAATTGTCAGAGGTGCCCGACGACATTGCCTGTAAACAGCACCTTGTAAGTATTACAGGATAGGAACAGCCTCTAAATTTTTATCAATATGTATTTTAATAAAATTTAGAGGCGTATTCCTGCCTGCATTGAGAATTGATTACTCTAAATACTTATTTATCAGTTTATCGAATTGTTCCTCATTTTTTATTACAGAATGAGATATATTATCTGTCATGTTTCCGGTTTCATCATTAAAATAATAGTGTCTAGGTTCAATTACTCCAATTAAATCATAATCATTACTATTAAATATGATTTTAATATAGATACCATGTGGAGTAAGAACATTGGGACCATAAGATCTCATAATAATATTTTCTATATCATCGAATATATCTTTGGCATAAGCTATGTCAATATCTTTTAATACAGAAGTATTATACTGACCGTTATTATAACTAATTTCCACAATTTGTATTTCTTTCACTTCGGTATAACTTTGTTCAAATTCCCAGTGATATACTCGGGAATTAAAAATGCAGCTAACATTAAAGAATAAAATTAAAACACCTATAATAATCAAAACAAATTTTCTCATATAATTCCACCTTTTAACCTTAATAACCCAGCAAAAAATTAAGAACTTGTCTACTCATGATTTTCTATATATTTTAAAATTGTGCTTTCAAACTCACTTTCAACAAAATAATACCTACCGTATTTAAGTTTTTTACCGTTATAATATGCATTGCAATAGTGAGAGATAAGTTCATAAGAACCATCATTATAGCATACCTTCACTACAACCCCTCCCACCGAACTCGGAGGATCATTCCAATACTGCCAGCATTTCAGATTTTGAATTTCATCCAGAATTACTGTATCATTTGTTTCAAAAAGAACATTTTCTTCACCATCCTCGACATTCAATATCTGAATGAGTTCAACACTGTCGAGCGTTTTTTCATAGTCATATTTCGTATCTGACAGGCATCCTGTCAGTAAGAGAATAAACATCATACACATACATCTAAATATGAATTTTCTTAGCATTATAAATATCTCCTTTTCAGATTTTCATGAGAATATTATCTGTTAATCAATCAACTTTCTGCAAACATTACTATGTTTACAAATGATTTGTATATCTTATTAACGACATCAGCCCACGATTCATAGTTTCCGCGATTAACACCACCATACATATCCGCATCATATTCCCAAGGAGAACTATAGTAATCATATGGTAATAGATTCATTCTATCCAATAAATTACATGAAATAGACGGGACGGCAACACACACAGCATATCCCAAGATACCCATACTAAAGAATTGTTTGGTATGACCATATTCATGCTTAACTGTCTCTACTGCGTCACCTCTCTGTGCAACATCATCGCCCAAAAAGATTATTCCAAATGAAGCGGCATTGCCTCCTATTGGCAATTTCACAACAAGTTTTCCTTTATAAAATGCTATATGCTTTGCATTCAAAACAACATTTTCATTATCATTAGTTATGAAATCATATGTCTTTTTAGCAACCTGTTTTACATCATCCCATCTATTCTTCAACCACGTTGTAAATCCTTGACCTGAAAAATCGTCAAACATAACCGGATTATTGGAGCAATACGCGAACAGATTATATCCTAAAATATCTCCGTTTCCGTTGATTATTTCGTCCGCATTGATAAATCTTCCCGCCACAGAATCATAATATCTGCTGTTTAGATAATATAATCCCGTCTCCGTGTCATAGTAATATCCTCTGTAGCGAAGCGGATTAAATCTCGCGCTTGTCGAAGCACCACCGTTGGAATACACAGTCGAGAGTATATTTCCCCAAGCGTCATAGGTATAGGATACCAGTCGGTTCCCGTTCTTGTCGTAGATATACAGAATATCTCCCTGTATATTTTTACCGAACAGGTAGCTGTCAAAAAAGCTCTCCAAGTAGGTTGAGTTGCGGTACAGCATACCTATCGGTGAGCCTGCTGTGTCGTACGCATATATAATGAGGTATTGTACTCCGTATTCTCCCCATTCTCTAACTAATAGAATTAATGAGGCTTATTTTTTTCACTTAATTCTATCCATAATACGGAAACAAGATAATTCCATATTGCTAGAAGAATAAGTTGGAATATTAACAACGCTATTCCTGACAAAACTGCATTAATAATATTAATTAATAATAACAGAATAGATGAGAAAAGTAATGAACCACCTACACATATGATGCCTGTTTTTTTATCGTAATGATATTTTACTCCCCGAAAAAGATATAATAATAAGGCAATCATGCATGAGCCGGGAATTATAAATATTAAATATTTATATCGAAATTTTATTAATCCCATGATATACCAATTCCACCTCCTCCCCATCCTAAACCGTAATAGAATCCAACCCTATGATTAGTTGCCTCAAATCCAAATCCAGCGGTAATAAAATCTCCACTTATTTCAATAGTTAGACCAAATACATTAAATGATAGTCCGGCATTCAAAACACTTGCTTTAGCACCAAAATCAAGACCTTGTTTTTTGCTGGAATTTTTTGATGCATTAAAATATCCCGTAACAGATGCTTGCCCCAATGTTCCATCTAAACTCCATGAATTATTATACCATCCTGCTTTATAAAAGTAAACAGTATAGTCTATTAGATTTATAAACGCACTTCCGCTGTTAAATTCTATCTTTGGATTATTACCGATGATTCCAAACATTCGCTCTCTAAACGACGGAGGATTATTATTAAATCGATGTGAATCATATAGAGATTCGTCAATATCAAATAGTGGTGACTGAGAACCAGCTATACTATTGCCATCCACAGAATCTCCTGATAAACAACTAATGCAATCATTTCCAAGCAATGTATGAGGGCAATTACCAAAATAGTCAAAAAACATCACCGGATTATTCCCGCAGTACGCGAACATATTAAAGCTGAGCAATCCCTGACCGGTGGAAATATAGCCGTCCGCATTGATAAATCTTCCAACCACAGGATCATAATATCTGCTGTTCAAATAATACAATCCCGTCTCGACATCATAATAGTATCCCCGATATCTGAACGGATTCATTTTACCGACTGTAGATGCTTTCGTTCCGGCTACAGACATTATGTTTCCCCACGCATCGTAAGTATAAGAAACAATTCTATTCCCGCTCCCGTCGTAAATATACAGAATATCTCCCTGTATATTCTTCCCAAACAGATAACTGTCAAAAAAGCTCTCCAAGTAGGTTGAGTTGCGGTACAGCATACCTATCGGTGAGCCTGCTGTGTCGTACGCATATATAATGAGGTGCTGTACCCCATTCTCTGTCCATTCCTCGCTGAGAACGGTACTTCCCGACAGCGCGTAAATGTGCTTGACTCCGTTTACCGTTTTGCTCGTTCTTATTCCGTCGGC
>OJNI01001448.1_pt1 | contig 13737 bp, 10 predicted proteins | sample 1597441 | NCBI WGS metagenome assembly OJNI01 (sample SAMEA2452131, study PRJEB22498) | human gut metagenome | reverse complement strand
AACATTGTTCTTCCACTCAGGCTGGACGGCACAGAGATAGATGAGACATTACTGGAAGATATTGTCAGAACGTTAAAGATTGGAGAAAAGTTAGAGAATCTTCCGGAAGAACTGTCCGGCGGACAACAACAACGAGTGGCAATTGCAAGGGCGTTAATGGTAAAGTCGGCAGTACTTTTGTGCGACGAGCCAACAGGAAATCTGGACTCTGTCACAAGTATGGAAGTAATTTCATTGTTGAAGACTTGTGCAGCAAGATTCCACCAGACGGTGATTGTTGTGACCCATCAGGAAGCGATCGCACAGATGGCAGACCGTATCCTGCGCGTAGAAGACGGGAAATTATACGATGCGGAGGTGTAATGAAATGAATGGATTTACACCGAACAATAATACGAACGTGATCCGGCTGCTTTCGGAAGCTATCAGAAAATGTAATAAAGGCAGAAACCGGATTCTTATGGGAGCAGTCGTTTTATGCATTCTTACACTGACATTTGTCTTTGGAACGGCTTACGGAAAAATAAATGCAGAATATACGAAAAATATTCGGATGGATGGAACAACGGCATCCACTTACATAGAAGAGGGAACAAAGCAGCAATATGAAAAAGCACGTTCCTTAGGATATGTAAGAGAAACCGGAAGAAGAATGAAAATGGGTGAAGCCACAGAATCCGGAAAGAAAGAATCTATCTGTTCCATACAAGTGCTGGATCAGACTGCATGGGAAAAGATGATGAAGCCTGCCTATACCGGTGTCCATGGAACCTATCCCAAAAAGCAGCAGGAAATCATGCTTCCGGTAAAGACATTAAAAAAGCTTGGAATTGATAATCCGAAAAGAGGGATGAAGATAGCACTTGATATATCGATCAGCTTTTTTCAGACAGAAAAAGAAGAGTTCAAATTATCAGGCTGGTACAGTGCTTATACAGAAGATAATGGAAGAAGCAAAGCAATCGGATATGTGTCAGAAAAGAAACTGAAGGACTGGGGTTATGATATTAAAGATGGTTCGGATATTCTGATCTGTCCGTCGAATGACATGGACTGGAAAGATACAGAAGAAAAATTATATGAAGATGTACCGATGAAAGACAATTCCCAACAGATCATTGCGACAGATACAGCGAAGAACCGGGCTGTAAAAGAGGTGACAGGAAGTTACGGGATGGTAGCAGTGGAGGCAGTTGTGATTATCTGCGGAATGTTTTTGCTTGTCTACAATGTGATGCAGATCTCCATGGCAGGCGATATCCGTCAGATGGCGCTGCTCCATACGATCGGTACAACGAAAAAGCAGCTCCGTAAGATCTATATCCGGCAGATCATGCGGACGATAGTGCCGGGAGGTATTGCAGGTATAGGTTTGTCGGTTGTGTTATTGCGATATCTGATACCGCAACTATTGGGCAGACAGTATCTGAATGGATATGGAGGCGCAGAAGAACTGCAGATCTTTCGGGTGGAAATCTTGTTGTTAGCGGTAGTCTTCACGTTGTTGGTAATCTTGGGTGCATCGGAACAGGTGATCTGGCAGACTGTAAACAGAACCTGTATAGAGGGAATGCATTACACGGAGCAGAAGGGAAGCAAGAAACAACAGCATGGAAAAGCAGGTCATGCAGATAAAGGAGCAGTCGTAAACAAGAAAAAAAGAAGCGAAACACAGGAACTGTGCTTTATGGCATGGAAGAACGTCACAAGATACAGGCAGGGATTTGTCATTACAGTTAGTTCATTGTTCCTCGGAATAGAAATGTTCCTGATTGTCATGGTGATCACAGATGGAAGTGATTATGCGAATATCATTAATCAGAGACCGGATTTCCTGATCGCAGGGGAATTCAGTGAGTCTGCACAAAAAGATGGAAGCGGGACAGAATATCAGACACAGTCGCCGGATCAAGATCCACTGAGATCAGAAGGAAATAATTTCGAATTATTATATGACAATGACTACGATGAGTTTTCACCGATATCAAAAAAAGTGCGGAAACAATTATGGAATCTTGACGGTGTGAAGAAGAAGGAATCCTACATAACCGAAGGAGCATACGTGCTTTCCGTCATATCCAGAGATGGAATACGCCCGCTGGAAGAGGATACTTATCTGGGAAACAATGTAGAATATGCGGAAGAAATCAGTATTGATTATGCTTCCGGGGCAAAGATGATCAAAGGCCTGGATGCTGATACCGTTCAGATTGTCAGCGAAAATGAGATAAAAGCATTAGAAACATATGTAGAGGAAAACAAGCTGAAAGTCGATATGGACAGTCTGAAAAACGGAACAGGAGTAATGATCATCCATGATCATAAGTTGTCACAAAAGCAGGGAAGACAGGCAGAAAAAGCAGTGGGAGAAACGGTATGTTTATCTCCTTTAAAGAATAAAGAAACGTGTATCCGGTGGAATTCCATGACGGACAAAGAAAGGGATAAGGAAGATGAGAAAATAAAGGCAGAAACGCCGTCTACAGAATATACGTTAAGCGGCTATCTGGATAATCAGGCAGATGGCTTCCCGGAGATCCACCAGACCTGGCATGGTGCAGAAGGAGATATCTATTATCTGGTCAGTGAAAAAGGATTTAACCGTTTATCTACGAAGAGAAAGACATTTTGCATGGAATTAAACGTAGAGAAAAAGAAAGAAAAAAAGATTATGCATGAAATCCAGAAGATTCTTTCGGCAGAAAACCAGCGGCGGAAAAGCAATACACAGACAAGCCCGGACGGCGAAGGAGAAGCAGGCATTTTCTACATTGCAAGATCAGATCTTATGCAGAAAAATGCAGACTACATCCATGGAAACAGAATTATGTTTGGAAGTATCAGTGTAATATTATTGTGTGTCGGACTGGTTAATTATTTTAATATTATGTTTACAGGAATTGTGGGCAGGAAAAAAGAGCTGGAGATTATGAGAAAGATTGGAATGACACGCCGGCAGGAAAGAAAGCTGTTATTGCTGGAAGGCAGCTATTATGTACTGCTTGTCGCAGGCCTTGTAGCGTCAGTTGGATCAATCATACTAAAAGGAATCAACGTTTATATGAGAAAACAGCTTTCTTATTTTACCTTTCATTATCCGGTAGGAGCGATTGCAGGAAGTATTGTAATTATGGAAATAGTGTGCGTTATAATTTGTAACCTACTTATATTGAAAAAAATGAAAAAGTAGGTTAAATAAATAATTTCACCAACCGCGTTTTATCCAGCACAAAAATCGATACATCCATAAAAAGATGCGCCAGTAGCGTACTAAGGATCACACCGTTGGAAGTCAACAGGAATCCACAGTGGAATCCATACCAGCATACGATGGCGGAATAACTTCCCATCAGTACCAGAAGCGGCAGATTTCTTGCGACACCCTGCAGTGTTTCTTTGATATCTTCCAGTGTAGAATCAAAGTACAGGAAACGGCCGACTGCCAGTGTGATAAAATACATGATCAGTGAATCATAGTTCGAATCATGGTAGATGAACTTGATATATAATAAGATCAGAATAATATAAAAGGCAGAGATCAGCCGCACGGACGCCTTTTGTCTGGTCGGAATTGCAGTTAACGGAACAAACAGGATATCGAACCAGTTTGTCATAAATACAGAAAATACCAGAAATAAAAGTAAGATAATGTTCTGGTATTTCTGCCAGTAAAAGGCAGCCTGTGGGATCCGCTCATCGATAATATAATAAAGAGACAGGAACAACAGTACCGAAGTACTGGAAAATACCATCTCATAAAAGCTTTCAATAAGCGAGATTTCTTTTACTTTGTGGATATGGTTCAGCTTCCGGATCTGTTTTGGCGTCAGATCCTGTGTATTAAGTTTATAGTGTTTCTTAAGCTTTGCTGCCAGAACAACGATCGCAAGCACTGCGATCAGGCAGAGCAGGGAGACAAGCATGAAGCCTCCGGCATTCTTAAAGTTAAAATAATGAATCAGATAATATTGGAACATATCATATACCTTCTTTGATGTAATATTTTTTCGGTTACATATTGTAGCACTTTGAAAAAATATTGCAAATAGGAGAATTAGTAGTGGCAGGTCTTGTAGATATGAAATTGAGTTAAATGTCAAAAAAATTAAAAAAATTTAAAAAAGTGCTTGCATTTTAGAAAACATCATGCTATTATAAATGAGCATTGTTGATGCGGGTGTAGTTCAATGGTAGAACACCAGCCTTCCAAGCTGGATACGTGGGTTCGATTCCCATCACCCGCTTTTTTGCTACCCTTTTTTATGAAGGGAGATATGTTGGCATTTACGGCTATGATTTCCTGGGGCTTCTATTCCGCAATCATCAAGAAAATCGGTGAATGGGATTATCCGACGGCAGCGGTGACTAGGAGAATCTATTTTTGCGGAATGTTATTCCTAATTCCGGTTCTGATGTGGCAAGGGGTGTCATGGGATGTGACGGTTGTGCTATCTGTGGTGATACTGCATGAGAAGATGACGTTCGTATCTGTGACGGGAGCTCTGTTAATTCTGCTTGGACTGATTGTATCGCAGAAGAAAATTAATCAGAAAAAATAAAAGATTATAAGAAGCTTTGAATCCGGTGGATTATTGTGCCGGATCCAAGGCTTTTTTTGCCGTTGATCGCTTGAAAGAAGCTGCAAAAGAAGATGCCGGTAAGAAATGCTGCAGATAATAAGCTGGATAAGAAATGAAAATGTGGATATCGGGTTCTGCGGTCAGCTGGAAATATACAGATATATATAAAAAAATATACAATAAAATATGGAAATATTCCTGTGACAAAACAGAAAGTTTGTTGTAAAATAACCGGTACAGTTCAAAAAACAATAATTAAGAAATGGAATATTTCAGATGAAATCATAGTGGAGGTTTACAGATATATGGAAAACGAACTTTTTGAAAAAGCGCCGGTACATAAGGCATATTTTAATATGGCATTACCGCTGGTATTCAGTATGGTCATTTCACTGGTCTATAATATGGTAGATACATTCTTCATTGCAAGAACGGGAAATACGAATCTGGTAGCAGGTGTGTCACTTGGAGCACCGATGTTCACGGCTATGATCGCACTTGGAGATATCTTCGGACTGGGTGGAAGTTCCATGATCGCAAGATTATTCGGACAGAGGAAAGATGAGGATGCAAAACGCATCAGTTCCTTCTGCTTTTATGGAGCAATTATCTGCGGAGTGATCGTAACGGTATTACTTCTGATCTTCCGTGCACCGATGCTGCATTTATTAGGAGCGGATGCAAATACTTACAAATATGCATCACAGTACTATACATATCTGGTGCTGGGTTCTGTATTTGTTATTGTATCATTTACACCGAACAACCAGCTCAGGTCAGAAGGATTTTCGAAAGCATCCATGGAAGGTTCCGTCCTTGGTGCAGTAGTGAATATTATATTAGATCCTATTTTTATTTCGGTACTGGGTATGGGAGCCGGCGGAGCCGCGATTGCAACAATCATCGGGTATATTGCGACGGACGCTTATTATGTGTGGATATATTTGAAAAAGAGTAAAAAGCTGTCGATTGATCCGGGACATATGCATATTAACATGCAAGAATTCAGACAGATCCTGGCAATCGGAATTCCTGCATCGATCACGAACTTTATGCAGAGCTTTGCAGTTGCTGTTACAAACAGGAGTCTGCTTGTATATGGAAACAATAAAGTTGCGGCGATGGGAATCGTGATGAAAGTAAATATGATTGCGGCGTTGATTCTGGTTGGATTTGCGTTCGGATGTCAACCGTTGGTTGGTTATAATTATGGGGCAAGGAATAAGAAACGTCTGAAAGAGATTCTCGCATTTTGTTATAAATTCGAATGTGGTCTGGCAGTTATACTGGCAGTAATCTTATTCGCCGGTGCAAGACCCTTGATCCGTGTATTCATGAAGACACCGGAGATTGTAGATTCGGGTGTGCTGATGTTACGTCTACAGCAAGCAGGAATGATGTTTATGGCAGTCGTTCTGGTTACGACCTGTGTATTCCAGTCGGCGGGAAAAGCAATGGGAGCATTCTTGTTATCAGTCAGCCGTCAGGGTGTGATCTATGGAATTGTGATCGTTATTGCTTCGCATATGATCGGATATCATGGTGTGTTGGCCGCACAGGCTGTTTCTGATTTCCTGACAGCATTGATGGCTGCTATCCTGCTGAGTTGTGGAGTGAATTAACCGATATAAAAAGGAATGAAGAAGCAGTATAGAAGTAGTATAATAAAAAGAAAGTATAGATGCAGGAAGGAAGATATGGATCATGTCATTAGAAAAAGCAAAGAAATATCTGGAAGAAAAAGGTTATGCAGATCACGTGATTGAACTGGAAGAATCAAGTGCGACGGTACAGCTTGCAGCAGAAGCTCTCGGTGTAGAGCAGGGAATGATCGCAAAGACGATGTCATTTCTGGTTGATGGAGAACCAATCCTGATCCTGACAGAGGGAACGGCGAAGGTTGATAACCGTAAATATAAGGATCAGTTTCATGTGAAGGCGAAGATGATTCCATTCGATGAAGTAGAAGAATATATCGGACATGCCCCAGGCGGTGTGTGTCCATTTGGAATTAAAGATGGAATTAAAGTTTATCTAGATGAGTCTCTGAAACGTTTTGAGACGGTATATCCTGCAGCTGGTAATGACCACAGTGCAGTCAGACTTACGATTGCAGAATTGGAAGACGTTGCCGGGGCATGTGGATGGATTGATGTATGTAAAGAAATGTAAAGAAAGAGAGAAAGTGGATTGTCGGTAGATGATTCGCTTTTTTCTATGCATTTGCAAGGAACTGCCAGTGGAAGGTCATGTAGGTGCCGGATTCGCTGTATCTTTGAAAGAAGTATTGACATGATGTCAGAAAAGAATTACACTACAGGTAGTGACAACGTGTCAGAATGAAAGAAGGGATAGATTTGAAGACAGGTTACCGCCTGTATCATATCCGGTTTGAACAGTGATAAGTTCGAAGATGAACAGTCTGAATGTTAGAAAACATAAACATGGAGGAAAGAGGCATATGGAATATACGAAACTTGGAAATACAGATATCGAAGTATCAAAATTATGTGTAGGCTGCATGAGCTTTGGAAAAGCCGGAACGATGCATGACTGGACACTGGATGAGAAGCAGACGGATGAGATGGTGGCACATGCACTGGATCTTGGAATCAATTTTTTTGATACAGCAAATGGATATTCGGCAGGAACAAGTGAAGAATACCTTGGAAAAGCATTAAAGAATCATACAACAAGAGACAAAGTAGTGATTGCATCGAAAGTATATTTTAATGAAGGAAGACTTTCCAAAGGAGCTATCTTCCGGGAAATCGATGGAACATTAAAACGTCTCGGAACCGATTATCTGGACATTTATATCATTCACAGATTTGACTATGAGACGCCGATTGAAGAGACGATGGAAGCGCTTCATGATCTGGTGAAGATGGGGAAGGTACGTGCGATCGGAGCATCTGCCATGTATGGATATCAGTTCCATAATATGCAGCTTGCGGCAAAAGAACACGGTTGGACACCATTTTCTGTAATGGAGAATCATTATAATCTACTGTACCGTGAAGATGAAAGAGAATTGATTCCTATCTGTAAACAGATGAATGTCTCACTGATGCCATATAGCCCGCTTGCAGCAGGACACCTTGCAAGACCGACATGGAAATCCGAATCTTTAAGAGGAAGAACGGACAGAGTTGCGGTTGGCAAATATGACCGTATGGAAGACGCAGATATGAAGATTGTCACCCGCGTACACGAACTTGCAGAAAAGTATCAGTGTAAGATGTCGCAGATCGCAATCGCATGGCAGTGGGCAAAAGGTGTTACTTCGCCGATCATCGGTGCAACGAAGATGCAGTATCTGGATGATGCGGCAGGTGCATTGAACGTTCGACTGACAGCAGAAGGCATTGCATATCTGGAAGAGTGTTATGTACCACATCCGATTGTTGGTGCGATTGATAAGAATCCGGCGCAGGGTGTGATGTTGTTGGATGAGAAGAAATAGAGAAAATTATGAATAGACAGTAAAGCAGATGGAGAATATCTGGTTGATAAAATTAATATTTCAGAAAGGCAAGTATCACAAAAAAAGATACTTGCCTTTTTCGTAACTATGCGATCAGAAGAAACTATCAATGATGGGTACTGTCGCGCTAGATTATATTTTTACTGGAATGGAAGGAGAAAAAGTGCTGCATACCCGGAGCCGGGAATATGTTGTGAATGAAATATGGAAGTAGATTTTTCATTTTACGGGTACACAAATTTTTTAAAAAAATTAGCACTCGCATCTTGACAGTGCTAACAATACGTGCTATAGTACAGATAGAACAAAGGGAGAGAGATAAAGAATCAAAGATATGAAGCCGACAGCATTCATACAAGATTCAAACATCCGGAATCCCGAAGTTCCAGCAAACAACACCTCGGAATTCTCCGATCGTGCTAATTATAAATTTTTATCATTTGGAAGGAGATATGACTTATGATGATGCCTAGTATTTTTGGAGAAAACTTATTTGATGACTTTATGAACGATTTTTCATTCCCAACATTCCCGAATGTTGACAAAGAACTGTATGGAAAACACGCAAAGAACTTAATGAAGACAGATGTAAAAGAGACAGAGAATGCATATGAGATAGACATTGACTTGCCGGGATTTAAGAAAGATGAGATCCAGATGGAACTGAAAGACGGCGTACTTACCGTCAGTGCAGCCAAAGGACTGGACAAAGATGAGGAAGACAAGAAAGGTAACTACATTAGAAAAGAGCGTTATGCAGGCAGCATGAGCAGAAGTTTCTATGTAGGAAAACATGTAACCGTAGAGGATGTACATCCGAAATATGAAAGTGGAATCCTTTCCTTCAGTGTTCCGAAAGCAGAAGCAAAACCGGTAGAAGAGAAGAAACATTACATTTCAATCGAAGGTTAATGACAGGCAGATGCGGGAAACGATAAGTGACGGTATAGCCTGTATGGCAAAAGAGTAAACGTACCCCACAGGTGTTAAGCCTGTGGGGTACAATATCATAAAGAGAAAATAATCAGGATAACGTAAGAAGCTCACATATTCCACGAAATCCTGTTCACATAGATGAAGATAATAGAAAATAATATAGAATAAATGACGGGAGGGAGAACTATGGCGGCAAAAAGAGATTATTATGATGTTCTTGGAATCAGCAGGAGTGCGGACAAGAGTACAATAAAAAGAGCATATCGTAAACTGGCCAAGAAATACCACCCGGATACCAATGCCGGAAATGCACAGGCAGAAGAAAAGTTCAAGGAAGCGACAGAAGCTTATAATGTGCTGAGTAATCCGGAGAAAAAGAAATTATATGATCAGTTTGGCCATGCAGCTTTTGATGGCAGTGCAGGCGGCAGTGGAGCATATGGCTATGGAAACGGACCTGGCGGCGGTACTTACAGTTATACCGGACCGAATGGAAGCTTCCATGAATATCATTTCGAAGGCGGCGATATGGACGATATCCTGAAGAATATATTTGGCGGCGGATTCTCGGAAGGCAGCGGAAGCAAGTTCCATGGATTTGGCGGATTTGGAAATAGTGGATCAGGAAGGACACGTACGTCCGGAAGAAGTTATGAAAGCAGCGGATTCGGAAATGGATTTGGAAATCATGGATTCGGCGGAGGAGGAAATTTCCGTCAGGATGGTTCCGATGTGACCGCTGAGATAGATGTGACATTTGACGAGGCTGCATTTGGAGGAGATAAAGTCATCCGGCTGTCAGACGCACAGGGCAGTAATGCAGCAGGAAAATCACTGAAAGTGCATATCCCGGCCGGCATCAGTGACGGAAAAAGTATCCGTCTGCGTGGCAAAGGAATGCCTGGACTTTCAGGAGGCAAGGCAGGAGATCTGTTGCTGAAAGTGAGAGTTGGTAAACGACCGGGATTTGAGCGAAAAGATATGGATGTATATTCAACTGTCATGATTCCGTTTACTACAGCAGTATTAGGTGGTGAAGCAGTTGTACAGACGCTTACCGGAAGGGTAGTGTGCAAGATTAATCCGGGAACACAGTCCGGAACAAAGATTCGGTTAAAAGGTAAAGGAATCGTGTCTATGAAGGATGCAGGAAGATATGGAGATCAGTATGTGACTGTTCAGATAGATGTACCAAAGAATCTAAGCAATGAGGCAAAAAGAAAATTGAAAGAATTCGAAGCTGCGTGTAAGAACGGAAGCAGAGGGGCAGCATAATTTATAAATTGTTATGCATCATTTTATCCAAAAGGATTTAGATAAAAATTCAGGAAAGGTAAAATGATGCATTTTTTCTGTATTGACGCTCACTTTAGAAAGAATTATAATAAAATAATTAGAGACAATGAATTTGTATACCCATACAGGTTATTGAAATATATGCTAAGGAGATAAGTAAGATGAGCAAGATTATTTTAACTGGTGACCGACCGACAGGACGTCTTCACGTTGGTCATTATGTAGGTTCTTTGAAAGAACGTGTAAAATTACAGAATTCAGGAGAATATGACGAGATTTATATTATGATCGCAGATGCGCAGGCATTGACTGATAATGCCGAACATCCGGAAAAGGTACGTCAGAATATTATGAATGTAGCATTGGATTATCTGGCATGCGGAATCGATCCTGAGAAATGTCACATTTTTATTCAGTCCATGGTTCCGGAACTGACAGAGTTAACATTCTATTATATGAATCTGGTAACCGTATCCAGAGTACAGAGAAATCCTACGGTAAAAGCTGAGATTCAGCAGAGAAACTTTGAGGCAAGCATCCCGGTTGGTTTCTTCTGCTATCCGATCAGTCAGGCTGCAGATATCACGGCATTCCGCGCGACAACAGTTCCGGTTGGAGAAGATCAGATGCCTATGATCGAGCAGTGTAAAGAGATTGTTCACAAGTTTAACAGTGTATATGGAGAGACTCTGACTGAGCCTGAGATCGTACTCCCATCTAACAAGTCATGCTTAAGACTTCCGGGTATCGATGGAAAGGCCAAGATGAGCAAATCACTTGGAAACTGTATCTATCTTTCTGATGAAGAAGATGTTGTTAAGAAGAAAGTAATGTCCATGTTCACAGATCCGAACCACCTGCGCGTGGAAGATCCTGGACAGGTAGAAGGCAATCCGGTATTCATTTATCTGGATGCATTCTGCAAGGATGAATATTTCGAAGAATTCTGGCCGGAATATAAGAATCTGGATGAACTGAAAGCACACTATCAGCGTGGAGGTCTGGGTGATGTCAAAGTGAAGAAATTCCTGAACAAGGTTCTTCAGGAAGAGCTGGCACCAATCCGTGCAAGAAGAAAAGAATGGGAGCAGAAGCTTCCGGAAGTATTCGAAATCCTGAAAGAAGGAAGCAGGGTAGCTGAGGCGAAAGCAGCAGAGACATTGAAAGATGTAAAGGCTGCTATGAGAATCAACTATTTTGATGATGAAGATTTCCTGAACTAGGAATCTGCGGACAGCTGAAAAATCATTATATTGCATTTGTTAATATGAAAATAAAATCCTCAAAATACCGGATGATATGGTATTTTGGGGATTTCTTTTGTTAAGAATTGCGGTATAATAAAACTATCAGTAAAAAAAGCAAATTGTATAGATAATACGGGAGTGAAGGGGTGTAATGCTATGAAAGAGATAACGAAAGAGACACTTCTGAAAGCTATGAAATCGCGAGATGCGGGAGAGCATCCGGTATTTCGTGAATGTGAATTCAAAGACATGGATCTAAGCGGAATGAATCTGCATAATATGGACTTCACATTGAGTTCCTTTCAAAATGTAAATCTGGAACGTGTGAATTTTGAAAACTGCAGTGTGGAAAATGCATTATTCGACGGCAATTCCCTGCATGGTGCAAATTTTCAGAATGCAAATATGAAGACGGCAGCATTCCGTGGATGTGATATGCGGGAATGCAACATCAAAGGAGCCAACCTTTACGGGGCTGTATTGGAGCACGCGAAGCTGGATGACATTCAGTCAGACGAAGCAACGCAGTGGTTCCGCATGCACTGTCCAGAGACCGGACCGATCCTTGGCTATAAGAAATGTGTGAATGACAGAGTGGTACAGCTTCTGATCCCGGCAGATGCTAAACGGACTTCGGCAACACGTCCTTCTTGCCGGTGCAGCAAGGCAAAGGTACTTTCGATAAAAAATTTTGATGAAACGGAAGAATTCGAAGAAGCCTGGTCGCTGGTCGATGAGAATTTTGTATACAGAAAAGGACAGTGGGTGGAGGTCAAAGATTTTAACGAGGACAGATGGATGGATTCCACGACGGGGATTCATTTCTGGATGAACAGAAATGAAGCACTCGGGTATTAAATCCCTTGCATTGGAAAAAGTTTACTGATAGATGAGAAAGAAAAATAAATGGAGGTGCAAAAGGCAAATGAAAGCAGACATCAGATGGTTAGATGATCCGCAGGTATTTCGTGTGAATCGTCTGGATGCACACAGTGATCATAAGTTTTATGAGAATAAAGAAGATTATAAGAAGCAGAATCAGCGGTTAAAACAATCGTTAAATGGAATCTGGAAGTTCCACTATTCAGTGAATGCATTGGAACGTCCGGCTGATTTTTATCAGAAATGGTTTAACTGTAAAAATTTTGATGAAATGAAAGTGCCACAGCATATAGAACTGGCGGGATACGATAAGATTCATTATATCAATACGATGTATCCGTGGGAAGGACATATTTACAGAAGACCGGCAGGATATGGAAAAGAAAAAGGGAAAGGTATGTTCAGCCAGGCCGAATATAATCCGGTAGGTTCTTATATCCGGAAGTTTGATCTGAATGACGGACTGAGAGGAAAGAGGATCATCTTAAGTTTTGAAGGTGTGGAACAGGCATTCTATGTATGGGTGAACGGAGAGTTCGTGGGGTATGCAGAAGACAGCTTTACGGTTTCGGAATTTGATATTACACCATATGTAAAAGATAAAGATAATCTGCTGGCAGTGGAAGTACATAAGCGCAGTACGGCGGCATTTCTGGAAGACCAGGATTTCTTCCGGTTTTTTGGTATTTTCAGAGATGTGAACCTGTACGGAATACCGGCGGTTCATGTTGAAGATCTGTGGATCCGTCCGAAGTATCATCCGGAAGATGGAAAGGCAGAACTGGAGCTGGATATCCGATTATCACAGAAAAAGAAAGAAAATAATATCCAGGGTAAAATAAAAGTTTCTTTGCAAGATATCTATAGTGATGAAAATCATGTATTACTGGATGAAACGGAGAATCTGAACAACCCGGTGATCCAGAAGAATCTTCCGGTAGAAGGATCAGTGAACAATGAGATCCAGTTCCGTTATGAATTAGAAGAATCCGTACATGCATGGAGCAATGAAGATCCGTATCTGTATGAGCTTCTGATAGAAGTTCAGAATGAAAAAGGCGAGACAGTAGAAGTGGTTCCATATCAGATTGGATTCCGTAAGATAGAATTAAAAGGCAGAAAGATGCTGCTGAATGGAAAACGTCTGATCATCAATGGTGTAAACCGGCATGAATGGAATGCCAGAAGCGGAAGATGTATTACCGAAGCTGATGAGAAATGGGATATCGAATGTATCAGACGCAATCATATCAATGCAGTCAGAACCTGCCATTATCCGGATCATATTTCATGGTATTACAGATGTGAT
>OJNI01001432.1_pt1 | contig 13808 bp, 10 predicted proteins | sample 1597441 | NCBI WGS metagenome assembly OJNI01 (sample SAMEA2452131, study PRJEB22498) | human gut metagenome | reverse complement strand
CATTCCCTCGCCGCTAAATTATCATTTATGTACCAACTTGTTTTTAAGCGTTACCCAATTCTTTTCCTGCTTTTTCCTTTTTTGCAATCAGCGACGAACTTGTCTATTTCTTTGCTGAGTTGCTTCAGTTCCCTGCATGCCTGGTCGCTTAGTTCGTGTTCCCTGTTCAATTTTTCCAGGTATTTTTTTATTTGTCTGATGGCTTGCAGTTCGGCTTTACCGGTTGTCTCGCAGTGTTTGTAAAGGATGTCTTCCTGTGTGTCAGTAGTTAGCTGGCTGTTCTTTTTAAACTCATGGTTATGTGTATTTAAAATATTTGATTCTGCAAAGGTAAATAGATTTATGCAGGTTGGGGAATAATCCGGGGTAAAAGTAAAGATAAATAAGGTAAAGTACGGATAAGTTCGCCCCGGTACGTCCCGGTACATCCCGTTTCGTCCTTTCGTTTTTGGTCTCTGAAGTACCTTTGTTGTGTCCTCAAAGTGGGGATCCTACGGAAGGTTTCGGGTAAGACGTCGCCTTGTATCAGTTTCCGTTCGAAACTATTTTCTTCTTTTTTAAACTCAAAAAAATTATGTCAGTAACATTTAAGAAAGTATTACGTAAAGACCCTTTCCATAAAGATGGTACGGGTAAATACTACCCTCAATTAATCGTTTGGGGAAAATCGGCGACACTGGAAAGTATTGCTGTTCAGATGAAAGAATCCAGTTCGCTCACTCTGGGTGATATACAGAGTGTGATAACCAACTTCGTTGGTGCTATGCGTCGTGAGCTTTTCAATGGCCGTTCGGTAAACATCGACAACTTCGGTGTATTCAGCCTTTCGGCTACTACCGAAGGTTCGGAGAAGAAGGACGACTGTCAATCTACCAAGATCAGATCCGTCCGTATCAACTTCCGTGCTTCCAGCAGTATTCGTCCGCAGGTGGCTGCCACGCGTGCCGAAGACCGTATGGACTTCGTGGATCTGGAGTCGCAGTTGAAGGCTGCCGGCAGTGGTTCGGGCAGTGGCGAAGGTGGCGGCAACGAAGGCGGTGACGGAGGATTGGACGAGAATCCGCTGGGATAGGCTCTGAAACCGTAGTCTTCGGAAATTAAAAATTAAACACTTATCATTAAGTTACATGAGAACAATCGATCACATCGTTATTCACTGTTCCGCCACACGCGAAGACCGTTCGCTGACTGTGACCGAACTGGAGGAAAATCACCGTTGCCGTGGCTTCCGCGGTATCGGCTATCACTACTACATCCGTAAGGATGGCACGGTAATCAATACCCGTGCTTTGGAACTTGTCGGGGCGCATGCCAAGGGCCACAATGCTCATTCGATAGGTATCTGCTATGAAGGCGGTCTGGATGCCAAGGGACGTGCGAAAGATACCCGTACACCGGAACAGCGTAGTTCTATGCACTTGCTGGTGGCGCAATTGCTAAAGCAATTTAAAAATAATATTTGCATCTGCGGGCATCGTGACCTCAGTCCGGATCTGAACGGGGACGGGCTGATAGAACCGGAAGAGTGGGTGAAGGAATGTCCGTGCTTTGAGGTGAGGAAGGAGCTTTGAAAGTAATGAGACATGAAATGCAAGATAATGGCCGATGGAAAGGAGGTGTTGAAATAATGGCAATCAAAAAATCTGTTTGGAGTATGATTCTGAAAGTGGCCGTCGCGGTGGTAACGGCGATAGCGGGGGTGCTGGGCGTTAATGCGATGACACTGTAGAAGAGCTTTTTCAAGAACAAGAGGTTGCGGATACAGCTTTCAATGAATTAGGAAATGAATGCTGTATCCGCTTTTTAATAAATTGAATGAATATGAAGAAACATATGAATAAATATATGCTTGTGGTAGCTGCTATGGCGGGTTTTACTCTGTCCACAACGGCTGCAACAATTGATGATATCAGCTCTCCGCTGAAGCTGTCAGTCCATGAACCAGCGGTTTATTCTCCTCAGGTGATGGAACTGATGAGATATGACAATCATGCTGCTATTGATCTAAATACCGGATGTATAGCTCCGTCTATCAATCTCGTTCATTTCCTGGATCAAGACTTTGACTTTCCCATTTCTATTACCTACAATTCCTCGGGCTTTCGTCCGCGCAATGCAGATAACTATGTGGGAAGAGACTGGATGTTGAATACCGGAGGAATAGTATACCGGCAAGTAAACGGAATGCCGGATGACTTAAAGTCTTATAAAGAAACTGCCGACCAACTATGCGCTTACACGGGCTTTCTGCAAGTGCTGGGAAAGAATTTGTATAATCCAAGTACTATGAAACAGGAAGTGGTGCAAAATCCATATAAATATGCCCACTTGAAGAATTTTGAAGCTTCAATGTTGACCCTTCCTTCCACAGATAGTAATGGAGAGGTGGAGGCTTCGCCTGATGTATTTTATTTTTCTTTTGGTAAACATTCCGGTAAATTCATGATTAATTATGATGGAAACGTCAGTGTGGTTGGGAATAATGGTGGGAAATACCAGGTAGATCTGACAGGAATGAAGTTGTTCAGTAATACTGCTCCGCAGAATACCTGCATTCGTATCAAAACAGATGATGGATATGTGTATACATTTGGGGGTAGTGGGTATGCACCATTGGAATATAACGCTCTTTCGTGGGCGACTGATTATAACTTTATTCCCAATCCCAGTAAGTGGCATCATGAAATAACAGCTTATCACTTGACCCAGATAATGGCTCCTAATGGAAGGAGTCTAAATATTTATTATCGTGATATTGATAGACTGTATCATGTTGATCCACAAGCGAGTTTAATTCCTTTGAATCAACAGGGGCGTTACGAAAATCAGACTGACTTATTGATGCAATACCAGCTCAGTGGAAAGAGTACGATATTTACGCCTTATACGGTTGGAACGGCGTTGGGCAGTGGCGGTACTACTGCTTCGTGCTATACGCAGAGCAACGCATTTCAGATATATTCGCTCAATAAAATTGCCTTGATAGACCGTATAGAAACGGATGGATGTGTTATAAATTTTACTTATTCCACACGTAGTAAACAGCCTTTTCCGGTAACCAATCCTGCTAAACAGTTCTTCATCAGTTGTGGGGCTAAACTTGATAATATAAGAATGACGTATAATGGAAGTACGGAATCGGCACAATTGACGTACGACTATGCATTGGGTAATAGAATGTTTTTGAAGAGTGTCAAAACCAATAAGGAAGGCTCCTTCCGCATGGAATATAATACTCCTCTTTTATCAGAGATTCCCAATCCTTTAACATGCAATATCGATCACTGGGGTTTCTGGCGTGGTGAGAACGCTCATATTGCCCTTATTCCCGGTATGTCATATCCCTCTTTACAGTATTCACTGGATTATAAAATAACGACCGATCATCGTGATGCGACAGGGAAAAGATCTGATATAAGTCTTCTCAAACAGATGACTTATCCTACAGGAGGGCGTGTGGAATTCACATACGAACCTCACAAATATTCTACTATCGTACAGAAAAATGGAAATAGCACATTCTACCCGACCGATTACAGTCTTTCTCCATCTCTATCCGGATTGGCAGGAGGCGCGCGTGTTCACTCTGTCCGCTATACGGACGCTGCAGGAAATGCGCAGAAAGAGACTGTGTACACTTATGGTAATTTGTCTAAAGAAGGAAAAGTAATGTATATGCCATTCTACAGACATTTGCTGGTGGAAAAGGTGGATGGCAGTAGTGACCATTTAAGAATAGAAGGTGTGGCTTTTAATAGCGAAGGTTTTACGGATATATCTTATCCTGGTGTTCATATACGTTATCCGGAAGTGACGGAACATTATCTCGATCCTTCGAAGGGTGGTTTGGAACAGAAGCATGCTTATAAAATATCGGAATTCCAGACAAGTCATAGCCGTGCTCATTCCTGTTATAATACGAATGAATATTTTCGGATACTGTCTACTTCAGGAGACACCCATATATATACTTGGTTCGAGGAAGACTATCAGAAGCATTTGAAACATTTAGTAGCCCACTCCACGGATGACATCTCCTTATATTATGATAAGGTATCCCGTGAAACGTATTATGATGAGAATAATGTGATGCGGAAGAAAGTGGACTACAGCTATGAGTACCTGAACTATGGAGATTACAATTTGTGTTTGTTTGCCCCCAATATTAGCGGCAGGCACATGTTCAATCTGTTCGGGCATATCGGAAGAGAATACTTCCGTATGCTTCTGCCGGTTTCTGTACGAACAACCGACTATTATGGAACGCAGGGAGAACAGCAAAGAGAACAATGGAAATATATGAAGTATGATGTTTACGGCTATCTGACAGAGGCTTCGCAGCCCAAAAATAAGGTGGATTCGCTGATAACTGTTTCTCAACGTAAAGAATACGCTACGAGAAGTGGATTCCAGATATTGCCCATTGCCGAACAACTTTATCTTGGGAGCTCCGGTAAAAGGCAATTGCTCAAGAGCCGGGAAATGGAGTATGGCTTGCAAGAGATGCCTGTCGGATGGAAGTGGAATGTAATGTCGAAAGAATCTCTGTTTGACGGGAATAAAAAACTGACGGATAAAATTGAATATACGCACTATGACAAATATGGGAATCCGGTTGAAATGGTCGGAAATGACTCGCGGCATACTGTCTTCTTATGGAGCCATTACGGGCAGAACCTGAGAGCACGTATAGAAAATGCTACTTATCAAGAAGTAAGTACAGCTTTAGGTAAAAAGCCGGAAGAGCTTTCCACTTCAGCCGTAGATGCTTCCGCGCTCAACAACATTCGCTTGCAACTGCCGAACGCCAGAGTATATTCATGCTGGGCCGGACATGGGAAAGACATAACAGTTTCTTCTGCTGAGAATGGTAGGAATACATATTATACCTATTATACAAGTGGACGATTGGGACAAATCTATCGGCATAATGAAAAAGGGCGTACAGAAGTGCTCCAAGTGAATGATTATCATCTTGTAAACGACTAAAACCATATATTATGAATACTAAATTGGCCAGATATATAGTAAGTTTACTGACTTGCCTATTTTTTTGCTCACAGGCTTATGCGCAAGTTCCGGATTTAGATGATCCTAGTTTGAATCCGTCTCACGGGACCAATATGGAAGATCCTTTTGAAATTGAAATTCAAGGAGATCATTTTTCATACTCTAAGAATGATCGTTATAATGCGGGAGGTACATCCAAACTGTATCTTTATTATAGAATGAAGATAAAAAAAACAATGGTAATCAATCTAAATAGTTCTTCGAATGTACCATTGCAAACTTTTATAATGGATGAACAAGGTTTGATCTTGAAGGTGCTTTATAATGGGAGTATAAAAGATATGGTTCTGGCGCCCGGAACATATTATATACATCAGAATACGCATGATTATAACGTATATATATCTTTGACGGTTGATGGCACATCTTTGTACGCAGACGATGATGATGCTCCGGAGACACCGGAAAACTACACACTTTCCAAAAATATGAATTATGTGCGTACAATTACTCCGACAGTAGGTACGGATGATGCAAATTCCCTTTATTATTTGAGTAAAACCCGGCATAACATCCGTTATTATGACCATTTGGGAAGACCGATCCAAGAGGTGGCATATAAATCTTCGCCTAATAAAAAAGATGTGATAAACTTTCACACGTATGATGGTTTGGGACGAAGTAGTAAACAATGGCTTCCTGTAATGCGTGTTACCAAGGAATCTGCAGGAACTTTTGTGCCACAAGAGACTGTTGCGCGATATGCCAATGAGTTGTATTCAGATGGGGCTGCGTTCAGCTATCCTGTGTATGAAGCTTCACCGCTGAATCGTGTCATTGAAAATTATGGTCCCGGAACGGTATGGCAGAGTAAAGGACATTGCGAAAAGAATAATTATCGTACCAATACATCGGCGGATATTTGCCTGTATCTTGGTGTGGGGGGCACATCATCTGTTCCCCTGCTTCTGCAAAAAGGACAGTATCCGGTATCTGAACTGACTGTAGTTGAGACTAAAGATGAAGATGGGCATACCATTCTCACTTTTACGGATAGGGAAAACCACACCATATTGAGCAGAAGTGTTACTGCGCAGGAAACGTTGGATACCTATTACGTTTATAATGACCTTGGTAGCCTTTGTTATGTATTGCCTCCCATGGCAGTCGCCAATCTGACAAGTTCACCACAATCTATTTTGGATAAATACGCCTATCAATATCGGTATGACTATCGGCAGCGTTGTGTCAGTAAGAAACTGCCGGGTTGCGGCTGGGTGGAAATGGTGTATGACCGCAATAATCGGTTGGTATTTACCGGAGATAGTGAGCAGCAGAAGCGTGGTGAATGTAGTTTCAGTATTGCTGACCAGCTGGGGCGTGAAGTATTGAATGGAGTGTACCAGGGGGCTTTGCCCGATCGCAATAATTGTGATGCTTCGGATATTTATGCAGTATTTTCACCAGGTGTTGCAGGGGCTTGTGAAGGCTATCGGATTAATTGTCCGACGGGGATTTCGCTTGAAAAGCTGAAAGTGTTGCAAGCTAATTATTATGATAGATACACGTTTGCCAGTACTTTATCCGGTTTTGGCGGTGGTCTTGGCTATGTGGAGGATGCCAGTGTCGGAAAACGGTATAGCGGTGATCCGGAATTACATTGCAAAGACTTGCTGACCGGTAGAATGACCATGGTATTGGGCGGAAATCAGAAATTGTACAATACTTATTATTACGATTATGACAGAAACCTGATACAGGAACGGCATACAACGTTGAATGGCAAAATCGTAGTCAATAAGTCATCCTTTAATTTCAGTGGGCAACCGGTGAAGGCAATTGAAGAATATGGTACGGAAATATCTGCTCAGAAAAGCTATAGCTACGACCACATGGGAAGAATGATCCGTGAGGTACATACGTTGGGCAAAGACAGTACAGAGTTTATCTATAGCTATGATCTTCAAGATAGAATCATCCGGCAGACACGCATCCACGGTTTAGATTCGTTGGCAACTGACAACCGATATAATATAAGGGGGTGGATTGAGGCTATAGAAAGTCCTCTGTTTTCACAAAAACTACACTATACTGATGGAAGCGGTACACCTTGTTATAACGGCAATATCAGTAGTATGACATGCAAGGGAAATGATAAAATGACACGAGGATATAAGTTTACTTATGATGGAGTGAGCCGTATGACAGATGCTACCTATGGAGAAGGCGATCTGATAAATGCCAATCCGAACCGTTTCACGGAGCAAGTGACCGGTTATGACAAGAATGGAAATATTCTGGGTTTGAAGCGTTATGGGCAGACAGGTGCTTCGTCTTATGGCTTGATTGATAATCTTTCCCTGACTTTGAACGGCAACCAGCTAAAAGTTGTGAATGATGCAGTTACGACTTCTGCTTATAATAATGGCTTTGAGTTCAAGGATGGTGCCAAGGTGACTACTGAATATACTTATGATACGAATGGAAATTTGACGAAAGATTTGAATAAAAATATTATTTCTATTCAATATAATATGCTAAATTTGCCAAGTATAGTAAGTTTTTCCGATGGCAGTACTATTACCTATACTTATGGTGCTGACGGTACGAAACTCAGGATTGTGCATAAGATAGGTAGCGCAATCACGACTACTGATTATTTAGGCAATGTGGTCTATGAAAATGGTGTTGCCAAGTTGCTTCTGACCGGTTACGGTTATGTTTCTTTGAATGACAAAAAGTATCATTATTATTTGCAGGATCATCAGGGGAACAATCGCGTGGTAGTAGATTCATCCGGGAAGGTGGAAGAAACGAACCATTATTATCCTTTCGGAGGTGCATTTGCAAGTACCGGTAATGTACAACCTTATAAGTATAACGGCAAAGAACTGGATGCGAAGAAAGGATTGAATTGGTATGATTATGGGGCGAGAATGTATGATGCGGCGTTGGGGAGATGGCATGTGGTTGATCCGATGGCGGAGAAGTATTGCGGCATGAGTCCTTATGCATATTGCAATAACAGCCCGACGATAAATGTGGACTTGGACGGTAAGGACTGGTACATGCATAGTGAAACGGGTGAGTTGTATTTCAGTAAAAATAGGGACCAATGGCAGTTTAAACTGAATGATAGGATTTATTACCGAATCGGCGATAATGACATGCTGGGAGATATGAAAGATGTAACGGAACGTGCGTATAATTATGATGAATCTTTATCTTTAGCTCAGGATAATGGTTACTCGATTAATCCGATTCAAGAGATTTTGTCTGAGGTTTCCAGAGAACAGCCTTATTCTACGGGAAAGAAATCTATTACTGTTACTACTGGTGAAATAGAAATCATAAATGAAAAGTATGGAATATTTCCTGTAGAGAAAAGTGAGAAGAAGAATTTTAAAACGGACCCTCTGTATAAACCCAAATATGATGTAGTTGATTATTTAGATGCCATTGCTACAGGGGCTAAAAAAGTAAATTTGATTGAGCGTAATTATTTTACATACAATAAGCCCACTTTGGGAGATAAGACAGGAAGTGTTCTTGGAACTGTTTATGGTGTAATGGAAACTATGACAGGTAAACACGATTATCGTAATGTGAGAGTCTATAAGAATTGGAATAGTTATTTGAAAACCACAGGCGGAAAAGGCCGAATGTTGCTATATAGAAAATAGATTATTAAATAATGTACAATGAAAATAATATTTTTATTATTAAGTGGTCTGTTCTTTTTTCAGATTAATGTTTTGTCTCAGAATGGACTTTTTGATGAGCGCGATAAACTATATTACCGGGAAATAATAAGTCTATATCCTAAATTTTTAGTTTCTCATTTACCGGAAAATATAGATAATAAGGTTAGTGGAGCTCAAAGTTTACTATTTCCACGCGGAAAATATTTGAATTATATTCATCTAACATTACCTTGTGGAAATAGCAAACGTGAAATACTAAAGAAAGAAATGGCTTCTCAGGCGAAAAGAATTTATTATTTAGGAGATTCCTGTTTAACACTTCCTTATGATTATGAAAACTTTGAAATAATAAAATCAGATTCAATTCGTAACTTGCCCTTTGTGGATACGTTACCAATACCTAATTTCTCCTCTTGGGAAGGCGGTGTTCCTCCTGATTTTTATAAAAAAGCTGTCATTTATCTTCTTGCTGCGGAGAAAGGTCGTTTCTTGCCGGATGATTGCCTTTCGAGGAATGGTGTTGGTTTGCCTAACGAATGGGTACATGGCTATACAAAGGGACTTGTCCTTTATAAGTACTATGTAATCTATTGGCTTGAAGTGTGGTAGGAGAATGAGACTGTGAAAGTTCATTTATCCGCCCAGTCGGATATTTTACCTTACTGCATTAGATCTTAGAAAATTCAATCCTCTCATTTGAAGTATCCCTGTCTCTTACTCTGAAATATGGGTAGAGGCAGGGATTATTTATTATCTTTTGTTGGAAAATCTCAACTAAATAGTTTATTTGTCCTTACTCGTTTATATGTTTACATTTGTATTTGTCATCCAATAATTTACATAAAAAGACTCCAACCGAGTGCTATTCTCAAGAAAAATAGTATTTTTGGAAGAATTACTGAAAAGGATACCTTTATATATAACTTTAAAAAGACCCGACTATTATGATGGAAAAAACACTGGTTATTTTGAAACCATGTACCCTCCAAAGAGGCTTGGTAGGTGAGATTACGAACAGATTCGAACGTAAAGGCTTGCGTTTGGCCGGAATGAAAATGGTTCAGCTGACGGATGAAGTGCTCAGTGAACATTACGCCCATTTAAGTGCGAAACCCTTCTTTCAGCGCGTGAAGGATTCGATGATGGCCTGTCCGGTTATCGTGTGTTGCTTTGAGGGGGTAGATGCCATTGAAGCGGTGAGGGTTTTGACCGGTCCTACCAATGGCAGGAAGGCAGCTCCCGGAACCATCCGCGGAGATTACAGTATGAGCTTTCAGGAAAATATCGTTCATGCATCCGACTCACCCGAAGCGGCTGAAGCGGAATTGAAAAGATTTTTTAAACCAGAAGAAATATTTGACTATAAACAGGCTACATTCGACTTCCTGTATGCTAATGACGAGTATTAGCGAGGAAAAAGAAAAATAAGTTTGCGATAAACTACGCTGATGTAGTAAGGAAAATGTCGACTACAGCTTTCAAATTCAATTAAAGTCGTATCTTTGTGCCCGGAAAATTAATCTTCATTCAGTGAACCTGGTTATTGATATAGGAAATACGGTGGCAAAAGTAGCTGTCTTTGATGGTGTTTCACTATTGGAAGTGGCGTATGACTCTAATCGGAATTTGGAGCATTTGTCGGACATCTATAGTAAATATCACTTTGAAAAAGCAATTGTAGCCACGGTCATCGACTTGAGCGAGCAAGTGCTGGCACAATTGGCATTACTTCCCATACCTGTGCTTTGGCTGAATGAAACGACTCCACTCCCGGTAGTGAATCTATATGAAACACCCCGGACGCTGGGGTATGATCGTATGGCTGCCGTAGTGGCTGCCAATGAACAATTTCCCGGAAAAGACATACTGGTGATAGATGCCGGCACGTGCATTACGTACGAATTTGTGGATGCCGAAGGACGCTATCATGGTGGAAATATTTCCCCGGGTATGCAGATGCGTTTTCGGGCGCTTCACCAGTTTACCGGACGCTTGCCGCTGGTGCAACGCGAAGGGCGTGAACTTCCGATGGGAAAAGATACTGAAACTGCCATCCGTGCGGGAGTTTTGAAAGGTATGGAATATGAGATTTCTGGTTACATAGTGGCTATGAAACATAAATATCCTGAACTTTTGGTTTTTTTAACGGGCGGGGATGATTTTTCTTTTGATACAAACTTAAAAAGTATCATCTTTGCAGACAGATTTTTAGTGTTGAAAGGATTAAATAGAATTTTAAACTATAATAATGACAAGATTTAGACAAACACTTTTGGTGCTTTTGCTCACGATATTATCTGGAGCGACGGTCGCTCAAAATAATACAAATTCTCCCTATACACGATACGGATACGGACAACTGGCAGACCATGGGTCAGGTAACAGTAAGGCAATGGGTGGCATTGCTTATGGTTTACGTGACAAATATCAGACCAATTTCGCGAATCCGGCATCTTATACGGCAGTTGACTCGTTAACTTTCATGTTCGACGGAGGTATTTCTATGCAAAACACCAACTTCAGCGATGGAGTAGTGAAGATGAATGCCAAGAACTCAAGTTTTGACTACATTACGATGCAGTTCCGTCTGTCAAAAAAGGGCGCCATGAGTATAGGATTGTTACCTTATTCCAATGTGGGATATAAAATGGGTAACTATCAGGAAAACACTGAAACTCCGACTTCCTCAGCCAGTACAACTTATTCCGGTGAAGGAGGCTTACATCAACTTTATATAGGCGCAGGTTTTAAAATTATTAAAAATCTTTCCGTTGGTGCGAATATTTCGTATCTTTGGGGAGACATAACACATACGCGGCAACAGTCATTTACATCTAACTCAAATATCATGCCGTTGACAACGCTTACCGGGATGGAAATTACGAGTTATAAACTTGACTTTGGAGCGCAGTACACACAGCAATTCGGTAAGAAACATGCGGCTACTTTGGGAGTCGTTTTCTCACCGGGACATAATTTGGGAAATGATGCGTATGTACAAACCCAGCTGGGCAATCAGAACACTGGATATACTACAACGCAGAAGGACACTATACTGACAATGGGTATTCCTATGACGCTGGGCGCAGGTGTGACGTATGTGTACGATGATCGTCTGACAGTGGGTGCGGATGTGATGTTCCAGAAATGGAATAGTGTGACATTTATGAATGACCCGGATGCGTTCTGTAATAAAGTGAAAGTTGCTTTAGGTGCGGAATATATTCCTAACATGATGGGTAGAAGTTATCTTTCACACATCAAATATCGTTTGGGAGCTTATTATTCTAAACCTTATTATAAGATAGATGGCGTACGTGCTGCAAATGAATACGGAGTAACTGCCGGTTTCGGTTTGCCTCTTCCACGTAGCCGTTCCGTATTGAGTGTTTCAGCACAATATGTGAGAACGCAAGGCACGGAAAGCAAATTCTTGAACGAGAATACATTGCGTCTTTGCATTGGCGTGACATTCAATGAACGTTGGTTCTGGAAGCGTAAAGTTGAATAGTGAAGAATAGACAATATAACAACTAAAATTTAAATACAATGAAGATTAAAACGCTTGTAGCTGTCTTGCTCCTTTCGGGTGGAGTAACCAGTGTCCTGGCACAGGAAGATTGTAACAAGAACAGTAGTATTTCTCATGAAGCGGTAAGAGCTAATAACTTTAAAGATGCTTACTTGCCGTGGAAAGAAGTTCTGAAGGATTGCCCTACGTTGCGGTATTATACATACACGGATGGTATTAAAATATTAACATCTTTCTTGAATGATATAAAGGACCGTAATTCTGCTGATTACAAGAAGTATTTTGATGAACTGATGGAGGTTTTTGATTTGAGAATTAAATATACTCCGGATTTTATGCATCTGAAAGGTACTCCTTCTGTGGGCGACGTTTTGGGTAATAAAGCTATTAACTACATTGCTTATGCTCCTAATATAGATGTAAATCAAGCCTATACTTGGTTGAAAGAATCTCTGGAAACTGAAAAGGGTGGCTCTAAAGGTCCTATCCTCCACTATTTTCTGGATATGTCTTTGAATAAATTGAAAGCTGATCCTAATCATAAGGAACAATTTATTCAGGATTATCTGACTGATTCCGAATACGCTGATGCTGCTATCGCCGCAGAAGATGACGCGAAAAAGAAAGCTGCTTTGCAACAAGTGAAAGATAACCTCGTAGCAATGTTCATCAATAGTGGTACCGCTGATTGTGAATCTTTGCAGGGTATTTATGGCCCTAAAATTGAAGCAAACCAATCAGACTCTACTTACCTGAAGAAAGCTATCTCTATCTTGAAGATGATGAAGTGTACGGAAAGCGAAGCATACTTCCAGGCTTCTTATTATATGTATAAGATTGACCCGACTGCTGATGCAGCTACCGGATGCGGATATATGGCATATAAGAAGGGTGATTATGATACAGCAATCAAATACTTTGATGAAGCGCTGACTTTGGAGAGTGATAATGAAAAGAAAGCTCAGATTGCTTATGCTGTTGCTGCCACATTATTCAATGTGAAGAAACTTTCACAGGCCAGAGGTTATCTGCAAAAAGCTATCAGTTTCAAAGAAAACTATGGTGATGCTTATATCTTGCTTGCACAACTTTATGCTTCCAGCCCGAACTGGAATGATGAGGCGGCTTTGAATAAGTGTACATATTTTGTTGTTATTGATAAACTGCAACGCGCTAAAGCTGTGGATCCCACTGTAGCGGATAAAGCAAATGAATTGATTTCAACGTATGCACGTTATACACCGAAGGCTGAAGACCTCTTTATGTTGGGTATCAAAGCCGGTGACCGCGTTACGGTAGGCGGTTGGATCGGTGAAAGCACAACGGTTCGATAAGAAATATAAATATGTTACCACAACGAAGTAACGTTCTATTTTGTAGAAGTTTGAGCATAACCATTGCCTTTGGGGCAGTGGTTATGCTTCTTTTATTTTCCGCCTGTTCCGGACGGCATAAGGATATGGGAGCTGCCATAACCGAGCGTGATTCATTGCCTGTGATGGATACGAAAGGAGTGATGACTTTAATCTCTGATTCCGGCGTCACCCGCTATCGAATCAATA
>OJNI01001426.1_pt1 | contig 13861 bp, 8 predicted proteins | sample 1597441 | NCBI WGS metagenome assembly OJNI01 (sample SAMEA2452131, study PRJEB22498) | human gut metagenome | reverse complement strand
GAAGTGCTGAAATACAATATTTTATAAATCGGCTCAGCAAGAGTTATCAAACCTATTGCGCAAGGCAAGATAATTAATATTGAAATGAGCAATGAATAGTTTATCTTTGAAGAGGCCTCTTTATAATCTTTTACCGCCAACGCACCTGCGATTGACGGAACAAGAACTGTTGCAAAAGCGAAGTTTACCGCCAAAGGCATATTGTAAAGTGTATCACTCTTTGATAGAAGTCCCGATAATCTTGCAATTTCCTGGTTAAGTTGCTCGGCGGTCGGATTTATAATATCGCCGACGTTGCCATGTGCCGGAATTAATGATGCAAATGCAACTTCAATACCACGACTTATTGTTGCTGTGTCGATAACTCTGTTTATAGCTGTAATGATAGAGCCAAGCGAAATCGGAATACTTATCATAAGAATACTCATCATAAGATGTCTGCCTGAAATCTTAATTGTTTCGCCTTTTGATTCTTCAATATGCTCCTTGATACCGCTTTTACGTTTACAATAGAAGTATACCAAGTAAAGCATACTAAGCGCAGTTGCAACAGATGTTGCAAAGTTAGCCCAAGATGCCATAATTGCAGGTGCAAGACCGATTGAAAGGTATACAAACACGATAGTAAGTGTACATTTTAAAATCTGTTCAAGTACCTGTGAATTACTTGTTGCTTTCATATTCTTCATACCTGTGAAATATCCTCTGATTACGGAAGATACACAAACGAAGAACAGTGACGGTGCAAGCGCACGCATTACATATTGAGAGCCGTCAATTTTAATTATATGCTGTGCAAAAATATCCGCACCAAAGAACAGAACCGCAGTCGTTACAAGACCTATTATTGAGAACAGCAATAAAGCCGTTTTGAAAATCTTATGTGCACCTTTGTAATCGTCAAGTGCAACACGTTCGGAAACCATTTTTGAAATTGCATTAGGTATTCCGACAGATGAAATTGCAAGCAGTAGGGTATAAATCTGAAATCCTACATTATAAAATCCCAGTCCCTCGTCACCGAAACCGTCAATGTTTGTTATTACAATTCTGTAAACCATACCAAGAACTTTTACAAGCACTTGTGAAATAAGAATTATAGTAACATTATTCATAAACGATTGAGTGTTTTCTTTGTTTTGTTTACTCATTATATTCCTCCTAATTTAATGTTCATATTGTCATATTATAAAACTAAATACGGATTTAATCAAGTATTGTCATAAAAAAATAAAGTAATTGTATAGAAATAAGTCAAAAATCGGCATTTTGACTTGACACAAAGCTGATATAAGGGTAAAATATAATAAGTATGTAAATTTATATGGAGGAATAGACATGGATACAATGCAAGGTTTAAAACGTACTCACTATTGCGGAGATGTTGAAGGAATCGGCAATGAAGTTGTAGTAGGCGGTTATGTACAAAAAGTAAGAGATTTGGGAAATCTTATTTTTATAGATTTAAGGGACAGAACAGGTATAGTTCAGCTTGCTTTTGATGATTCGACAGACAGAGAAATATTTGAAAAAGCGTCTGATTGCCACAGCGAATATGTACTTATGGCAAAAGGTGTTGTTCGTGAAAGAGAAAGCAAGAATACAGCAATTAAAACAGGTAATATTGAAATTGACGTAAAAGATTTGAGAGTGTTGGCACAGGCTCAGACACCTCCTTTTGAAATTGTTGACGATACTAACGTAAACGAAGAATTAAGATTGAAATATCGTTATCTTGACCTTAGAAGAAAGGTTTTACAGGATAACTTGATTATGAGAAGTAAGATTGCAAAAGTTGCAAGAGATTATTACTATGAAAACGGCTTTATAGAAATCGAAACACCGATGATGATTAAGTCAACTCCTGAGGGTGCAAGAGATTATCTTGTTCCGTCAAGAGTACATCACGGAAAGTTTTACGCACTTCCGCAGTCACCTCAAATGTACAAGCAACTTTTGATGATTGCAGGATTTGACAGATATATTCAGCTTGCAAGATGTTTCAGAGATGAAGACTTAAGAGCAGACAGACAGCCGGAATTTACGCAAATTGACCTTGAAATGTCATTCGTTGATGTTGAGGATATTCTTGAAATGAACGAAGGCTTTATACAAAGATTGTTTAAGGAAGTTCTTGATGTTGACGTAGAATTACCGCTTCCAAGACTTACTTATAAAGACGCTATGGAACGTTACGGCTCAGATAAGCCTGATACTCGTTTCGGTATGGAAATATGCGATATTTCAGAACTTGTTAAGAATTGCGGTTTCGGCGTGTTCACTTCGGCTATCGAAAACGGCAAAAGACGCGGCAAAGACGCTTACAAGAAAAGAAATCGACAAGCTTACAGAATACGTTAAGGGAATAGGCGCGAAAGGTCTGGCATTTGTTCGTTGGGTTGATGATGAACCGACTTGTGCATTTGCAAAATTCTTGGGCGAAGGTGAACTTGACGCAATATTAAATAAAGTAGGTGCTCAAAAGGGTGACGTTGTACTTATCGTTGCAGATAAGAATAAAGTAACCCTTCCTGTACTTGGCGCACTTAGATTAAAGGTTGCAAAGCAACTTGATATAATTCCTGAAGGATTTAACTTCCTTTGGATTACTGAATTCCCATTCTTTGAATATGACGAAGATACAGATTCTTGGCTTGCTATGCACCATCCGTTTACAATGCCTATGGACGAGTGTATTCAATATCTTGATACTGATCCGGGTAAAGTTACGGCTAAGGCATATGACCTTGTCCTTAACGGTACAGAGCTTTCAAGCGGTTCAATCAGAATTACAGATTATGAACTTCAACAAAAAATGTTCCAGGCACTTGGGCTTTCTGATGAAGAAATCGAGGCTAAATTCGGTTTCCTTGTAGAGGCATATAAATACGGTGCCGCACCTCACGGCGGTATGGGTATCGGTCTTGACAGACTTGCAATGATTATGACTGGTAACGACAGTCTAAGAGATGTAACTGCATTCCCTAAGGTACAAAATGCGTCAGAACTTATGTCGGGAGCTCCTAATGTTGTTGACGAAGAACAATTACAGGAACTTTCGATAAGCATAATACCTGAAAAGAAAGAAAATTAATAATGTGTTCATAATAATTTAATAACGTTATTGTATAATAACCTTAAAATAGGAGCCGAATTTTCAGCTTCTAAGACTGTCGATAAATTGTCCGGAACGTGCAGAAGTATTATTCAAATTTGTATGATTTAATTTATCAAAAAATAGCAGGCAAGCCTATATTGATAGGCTTGCCTATGCACTTTTTGAAAAAATAAACTCTGCTGTACAAATGTACGCTGACGAGTTCGTTTTTTTTAAATCCGAACTGATTTCTCGGCAGTCTGCAAATTAATCTGTGAAACGGAGAGTTTTAAGTGATTACTATTTCAAACTTAACAAAAAAATACGGTGATAAATATGCACTCGACAATATTAGTTTTAATGTAAAAAAAGGTGAAGTTCTTGGTTTTTTAGGCCCTAACGGTGCGGGAAAATCAACAACTATGAATATTATCACCGGATATATTTCATATACAGACGGCTCTGTTAATATTGACGGCTATGATATTTTAGAAAATCCTATTGAAGTGAAAAAGAAAATAGGATACTTGCCTGAAATACCACCGCTTTATCTTGATATGGTAGTGTGGGATTATCTTGAATTTGTATATGAATTGAAGAAAATCAAGACCGAGGACGAAAAGAGTCATATACAGCAAGTTATTGATATGGTGAAGATTGATAATGTTAAAAACAGAAAAATTGCGAATTTGTCAAAAGGCTATCGACAAAGAGTGGGACTTGCAGGTGCTTTAATCGGCGATCCCGAAATTCTTATACTTGACGAACCGACAGTTGGTCTTGATCCTAAGCAGATTATCGAAATAAGAAATGTTATTAAGGAACTCGGAAAAGAAAAGACTGTAATTTTAAGTTCGCATATATTAAGCGAAATAAGTGCAGTCTGTGACAGAGTAATTATTATAAATAAAGGCAAATTTGTTGCAGAAGATACACCGAAAAATCTTTCGGACAAGCTTGGTGACAATAAAAAAATGCTGTTCAGAATATCAGGCGATAGGGAAAAAGCCGAAAACATCCTAAATTCATTTGACGGTATATCGAATGTAACCTGTGTTTCGTCTGAAAATGATTCATATGATTTTGAATTTGATAACGCAATGGCGGCAGAAGAAAAGAAAAAACTGTTCTTTGCATTTGCAGAAAATGAAATACCGATATTAATGCAAAAAGAAATCGAGCCGTCTTTGGAGGATATATTCTTAAAACTTACTGACAATGCGTCAGAAAAGGAGGAAAATACAAATGAAAGCGATATTTAACAGAGAATTCAATTCGTATTTTACATCAATGCTCGGTTATGTATTTTTAACTATTTTTCTTCTTTTAACAGGAGTAATGTTCTATGTTGTAAATATCAGATTTATGACTGCAAGAATGACTAATTTCTTTTCAATCGTCAATAACTGGGCGTTGTTCTTGTTGCCGTTATTGACAATGAGATTGTTCTCAGAGGACAGAAAGCAAAAGACAGACCAATTATTACTGACCTCACCTATATCTACAAAAGAAATAGTTTTCGGTAAGTATCTTGCGGCATTTGGAATATTTATGGTAGGTGTGCTTATAACACTTATTTATCCTGTTATATTAGCGTTTACGGGTAATTTGCCGATTGCGGAAACAATAAGCTGTTATGTCGGCTTTATACTGCTATGTTCGGCAATACTTGCTATCGGTGCGTTTATGTCATCTATTACGGAAAGTCAGATTGTCGCTGCAGTTGCCACTTACGGTGTATTGATTTTCACATTGCTTTTAGGCTCGGTTGCGTCAAACGTTTCAAACGAAATAATTGTAAAAATTCTTTTGTGGTTATCGCCTGTACAAAGATTTTCGGATTTTACTCTCGGAATCCTTAACTTTGAACCGATAATTTATTATTTTAGCATCACCGGTCTGTTCTTATTCTTTACCGTTATGGTATTTGAAAGACGCAGAATGAGATAGGAGGATATGTAATGAATAACGTAAAAAAATATAAATTTGTATCTTCCGTTGCTATTGCAATAGCGGTTGTTTTGGTTATTGTTGTAAACGTATTTGTCAGCGTGCTTAACAACAAATTACCTTTAAAAATCGACCTTACGTCAAATAAAATGTATGAACTTTCAGATAAAACAAAAGAGTATCTTAAAAATTATGATACTCCTGTTGATATATATATTCTTGCCGGTGAATCGGAACAAGACGGAAATATTCGTACGGTGCTTGATAAATATGCCGCCGCAAATAAAAATATCAATGTTACAAATATTAATATGACATCTAACCCGACTTTTGGCAAGAAATACGTTACTGACGGCAAAAGTCTGCAATCAAATTCTGTCATTGTTGACGGCGGAGATAAGTTTAAAACATATACTATGACTGAATTGTACGGAGTAAATGCACAAACAGGACAGTATACATCACTTAATGTTGAAAATAAAATAACTTCGGCACTAAAGTATGTATCAAGCGAAACACAACAAAAGGCATATCTAATAAAAGGACATAATGAGATAGCTGTTGACGGTGCAAAAACTAAACTTGAATCAGAAAACTTTGAAGTCGGAGAAGTTAATACATTGACCGAGGATATACCGTCAGACGCAAATATGTTGATTGTTGCAAAACCGACGGCCGATTTTTCAAAAGAAGAAATCACAAAACTTGATTCTTATTTGCAAAAAGGCGGTAATATACAAGTTTATCTTGATGTAGATTCAAAAAATCTTACTAACTTGTATGACTATCTAAAATCATCATGGGGCATAGGTGTAAGCGATAACCTTGTAATTGAAACAGACACATCAAAATCCGTTTCGTTGAGCGGAAGTTCGATGAGTCTTGTCGTGCCGAACGTAAAATCATATGAATTTACCGACAGTATAATAGACAATCAAAGAACTTTGGCATATTTCCCATATTCAAGATTGATAACTCAAGAATTTGAATCAAATGGCGATATATCTGTTACACCTGTTTTGACAAGTTCAGAAAAAGCATACACGACTTCAAATTATGAAAATGTTTCAAAAGTCGGCGGCGAGCAGGACGGTGAATATCCGGTCAGCGAACTTTCGGTAGATGCAAAACACGCCTCATCAGTTTATGTATCGGGAAATACTATGCTTTTAACCATAGACGAAACAACACTTACAAATAATTACGGACTTGCAAACTATGATTATTTTATGAATTTGACCAACTTTATGATAGGTAACGAAGAAAGCTTTACTGTAGATGAAAAAACACTTGTAAACAATGTTATTACATTATCTGATTTAGGTCAAAAAATTATTTTTGCATTTGTTGTAATTATAATACCGATTACCGTATTAATAATCGGACTTGTAATTTGGATAAAAAGGAGAAATCTATGAGTAAAACAACGAAAAGCATAATTATAGCCGCGTCAGTGATTATAGTGCTTATTGTCGGAACGATTGTTATAAGTAATATTGACACGTCAAAAGATAATAATGTTGATACAACCGATGATTTATACAGTATCTATTCAGCTGATACAACCGATATTTTATCTGTAAAGTCAGAGAGTGAAAACGGTACAATTACAGTAAAAAGTATAGGCGATTCGGAATGGTCCGTAAATGATATGGATGCGTCTGAAATAGATTCTTCAAAAGCCGGTGTTGCTCTGTCTGCATTCTGCATTTCGCCCGCACCGAGATGGAATGCAACTACCGCATTTATGCCTACACCAAATCCGACTGCGATAGAATTGACAAGATTTTGAATTGGGTAGACAAGCGAAAGTGCGGTCATTGCGTTTTCGCTCACTTTTGCGACAAAAAAACTGTCGATGATATTGTACAGTGAATTTACCGCCATAGATATTATCATAGGTAAAGCCATTGAAAGCACAAGCGGCAATATCTTTTTTTCTTTCATAAACGTTTGATCCATAAATAATTCTCCTTATATTTATTCCGAAAAAAAACTATAGGGTTAATACTGTTTGACTCAAAAACAGAAAACCCTATAGTCTCATTATAATCCGGACAAGATTATTCAATTTTATATCAACCTGTCGGACAGGCTCAAATTTTATATAATTTCCACAGTATGTCTTGTTGCGTGACAGTTTACGTTTACTGCAACCGGCAAGCCTGCAATGTGGGTAGGGAATGTTTCCACATTTACGGCAAGGGCGGTTGTTGTACCACCCATACCCTGAGGACCTATTCCCAGTTTATTTATTCTTTCTAAAAGCGTTTTTTCAAGCTCTGCATAAAAAGGATTGGCATTTGGAACGTCAATATCTCTTGTAAGAGCCTTTTTAGCAATTTGTGCCGCTTTATCCATAGTACCGCCGATACCTACGCCGATTATCATAGGCGGACAAGGGTTTGCACCGGCTTTTTTGACTGTTTCGATAACGAAGTCAATAACTCCGTTTATGCCGTCTGACGGATTAAGCATTTTAAGTCTGCTTTTATTTTCACTGCCGAAGCCCTTCGGTGCAAATGTGATTTTAATTTTATCGCCTTTAACGAAGTCATAGTAAATAACAGCCGGAGTATTATCCTTTGTATTCACTCTGTCAAGCGGATCGCGGACAACCGACTTTCTTAAATATCCGTCTGTATATCCCATTGAAACACCCTTGTTTACGGCGTCTGTTATTGTGTCACCCTCAACAAAAACTTCATTGCCGATTTCGATAAAGAACACCGCCATACCGGTATCCTGACAAATAGGAACTTCTTTGCTGTCGGCAATTTCGGCATTCTTCAAAAGGTTTTCTATAACACCTTTTGAAATATCCGATTTTTCGGTTTTGACACTGTTGCTAAGTGCAGATTTGATGTCTTTGTTTATATGACAATTTGCTTTGATACACATACCCTTAACAACTTCTGCAATGTCATTTGAATTTATAATACGCATAAATTTTTCTCCTTATCTTATATCAATACCCATGAGTCAAACCATTTCAAGAAGTGGTCAACGTAGTCTACACTGCACGGATGACCCGAAAGAATAGGGTAGAACATTGCAAACAATACGATTGCAAGTCCTGCATATACAAATGCACCGTACATAACCGCCTTTTTATTCTTCGCCTCGTTATAGATGTTGAGGATTGAATAACCGAGCATAAGCACGATAAACGGTACGCAAGGGAAGTAGTGGTATATAAACGTAAGTCTTGTAACAGGTATCCACGATACAAGCTGTGCAAGGTAAGCGATTACAAGGAATAATGCGTTTTTATCTCTGTTCTTGAAAATCAAATATACCATATAGAAGAATGCCGGAATACCAATCCACCATACAAGCGGATTACCGAACGAGCTGATACCCTCTTTAACCTCCGATGTAATTGTTCCCGAATAGTACCATATAGGACGTTTCATAATAATCCATTCATACCAACGTGACGAGAACGGATGCTCTGAGCCGAGAACGGTCTTTGAATGGTAAGTAAGCATTGAACTTTGGTTATCAATAATAGTCTTGAAACCTTGCGAATTCGGTGCTTGCAAGTACGGAATATATGCAAGACAGTATATAATAAGCGGTACTATTACGAAGAATATACAGCACCATAAAATTGTTTTTATCATATACGGCTTAAAGTTGTCAATTATAAATTTGTGACTTATTCCGTTTGTTTCGCCGTTTGGTGTTTTAACTGCGACACGGTACTCACTGTAACGCTTGTAAAGTGTTATGAAGAACAGTACCGCAAGTCCCGCGCCTGCATATATACCTGTCCATTTACTTGCTATGCCGAGTCCCATACTGATTCCGCACAATGCAAGTGTGATAAGTCCTTTTTTGAATGACGAATCATAGAAACTTGTGCTGTAATACTTATACATAAAGTAGTACATCAGCATTACAAAGAATGTGATATATACGTCTATTGTTGCAATTCTTGTCTGTGCGAAGTGCATAAAGTCGAATGTGAGCAAAAGGCAAGTAACTATTGCAAGCCAAGATTTCTTTAGCAATTTCTTTGCAAAAAGGTATATAAGCGGTAACATAAATATACCGAATACAGTACCGACAATTCTCCAGCCGAACGGACACATTCCGAATATTCTTATACCGATTGAAATAAATACTTTACCAAGCGGTGGGTGAGTCCATTCGTATACGTTTAGATGATGTACAAATTCATAGCCTGTACGTCCGTGATAAATTTCGTCAAAGTATGTGCCGTTTCTGAATGATGAACGCTCCGGAACTTCCTGCTGTTCGTCAAACAAAGCCTGTCCCTCTGACGGTGTTGCCGAAACGGGCTCTATAAGGTTGCCCGAAGAATCAAGCAAGGCAAATTCTTTCATTGAAAGCTCTGTGCCGTTTGTTGAAAGTGTAACATATCTTGCTGTAACGCTCTTTGTTTTTTCTTCCCAATGGAATACAGAACCCTCTGTAAGTGTTTCCGTAGCGGTTGTATTGTTTGATGAGTCCGCAAAAGTGATTGTTAAATTGCGGTTGTCCTCAAGTTCATATGAACCAAGGAAGAATTTATATTGGCTGATGTTGCAGTCCTTACCCAAATCAAGCGTTACAGGTGCGTCTGAAATCATATATTCCGTTTCTGCCGCGTGCATATCGCCGAGGTCGTAAAGTGCGATACATGAATATACAACGACTATAGCCGCCATTGCAATAACGTCTACACGGGTTATTTTAGGAAATATTTCGCTTACGGTGAATTTAGCCTGTTTCTTAACAGGAGTATTTGAGAATGTTTTTGAACTTTTTGTATTCTTTTGATATGCTTGTTTTGAATTTTTCGTACTCTTAACTTCTTCTTTTACCGTATCTTTAAGTTCGTTGCCTGCATAAAGTTTTTGCGTCAAGTAAACTACAAATATCATAAGTGCGACATTTATTAAAGACGCAATCAAAACAGGTGCGGAACGGAAGTAGTCGTTCGGACTTTTTTCGTATACAAACAGTACCCATGCAGTGTTAAAGAACTGCGAAAGTGTAACAAGTGCATACATAATAAAGTTTTTGAAATCAGTCACTGAAACAAATGCCAAAAGCAAAAGCCCCATTGCAGGGAATGCGTAACGGTCGTGCATTTTTGTTGAAAGCATATATGTCATAAACGCAAGCAATGCACCGACAAAGTAATACTTCGCATTGTTTTTGCTCTTGAAGAATACATATACCGAATATGCGACAATGGCAATAAGGAATACATAACCGATAACAGTTGTGAACGATGAAAGACCTTCCCAGTTTTTACCCAATGCACCCCACAAGTTAAACGCATTGACCGTTAGGTAAGGATATGACGCCATAGTCGTGGTGTATTGGTCGATTACATTTGATATTCCGAACGGAAGTGCAAGCAACACCATAAGGATTATTGCACTGACACCAAATCCTAAATTCTTTAACAGCTTTTCTTTGCTGAAATCTTTTATAAATACATTTTCGATTATACCGAATATAAGTATAGGCGTAAATATAAATGCCTGCGGTTTTATGAATATACATATTGCGAACATAAAATATGAATAAATCATTTTCTTTTCGCTTATGAAGTATATCATAAGAAGTATAAACAATGTATATACCGAATCAACTTGTCCCCAAAGAGAACAGTTTACTACAGTTGCGGGATTGAAAAGGTATAGCGACGCGAACACGGTTGAAAGTCCGTCTGAAAACTTTTTCTTTGCAACTTTATATATAAGTACACCGGCGAGAATATCGCATACAATAGCCGGAAGTTTTACAAGTGCGTATTGCGCACCGTCGGAGAAACCGAACAGTTTTTCAATCGCACCGACTATATAGAGGACATACATATATCCCGGCGGATAGTCGTGAAACATATCGAGTGTGTAAAACTTACCGAAACCGTTTTCAAAAACGGCGTTTGACCAGCCTATGAAACAACTCATATCAGTGTTGTGTCCTCTGTAGACCGCTCCGAGGATTAAACGAAGTATAAATGCCACTGCCGCGGCGGCAATAATATACATTGCGTTGTTATCCTTTTTCACATTGCTTTTTAGTGCCGGATTGATGTAATATGACCATACAGCAAAAGCGGCAAGTGCCGAGAAAAGCACTGTTAATGAAATTCCAAGCATATTTTCACCTCATATTTTAATAATTATTATCTCAACTTATTATTTTACTATATATTCCTATATAATGCAAGCATAAAAAAATATAAAAATTTTTTCAAAAAAAATGTTTGAACTTGTAATATGGTGGTATATATATAGTAACAAAGATAATTTATTAAAAATAATCTTTGGCTAAACACAAAAGGAGTGAGTTTTATGAAGTTCAAAATTATTGGCAGAAGATACGATGTGACAGATAAGATCAGAGATTATGTTGAAAAGAAATTGGGAAAGCTTGATAAGTTTTTCAAAGATGAATCTGAGGCAAGAGTCGTAATCGGAACGATTAAAGATAATGATTATATTGAAGCTACAATTTATGCGGCAGGTATGATGTACAGAGCAGAGGCATCGGATAAAGAAATCCTTGCCGCAATCGATAAGATTGTAGACGTTATCGAAAGACAAATCAGAAAGAATAAGACACGTCTTTCAAAGAAGATAAAGAGAGATGCTACTCTTGACGCAAACCTAATCAGCGGTGCGACTTATACAGAGGGTGAAGAAACAAAAGAATTTGAAGTTGTTAAGACAAAGAGATTTACCGTTAAGCCTATGAGTGTTGAGGAGGCTATTCTTCAAATGAATTTGTTGGGTCACACATTCTTCGTATTCAAAAATCAGGAAACTGATGAAATGAATGTTGTATATAAGAGAAAAGACGGCAAATATGCTGTTATTGAATCAATAGAATAATATGCAGTGATGCACCTTTCGGGGTGCATCATTTTTTATATAATTTTTTTTCGTTTTGGTTAAGTCCTAAAAACCACATTGACACTGCATAAAAGACGGTGAAGATAATACCGCACAAAGCTATTGAGAACAAATTATCCGAAACAAAATGACGGATTACGATTATCGTCAAAATCGGAATAATCAAAGACGGAATAAATTTAAAAATCTCTTTCCAAAAATATTTAATATCAAGTCCGACGCGTTTATGATAATATATATTCATTATAATTATATTCCCGACAACAAGGCTTAAAGCCGTACCGAATGCGCAGCCAAGCTCGCCGAATTTTATACACAGCGGAATACTTACGGCAATATTAATTGCGGCGATTACAAAGTACAAAACCGAGCGGAATTTGTGCATATCTTTTGCACGCTGAATTTCAATACCGATAGATTGAATTGAAGTTACAAGCAGCGGCGAAATAAGCAGTAATGCGGTATAGTAGGGGATATTGCTGTCAATCCCCGACCAAAGTTTGATAAAAGGTTTGCCTACTGCGATTATCATAAGATAAATATAAGCCATAACGACAAACTGCACTCTGCCGAATGACGCAAAAAATTTGCTTGTTTCTCTGTTGTCGGCGTGGTTGGCGATAAGCGTATGTGCCTTTGGCGTCATAAGTGACGAAAGTGCATAGGAAAATGTAAGGAAATATCCGTTGAATTGAGAACCTACTGAATAAACGGCTACATTTTTTGCACCGCTGAACATTCCGAGCAGAATTTTATCGACATTCCAATTAATTTGGTCACTTATAATATTCAAAAACACAAAAAACGAAAATACCGAAAGCTGTTTGAAAACATTTTTATCAAATGCAAAGCAAAATCGCATATTAAGTTTTTTTATACAATACACCGTACTGCAAAGCAGTTTTATAACGGTAATTGCCGTCATACAAATCGCAACGGAAACCGCACCTTGTCCCATAATCAGCAAAGGAAAAGTCAGCATGGGATTTAAAAGTGACGATATTATAATCAGAATTTTCTGAAATGAAAAACGCTCTTGTGCGATTATATACGAATCGGATATACTGCACGGAAATGTAAACGCAAGGTTTACGGTCATTATGCCGAGCAATGTTTTCAGTAATTTTATCTCGCTTGCGGTCATTGATTTGCCGAACAGAGTTGATGTGTTCATCGTTATAAAACCGCCGACGATAAGCGACAAAATTGAAACGGAAATAAATATTATCGTAAACATACCGTTCAGAACCGATATTGCGTTATTGTCATTGTCGACTTTGTATTGTGAATAAAAACGCATATACGAACTTCCGAAACCGAAGCTTAAAATGCTGAGACTTGACATTGTGGAGACAGCAAGCTGAAGAAGCCCGTAATTGCTTTCACCCAAAAGTCTAAGCATAACGGGAGTGTATAAAATGCTGATTATGCTTTGTATAAAAATGGATATATATGAAAGTATAAATCCTGATTTTAAATTTCTCATATTGCTACCTCATCTGAAAAAGCTTTGCCAAAATCTCACAATGTTTATACAGACGGTAAGTAAAAAAGGTCTGTTTCTTTTTATAAGTTTGAAGTACATACGGTGGAAAAACGGCAAGGAGGAAATATCTGTTTTATCGATAAAACCTTTTTCATCGGCAAATGTACATATTTCTCTGATGTGATTTAGCTTTGTCTTAATCGAAACTGAATTTGCTTTTTTCAGTTCGTTGCTTATTGCGGTTTTCGCAAGATAAGAATAGTAGTATTCAAGTTGATTTGAATACGGTGAATTTGCGATTGATGAATTTGACAAAAATTCATACAGTGACTTGAAACAGTCAAAATATGAACTGTCATAACTTACCGTCATTTGAGTGCGGGAACGTCTGTAATGATACAAAGACAGATTTTCCAAGAAATACAGACTGTCACATTCAAGCAAATA
>OJNI01001400.1_pt1 | contig 14101 bp, 23 predicted proteins | sample 1597441 | NCBI WGS metagenome assembly OJNI01 (sample SAMEA2452131, study PRJEB22498) | human gut metagenome | reverse complement strand
TTGGCAGTGCTTACGCGGTGCGTCCCGCTTTCAATCTTGATTTAAGTAAGATTAATTTTACTAAAGTTTAAGGAATGAAGCCGTAAGGGCGCCATCAGCGCCCACGGCGAAATTCCGTGAGGAATAGGAGAAATAAAATTTTATGGCAAAATTTAATATTTTAAATAAAGCTGAAAAAGTAGTTAGCTATGTTTTTACAATTACAGAAAAATCTCCTAAGCATACAAGAGGAGATATGGTTCCTACTTTTCGTAACGAAAGTTTAGATATGATAAGAAATATTGTTCATGCTAATTCATATCAAGTAGGTAAATCTGTAGATGGTCAACAATTAACTCAAAGAAAATGGTTTTAGGAGTAGGCTTTATTAAATTTAACGATGTTAGATGTTTATGCGGAAATATGCTTTGAACATAATCATTATATCACATTTAATTAGTTTGATTATTTGACTACTTTAACTCAAGAATTACGATTGATGATTGAACGTTGGATTCAATCAGATAAAAGTAGATGTTAGTAAGTAGTTTTAAATAATAGGTACATGGCTTTTTCGCTCTGCGAATGCTGATAACCCTGACTACGCTTGGTACGTGTCTGGTGATAACGGCAACTTGAACAACAACGACGTTGACAATGCTCGCGCGGTGCGTCCCGCTTTAAAAAATCTTAGACCCGTTCTTTTAAGTAAGTGCTTAAAGGCTTGGTCGTTTTTCTTTTTAAAGGAGCCATGGCCCTGCTGAATAAGCAAATTAAGAACCGTGTAAGTTAATATCGTTTTATAATTATATTGACTTTGTAATGTATAAGGAGGTTACTGCACGGTATGGGCCAATATGAAAAATTATATAATTTTAAAAATTTATATTAGGCTTATAAATTAGCGCATCGTGGGAAAATAAACAATAAAGAAGTTATTGAATTTGATAAACATAAAATAGAAAATCTGCGGCGACTGTAGAAATAGATACAAAACAAAGAGTGGGATAAAATATTTACTTATTACCGTTTTACAATAACTGATCCAAAAATACGAATAGTGGATGCTTTACACTTTGAGGGTAGAATTGTATAGCATATATTATGTGATTTAATTTTAAAACCATGGTTCGAGCCAAGATTGGTAAAAGAAAATTGTGCTTGTCGTATAGACAAAGGGACAGATTATGCCATAAAGATATTGCGTTAGCACATGACTAAAATCTTAAAGTACGAAGAAAATCCTTATGTTCTAAAGATAGACATTAAAAAATTTTTCCCAAGCATTGATAGAGATACATTAAAAAATATTTTGTCTAAATTCCCTGATAAAGAAGTATTAGAATTATTATATTTTATTATTGACTCTGCTCCAGAAGATAAAGGAATACCAATTGGAAATCAAACTTCATAGTGGTTTGCTTTATATTATTTAAATGAATTAGATAGAACTATAAAAGAAAAGCATAGTATAAAATTTTATGTTAGATATATGGACGATTTGATTATTTTAGATAAAGACAAAAAAGATTTATAGGTGTTACTATTAGAATTAAAAATAAAAGCATAGAAAAAATATAAATTAAATTTTAATAGTAAAACACAAATTACTCCAATACGACATGGAATATCATTTTTAGGATGGAAGATTTTTCCTGTAGAAAATAACAAATTAATTTAGATTTTATCAAATAATAAAAAACGACATAAAAAGAAAAAGATAAAAGAAATGTTTAATAACTTTAAAACACAAAAAGATTCTGAATAGAAATTTAATGAACGTTATGTTTCTACATAGGCGCATTTAAATAAAGGAAATACATATGGATTTCAAAAACGATATCTAATATAAATTTTTGCTCTTTTCTTTTCTTAATAAAAATATTAACCTTTCTAACCCAGTCTATTTTTCGTAAATAGACTGGGTTTTTCTTTTTGCTTTTTTCAAAAATTTATGTTATAATATATATAGAAATCAAAAGAGAGAGGTCTTCTGCATGACGAATAAAGATGTGATTATTAAGGTTCTTAATGAGCACCCCTGCCTTACTGCAATGGAAGTGCGGCAGTTCGCTAAACGACTGTGCAATTATGATATTACTCCGCAGGCAGTTGCGGGAGCGATGAGGCCACTGATTGCGGCGGGCCTTGCCGCGAGTGGTATTAGACCTGATAATGGAAAAACCGTTTATTGGTTGATGGGAGAGCAATATGACTGCATTTGATCATTACGCAAAAGCACTTCGATTTGCATTTGAACATACTGATAAATCTCGTGCCACGAAAGAACGCAACCTGCGGCGACGTCATCGTTCACAGGCAGAAATTGACTGGCGATTACGGTATGCTAAAGATAGAGTAAGACTAAGAGTTTTTAAACTTCATTCAAGACAATTGTTCAAAGAAGTAAAACGTATGACTGATGAAGCCATAGAAAATGAAATTCTCAAACAGCTTTCTAAATTTGCTAGTTTTAAGGATGTGATATAAATGAGAATTTATTTGGAAAACCAATATGAATATGAATTGGACAAACTCTTCAAAATCGCCCATGAGATTAAGTCCTGGTACAGTGTAGATAAAGTAAAAGATTATGCAGTTTATATTTGGACTAAGGACACCAATGAGGGGTTTGGAGAAAATGTCTTTGACATTGAAGCTGATGATATTGTGTTTTATGTTGAACATGAGATTATTCCAGAAGCCATCCCCGTAATTAAACGTATTCAAGAGCAACTAAAGAAAATAGAAATTATTGGTAAACAGCTAAAAAAGGAAGTATAATATGAATAAATATTTTGTTGTTAGTGATGTCCATGGATTTTATAATGAAATGAGTGAAACCCTTGACGCTGCAGGGTATGATCCCGCCAATCCTTCTCATTGGTTGATCTCTTGCGGTGATAACTTCGATCGTGGTCCTGAAAACTTCAAAGTTATGCAGTATTTCTTGCGCCAGCCTAGGTGTATCTTGGTGCGAGGAAATCACGAGGATCTACTTGATTGGGCTTGTACCGAAGGTATCTCTATGCGTGATTATCCCAATGGTACAGTAGATACTATTGAAGAGCTTGGTGCAAATACTACTCGTCTAGACTGGACGATGAATGATAAAATGGATTTGACCTTTAAGCGTACTCGTGGTTTCTTCGATCGTATGGTTGATTTCTATGAAACCAAAAACTATGTGTTTGTACATGGTTGGATTCCTTCTCTCAAACTGTACCCCGACTGGCGTAAAGCACCGACCTCCGCATGGGAAAAAGCTAGATGGGAAAATGGTATGAAGGCTGCCCGCAGTGGTCATCTCGATCCCGCAGGTAAAACGATCATAGCCGGGCACTATCATACAAGCTGGGGCCACCATATCCAATCGGGCACTCCAGAGTGGGGAGAGGGATCTGACTTCCGCATTTACCGTGACAAAGGTATTATTGCCATTGATGGCTGCACCGCATATACTGGTAAAGTTAATGTTCTTATGATTGAGGATGAACCTTTGGAGGAGAAATAATGATTGCTGCGCTGATTATATTTGGATTAATTGCTGTTATTGCTCTATTGATTCCAGTAAGTTTCGAAATAATTGCTTTTGCTCACAATTACAGAATTTTTCAAAAAAGAGACGATATTTATGTTATTATAATTATAGAAAAATAGAAAGGAATTAAAAGAATGACAGATTATGAGGTTGAATTACTAAATAAATTAATTGAAAATTGTATTTATTACGGCGTTGGTGGCGGCGGCCCTTACTACACAAATATAAGCAATACTGAATTTGCTATTGAAAATTTTTTAAAAGCGATTGATCCAACACTTGGCGTTAAATATATAGACCAAGAAATATTTTTTGTTTACAGAAAAGGAGCGTGCGAATAATGGGATATGATGCTTATATTACAAGATACCATCGCATCAATAAGCCAAACTCTGTTATTATTCGTAATGACAGTGATATTAATAAGGTTATTGATACAGTGATTAACCACGACGGGAGCTTTGAGTATGAGGATATTGATTCCTGGTGCTCTAGCGGTAGATACTGGATGGATTTTGTCTATGATAATATTGATCCTTCCTTGCGGACAAAGGCTGATGTGGGCCAGTATATTCTTATTCGCTCTGCTGCTGACTATGCAAAATTGGCTGTTGTAGCTGTTCAGCTAATGGAAACCGCGAGCTATCAGTTTGGTAAAGTTGTTTATGCTATGGCTGATCGCCACGATGATGGCTCTTTCCGTTGTTTCCCTCTAGATGGTGTTATCGTTCAATGCGAAGATGGCTCTACTAGACATATCTGGGATGAATATGATGATGACGGCTTTCTTATTCCTAAAACAAGTGAAGATCAATTTACGACCATTCGGCAGTTTGTGCAGGCGGTACTGCTCGCCGCAAATACAGACTGGGACAATGAGTTTGTATTATTAGGAGGTAGTTACTAATGAGATCAGAATTTATATATACGCCACTTGATGATATTTACAATAAAGAACTATGGCGGCAGGCTACCACGGTAGAACTAATTGCTAGTGAAAATTTCGTTAGTCCTAGAATACTTAAATATCTTGGCAGCGAATTTACTTCAAAATACACAGAGGGGTATCCAGGCAAGCGATACTATGGGGGCTGTGAGTTCTATGATGAACTTGAAACTTATTGTCAAGACCTATGGAAGGATGTCTTTAGCACAACTTACCATGTAAATGTGCAACCGCATAGTGGAACTAGTGCAAATCTTGCGGCGATCTCTGCGGTAGTCAACCCAGGTGAAACTATCCTTTCTATGAGTCTAGACTGTGGAGGGCACCTCTCGCACGGCGCTCGGGTAAGCCAGGTTGGAAAACTTTATAACATTGTTAATTATGGTGTGGATGATGATGGTTGGATTGACTATAATGAAGTTGCAAAACTTGCTGATCAGTGGCAACCTAAGTTAATTATTTGCGGCGCCAGTGCATATAGTCGTAAAATTGATTATATTCGATTTGCTGAAATTGCGCGAAGTGTTAATGCCTACCTGCTTGCGGACATCGCCCATGTTGCGGGACTAATCGCAGCCAATAAACTGCCTTCTCCATTTGGATATGCCGATATTATCACTAGCACTACACAGAAAACTCTACGGGGACCTCGCGGAGGACTAATTTTCTGTATTCCTGAACTAGCCAAAAAGATTGATAGCGCAGTATTTCCCGGCACACAAGGCGGTAGTTTAATGAATGTAATCGCCGCAAAAGCTGCTTGTGCAGAAGAGGTGCTTGAACCTGAGTTTATAGATTATATTGATGAAGTCATGTATAACGCTAAGGCTATGGCAGAAAGATTTATGTCTCATGGCTACAATGTAATCACAGGTGGCACTGATAACCATATGTTTCTTGTTGATTTGCGGGGGACTGGTCTTACAGGAATTGACGTACAGAATGAACTTGAGAGAAATGATATTACGCTCAATAAAAATGCAATTCCTAATGATCCATTACCTCCTAGCAAAACCTCTGGTATCAGAATTGGTACTCCGGCTATGACAACAAGGGGTTGGAAAGCACATGATTTTTGTTGGTGCGCAGATAATATTTGTAAAACTTTAGATGAAATGCGGGCGGCCTTGTGAGGTCGCCCTTTTGACTTTTATTAAAAAATATGTTATAATTTTATTAGAAAATAAAGGAGTTGATAATTTTTGATTAAAGGATTGTACAAACCCTTCGAGCATTGGGGCGAGAATACTTGCTGGATTATTTCTGATACTCATTTCGATGATCCAGATTTGATTCATCCTTATCCAGATAGACCGACTGCCGCAGACCAAGTCAAACTTATCAATTCCAAAGTTGGTAAGAATGATACACTGATTATCCTTGGCGATGTTGGTAATGTAGAGTGGGTACGGCAATTGCGAGGATACAAGATTCTTGTAATGGGCAACCATGATGCGGGTGCGAGTAATTATCAAAAACATATTTGGACAAAAAAATTCGATAAACGCGAATATCAAAAGCATGAAGCATTAGATGAAATGAAACGTATCTATCCAGATTGTTCTTATACTATTACAGATGGATTTGATTTTTCTTCTTGTCTTGGATATTGGGAAATCTATGCTGATAATTGTTTGTTTGATTTGGTGTTTACTGGCCCTGTCTTAATTGGCGAAAAGCTAATCCTCTCCCATGAACCCATTGAAAACTGTGATTGGTGCATGAATATTCACGGCCACACACATGACCGCAATATTGTAAATGACAAACACCACTTCAATGTGTGTTCTGATGTAATTGACTACACCCCTATTAATTTTAACAAGTGGATGAAAGAGGGCCATTTGGCAAAGATTCAATCACTCCATTGTCAAACGATTGACGAAGCTACCGATCGGCGGCGCCGCAAAGGAGGTTAATATGTTAGAACTTCAAAAATTTATGCAGGAACATGATAACTGGGCTGAGTTGCTTGCGGCTGAGCCTTATAACCTAAAGATTTCTTACTATGAAAAGTTGGTTATGTTCAAGTATAATCAGCTCACCGCAGATTTTTCTATTCCTCTTGTTCGTGAAGCTCGTGGTATTATTCTTGAGCGCAAGTCTCCTTACCGTGTAGTATGCTGGCCTTTTGAGAAGTTCTTTAACTACGGTGAAGAGCATGCTGCCCAGATTGATTGGTCTACTGCTTCAGTCCAGGAGAAGATTGATGGTAGTCTGATGAAATGCTACTTCTGGGATGACGAGTGGCGATTAGCTACTAATGGTACTATCAATGCGTATCTTGCACAGATTGATGGTTGTATTGAATTTCAAACTTATGGAGAATTGTGGGATAGCATCTGGCCTAACTGGCGCGATACTATGGAAAAATATGCTTCCAAGCAGGCAACTTATATGTTTGAGATGGTATCTCCTTATAATAAAGTAGTCATTCCCTATCAAGAAAGTGAAATTTACTTCCTTGGGTGGAGAGACAATGGTACTGGATATGAGTTACTTCCCACTGACAGCACTATTTCTCATTATTGTCTTATGCCAAATTGCTATCCTCTTAATTCTCTTAGGGAAGTAATTGCGGCTGCGAATAACCTACCGTGGGATCGGGAAGGTTATGTAGTGTGTGATGGGGAGTTTAATCGCGTAAAGATTAAGTCTCCCGCATATATCGCTGCACATTATACAGTTGCCAATGGTATTATCACTAAGAAGAAGCTACTGAAAGTTATCTTGGCGCATGAGGAAGAGGAGTTTCTTGTCTATTGTCCTGAATACAAAGAAGCAATAGATGAGACAAAGGACTATATGCGGGAAGTGCAATGGTGGTGCGAAGATGCTCTTCACAAAATTTCTGAACTTCCAGGCTACTGGCGTGACTATCCCCGCAAAGAGATTTTTGAGCGAGTAAAAGATTGGCCTTATATAGAGTTTAAATATATCATGGCTAACTACAAAGAATATGTGAGTTGGAAGGATTTTACACAAAATTGGTCTGAAAATAAATGGATGGAGGTATTGTATGGCTAAGCAATATATTACCCCTGGTATGCGGGTTGTTGAAACTACCTATCACACTGGTACTGTTGTTGCAGTAAACAAAGAACAGAATACAGTTATTATGCAGGAAGGAAACAAGTTTCGTACTGTTCCCATGTGTAATATTGACGTAATTCCACAGGAGGTATATGATGAGAAGTTCTAAACCTAAATATTCCCAGATGCAGAATCAAGAACTTGAGACGAAAGCATTTATGGTGCTCGCGCAGACTACACAGGCATTGACCATTCCTGAGATTTGTGACCAAGACTTCACTCTATCAACGCAGACCCCGCAGAAGATGGCACGAGTGCTGAATAACCTATGCGATATGGGTGCGGTGATTAAAGCAAAAGATAAATCTAAAGGACGTATGGTATATATGTCTATGTCGTCCTATAATGATATGATGAATGGAGGACATGATGATGATTAAAAGAATTATGCCCTTGATAAATACTATTTTTAATGTAGTGCTTGTCGGTGTGTTTTCGTTTAGTGCAGCAAATGCGACGACCCCTTATCTGATGGTAGGGCAGTTGGTCGCTGCGGGTTGTTGGGCTGTGCTTGCGGTTATGAATAGTGGAGTGTTAGATAATATCAAGGAGGCATAATGCTTTATAATATATATTATTCTGAGGAATATATGCCCAATGATTTTCCACTTTACATCCAAGAGACAAAAGAATTTAATACTTTTAAAGAAGCTACCTGTTATGCATTTCAGCGTTGTTTTGAAAAACAACTTGATCTTGAATATAGAAGCGGCAGTGTTGAAGATTTTATTGACAATGCGAAACGAAATCCCTATTTAAAAGACCAAGGGGCAAGTGACGAACTTGTACAGGCGATTGGACGAAAGCGTTATTGTATGGAAACCACTGCAGATTTACGCTTCTATGCCGTTCCGGTAGAAGATGATAAAATAATTGGACACGCATTTAAAGAAGGAATTTTAAAATAAAATTAATCCCTCGTCGCATTAGACGAGGGATTTAGTCTTAGGAAAATTTGACAATTAAATAAATTTATGTTATAATATTTTTATAAAGAAAGGAGAAATCCTTATGAAAAAAACTGCGCGAATAACCCATCGTTTTTTCTGTACTAATTGCGGGCGTGAGGGCTTACCGCTTGCTCGTAAGACAGGTCATCAGCACCAAAAAGGACATCTTAAAAATCTCTATTGTCCTTGGTGTAAAGGTGAATATAACCACTGGGAATGCCACGATGATGAAGAAGTGGCAAATTTTAAAGAATTTTATAGAATGGACGTGATACATCATGAATTATCTGATTATGTTTTGCGGCGTCCCGGGCAGCGGAAAGTCAACTGAGGCTTGCCGCATGGCGGGATCACTTGCCGCACGAGGCATTACAGTTGAACATATTTCCCGTGACGAACTCAGATTTAGCATGATTTCTGACGAAAGCGAATACTTCTCCAAAGAGAAGGAAGTTTTCAGCAAATTCGTTGAAAAAATGAATAATTCGCTTAATAAAAATGATTGCACAATCATTGATGCAACTCATATTTCTAAAGCAAGTAGAGCAAAAATCTTGCGGCGGATTGAGAATCCTGACAATGTGCGGTTACTAGTTCTCTATCTCACTACACCTATTGATGTATGTATGCGGCAGAATGACCTTCGTACTGGCAGAGAGCAAGTCCCGCATGAAGTAATTGAGAAAATGGCAAAACAGTTTGAAGACCCCACTGAAAAAGAATTTACAGGGTTCGGTTTTGATAGTATAGAAGTGTGGGAGAAGCCTTGGAAGGAGGGAGAGACATAATCTACATCAGCAGCGATCTTCACCTAAACCATGATAAGCCCTTTATCTACGCCGCACGAGGATACTCCTCAGTCGAGGAAATGAATAAAGACCTTATCACCAAATTCAACAATACCGTAACAGACGAGGATGAAGTCTATATTCTTGGTGATCTGTGTCTTGGCGGTGCTGATTCACTTATTGATAATTTCAAAATGCTAAGTCAACTTAATGGTAACATTCATATCATTCTTGGCAATCACTGCACAGAAACTCGCCGCAAAATGTATGAAACCCTGCCGCAAGTTGTCTCTATTTCTTATGCAGACATGATCCATTATCGCAAATATCATTTTTATCTTAGCCATTATCCGACCTTAACCGCGAATCTTGATAATGATAAACCTCTGCGGGCGCGCACTATTAATCTATGCGGTCATAGCCATGCTACCGACCCCTTCGCAGATTGGGAAAAAGGATGTATCTATCATTGTGAAGTAGATGCACACAACGGATTTCCTGTTTCTCTTGATACTATTATTGAAGATATGAAACGTCGTGTACAAGAAGATGAGGCACGCTATGCCAAGCAGCTTGCCGCAATTAAGAAGTGTTTTGACGAACCATTTGATGTAGCAATGACTTCAATTACTACTTCCATTGGCGAACCCTTGAACGTTTCTATGAAAAAGCATCCAATCCTTAAAGAAACTTATATTAATTAAAGGAGAAAATTATGAGCCTTCATTCTGCTATTATGAAACTTGAACCTACTGTTGAGATTTATGATAATGACGTTAGTGTTAAACTGACTTATAATGGTCACAACTACTATGGAATTGCTTTCTGCCACAAAGAAGATAAGGAATTCTTCTCTGAAAAGGTTGGCGCAACAATTGCTCATTATCGTGCTATGATTAAAATTTACGATGATGAAATTAAACGAGCAGAGGTCGCCGCACGAGTACTCTGGTCTGCCTATAAAGACGTTATTTATAATTCTCAGGAGGATGGTATCCCTGTCGATCCCACCAGCGCATTTATTATTCGCGTTTTTAAGGCACGTGATCTAGTTGATCGCTACAAAGTCCAGCGCACTAGTCTTCGCACCCAGTTGAGAGAATATCTCAAGAACCATGAAAAGTGCCTTGAGAGTGTTCGCGCACAGCGTAAAACTGAAAATGAGGACAAAAATGTTTAATCCTTATGGTTAATTTTTCAAAATAAATGAGAAGAATCCGAAAGGAGAGATTTATATAGGTTTGATATATGTACTCGTCGGGTTCCTCATTGCATCTATTGGTATTCCTCTAATTGAAAGTTTACAAAATATCATTGCAGCTCTTACTGAGCTAATGATAAGTAAAATCAATAAAGGCATAGCTAAATCCAATCTCGCTATTCAGGCTATGACCGAAGAGGATGAAGAACCCGTGGGACCGAAAGGTGTCATGGGTTTTACCATACCTGATGATGATGATGACGATGAGGAGGAATACGAAGTTGAAGATTAAGTTCTATGATACTTGCGCGCTTCTTAATCTAGGCGAGAAAGTTTTTGGAGGAGAGCCATTCGCGGTTTCTAGTATTACCTTCAAGGAATTAGAAATAATTAAAACGTCATTTAATAAAGATAACGACGTTAAAGCAATGGCTAGACACCTTCTTCACTTATTTGATGAAAATGAATATGATTATATTCCAGTAGTTCATCAAGTGGAAAATGAAGTATTTGTTGCGGCCAGGGGATTTGAAATTAATAATGATACTAAAATTCTCTCAGACGCAATTTATCTCGCTAAAGATGAAGATATAGAATTTGTGACTGCGGATTTAAGTTTGCGTTGTATTGCAAGGCATTTTATTGATATTATTTCAGTAGAAGCCATTGCGGAAGAAGAAGATAGCTATACTGGATACCTTGAAATAGAATGCACTGAGGAACAACTAGCATTTTTCTATGAGCATCAAGAAGATAATATATTCAATTTACTTGAAGGACAATATCTTGCGCTCTATCACAACGAAGAACTTGTAGATTTACGGGTATGGCGCGACGGCTCGCCGCAATTCCTTAACTATAAAGATTTTAACTCCACTTGGTTTGGTAAAGTTGTTCCTTATAAGGGAGATCTATACCAGAAGATGCTCTTCGATAGTCTAAACAACAATCAACTCACCCTAGTCCGAGGCCCTGCCGGTAGTGGAAAGACGCTCTCTTGTTTAGCTTTCTTGATGAGTCAACTAGAGAAGCACCGCATCGATAAGATTATCGTATTCTGTAATACGGTTGCGACTATGGGATCGGCTAAGCTAGGATTTTATCCAGGTACTAGATTAGAGAAACTACTCGACTCGCAAATCGGAAACCTCTTGTCTAGCAAGTTAGGCGGAAGAGAAGGAGTGGAGCGCCTCATTGATGACGACAAGTTAGAACTTTTACCTTTAAGCGACATTAGGGGTCTAGACACCAATGGGATGAAGGCTGGAATCTATATTTCTGAAGCCCAGAATCTAGATCGCGCATTGATGAAACTTGCTATTCAGCGCGTTGGTGAAGATTGCATTTGCCTCATTGATGGTGACTCTAAAGCGCAGGTTGATGATTTACGCTATGCAGGAATTAATAGTGGCATGAGGCGACTCTCGCAAGTTTTCCGTGGTCAAGATTTTTATGGTGAAGTTGAATTAAAGCATGTTTATCGTAGCCGTATCGCAGAGGTCGCAGAACGTTTTTAATACAGTATCGAAGAGAGTAGCTACTGCTGCCCTCCTCATTCTATTTTCTAAGAAAGGATTTGAAATAAATGCCAAAAGTATATCTGTCTCCGGCTATGCACCGGTAGAACGAGTGTTGCTATCCTCGTCCAGATGGCAAACAGTGCTATGAAGCACTGGAAAATAATGAATATATTGATATTCTTGAACCTGTTTTAAACAGGTGTGGAATTGAAACTAAGCGTGGCTATCGCCGCACACCTATGAATAATGAAGATGGCGATAAAATTATGCGCCAAAATGTTGCCGAGTCCAATGCCTGGGGCGCTGATGTTCACTATATCTCTCATACTAATGGCGCGAATGGCACTGTAAAAGGTTATCGTCCTATTTACTTCACTGGTTCAGCAAAAGGCAAAAAGCTCGCGGAAATCATGGTAAAATATCGCAAGCAGATTTATCCTTACAGTGTGGTACTAAATAACCGCACTGATCTATATGAACTTAAAAATACCAATGCGGTAGCGTTTTATGAAGAGCACGTTTTTCATGACAATCTTGAAGATGCTACATGGTTCCATACTCATATGAATGAAATTGCAGAATCCGCGGCGAAGGGACTGTGTGAATACTTTGGTATTCCTTATGTTGCTCCTGCGGCAACGCCTTCTACTCCAGCTGTGACCACTACCATTCTCCGCAAGGGCAGTACAGGTCCTGAAGTAAAGTCTCTACAAAAGAAACTTCTTCAAATTGGTTATTATCTTGGGTCTTATGGCGCAGATGGAGACTATGGTGATGCAACAGTGACCGCTGTCCGCAAGTTCCAAAAGGATAATTCTCTTGCGGTGGATGGAGAAGCTGGACCCAACACTTTGGCCGCTGTTGATAAGGTTCTTCCTATTGTTCAACAAGAGCAAAAAGCTATTGCCAATCGTCTACGGCAAGCTCAGCCTAAAGATTTTTCAGTTCAGCCTATTATTAACTGGGCCGAGAGTGAGCGCAATTATACTGAGAAAGATAGTTTGACTGACTTAGACGATAAAACCAAAAATGCAGGTGATGATAACTATACTAAGTATTCTCAAGAAGTTGATGCTCTTGGTGTATTCTCCGCGCAAGTGCAAGGTCAGCCTTGGTGCGCTACTTGGGTCACAGATGGTTTCATTAATACCTATGGTGTAAACAAAGGTCTTAATATGTTATGTCAACCTAGTAAAAATTCCAATGCAGCGTGCTGTGGCGATGCCGCTGAGTATTATCAAAAAGCTGGTCGCTGGTATACCTCGCCGCAAGTTGGCGACCAAGTATTCTTCAAGACTACCAAGTATCAATATGCTCATACTGGTATTGTGACAGAGATTACTGACACAGAAGTTACAACAATAGAAGGAAATACATCTTCTGAAAAGGGTGTTGTTTCTAATGGTGGCGCTGTTACCAAGAAGCATTATCCAGTTGGCTATTCTGGTTTTAAAGGTTTTGGTAGACCTAAATACGAAGCCAAACAAGAGGAACCAAGGTTCGAGCCTTATGTTGTGCGGCTGACCGCAATTGCTCTGAATGTACGGACAGGTCCTGGTACGCAGTATCCTGTCGCTATGGTTATCCGTGGTGGAGGCGCATTTACAATTGTTGCCGAAGAGAATGGATTTGGAAAACTGAAATCGAACGCGGGCTGGATTATGCTCCAACATACAGAAAGAGTGGAGTGAACTATATATGAAACAAGAGAAGAAGAAAAGGAAAGAGTTCTCTAAACGGTTACTAGTTCAAGAGTCTTTGCTGATCTGGATCTAGACTCTTGCTTTATTAACACTAGCATTTGTTTGTGTTTTTCGAGGTAGTTATTCTGAATTGCCTTGGCTTGCGGCGATGGTTGCTTTTCCATGGACTGCATACGGAGTAAGCCAGGCATTTTACTACAACAAGGCAAAAAAAGAAAACACGGAGGGCGGGATCGTCTATGAAACCACCCTTGCACAACTTGATCCTACTGACGACGAGCCAGTTGGTTGATTTCTTTTTAGTCGGTTACGCAAGTAACCGACTTTTTCTTTTTCTCTTGACTTTTTTATTTTTATATGTTATAATATTAATATAAAAT
>OJNI01001399.1_pt1 | contig 14101 bp, 7 predicted proteins | sample 1597441 | NCBI WGS metagenome assembly OJNI01 (sample SAMEA2452131, study PRJEB22498) | human gut metagenome | reverse complement strand
TGATTATGGGGCGAGAATGTATGACCTGGCACTGGGGAGATGGCATGTGATGGATCCGTTGGCGGAAAAGTATTGTGGGGTGAGTCCTTATACGTATTGTAAAAATAATCCGATTAATAGGATTGATCCGGATGGTAACGATGATTATGTAATAGAACCTAGAGGACGTTTACACAACATGACTATTGAATCGCAAAGAGGAAAAAGCGAGTTTGACAGGTTATATAACAGCTCGGGAACGAGAAAAATAAAACGTGGTAACAAGTCTATTAAAGTTAGTGATACGAAACTTCTTTCTGGCATGGTAAAAATGCAGACAAAACATGCGGGCTATAAAACTGCCGGCAGTACTCAAAGTCTGCAAGATGCTGCAGAAGTATTTAAATTTGCAGCCGATAATAGCAAAGCTGAATGGAGGTTGGATGTATATGATGATAATGGAGCAAAAACAGCGGTAGTAGCCACCAAACAGAGTGAGGATCATGTTCAGAATGCGGATGAAGCTATGGATGGATTGGCAGTAGAAGGAAATCAGGTCGTTAATATTCATTCTCATCCCAATCCTTTGGGAACCAAGGGAGGCTCTTCGGATGACATGAGAAATGCCAAATCAAGCCCGGCACGAAATGCTGTGTATTTTAAGGCAAATCAAACCTTGTATGAATATAATAGTACTCGATCTCAGATAAAGGGAATGTCTGCTAATACTGCGGATGATATTCTGAGACAGATGGGATTAAAATAAATATTATTGATATGGATAAAAAAGGAATCGTAGTATTTAGCCTCTTATGGCTACTCTCAGGGTGCATACGCAAGCCGAATGATGTAGATATGTATCAGAGAGCCATAGGGTATGCGCAGTCTCTTGTAGATAGCGGTTATATAACTGATGATTATGTCCAATTATATGAATTGAAAACAAGTGAGTTCAGCAGTATATATTCTATTTTTGGTACAGATACTCCGATTTCAGATGCTCCGGAATATCCATCTCGAATAGTAAAAGTGGGCGAAAAGTTTTTCTGCTTTACGGAATTAGACGAGCCGGAATTATCCGTAGAACAAATATACTGTATTACTAATGTTTATGATGCATATTTGGGGCTTCGCAGCAATGATATTTGGTTTCTGGGGATTTCGAAAAATGAGAATGCGGGAGCTATGGTGAAGAGATCACCGGATATAGATAATCTCTTTGATTACTCTGAATTATGACCCTATTTTTCAGGCGGCCAACCAGAAAGGCGTGATTTTTATATGTGGCTGTTTACTCATGATATAGTCCTGTCTGATCCAGCCTGTTTGGAGTTAGATAGTCTGGGATTTCATATAAAGAAATTAGATGGAGAGATCTATGTGGCGAATAAAACAGATACCATAGTTGTCTTATCTTCAGATCTCCTTGGGCGGGATTTTGTCGTTGCAAATGGTTCCGATACTCTTGTGCTATCCTTGAAAGATTCGCTGCCGATTGAAATTCCTGCAAACCATTCTTTGACTTTGCGTTATGAAAGTAAAGAAAACAGTTCTTTTTTTCAAAATCTGCCGTGTAAAAACACATGGATGTCTTTGTATAAATTATTAGGTGATTCCACTTTTAGTCTTTTGAAAATAAGTGTTGAAGCAAAAAAGATTCGCTTATTGCATGGTGATCTTCCTTTTAGTTATTTAAGAGACGATTCAGGTGAAACTTTGAAGGAATTTTGGAATGAAGGAATCTTTGATAAAGAAGAACGGGGGCAAAGATTTTGGAGAATAAGTGAATAATAGATAATCTTTATCTATCTGTTTGGTTGATATTATATCATAGGTAGTCGAAAGAATTTGGGTTGTTAAATCCTTTAAGGTTTTCCTCCGTCTCGGCGGATTTATAATCTGCCGATTTTGCGTATTAGGATTTGTAATTCACTTTATATCTACTTGAAGTTTTTGTTTTCATCGGATTATAAATCATAGCTGGTCGAAAGATAACATCCATTCACATTTGCGATAAAACGAAAAGGTTTATTAGCAATTTGCTCTATCAAAAAAGATAGATTCAATTAAGAAAAGTCAGTGAAAAGGATTCCTTTTCTTAAAGGATTTAATGATGCAAAGCGGGCAATGGAAGTGGCTTTTCTATAGTCGTAGCAGTTGAGAATACAGGTTTGACAATAAATGTAATGGAATCAACCGATAGGGATTGTTATAGTGAATATGCGGCAGGCGGCACAATATATTGGAACCCGTAATTACTGAAGTAGTTACATCAAATAAAATAAATGAAGTTAAAACGAAAGAATATGAAAATAATAGAAAACGTTGGATATCTGAATAGGTTATTTCTATATGGTGTGTTTTGTACTCTTTTTCCCTTGGTTGGAACTTCCTGTTCCACTACTAAGAATTTGATTGATGCTAACGATATTGATTATATAAAATTCTGGTATATGCCTAAATGGATTGAAACACCTAATGCTATCAGGGATTGTGCCGATATTGTGTATGACACCTGTGTTACTAAGGATTCTGTGATAATGGATAGAAAAATAATTAGAGAATATGTAAAGGCAGTTAATAAACTAAAGATTTTGAAGAAGGAACTTGGCTATGATTTACGTATATCTTCCCTTATTGTATTTAAGGAAAATAGGAAAAAAGTACCTGTATGTATTAGTTTGAATGGGGTAATTCTTAAAAATGATACATTGATGAAAGGAAATAAACGTATGCTTAAACTAATAGATAATATTTTATATAAACATCATAAAGTAGAAGATTGGACTCCTGATTTTATGAAAGAATGATGTAGTATCCTTGCTCTTGGGAAATATCTAAAGATACAAAAAACAACTGGTTCGTAATGAATAGGTTGGCTTAAACTTTACTCTTTTTAGGAATATTCTTAAGGCATTTCTATATAAAAGTCATACCAACTAACCCAAATGTTTTTTCCTGTATTCCGTAGGAGTCACCCCATAAATCTGCTTGAAGCATTTGCTGAAATGCTGCGAATCTTTGAAGCCGACCTTATAAGCCACTTGGGTAAAGTTATCCGACCCCTCTTCTATCAGCTCTGCCGCTTTCTTCAAACGTATGTTTTTGATGAGCTCCATCGGTGAGATGCCTATGAGCGTCTTTATCTTTTTAAATAGGGCGGAGCGGCTGATTCCTGCTTCTTCAACAAGCGTATCTACGCTCAAGTCCGGATGATCCAGATGTTTGTTGATGAAACAGACAATCCCGTCAAGTCTTTATCGGCTTGCGGAAGTGAGCGAAGCTCTTCTTTCTCTTCGGAATCGATATTGCTTTCTTCTTTATTTTGTATGAGTTCTGAATAATACAGTGCCTGAATCCGCTTTCTTTGTCTGATGATATTCCATATCTTGGCTATCAGATAACTCGCACTGAAGGGCTTGGTTATGTAATCATCCACGCCCAATTCCAAACCTTCATTTTGATTTTCCACATCTGCCTTACTACTCAGTAAAACAATCGGTATGTGGCAGGTATAAGTATAGCTTCTTGACCATTTCGATCCCTGTCATTTCCGGCATTACAACATCGCTGACAATCATATTCGGCAGGTACTTGATTGCCTTTTCCAATCCCTCTTTTCCATTGGAAGCCGTGATCACACGAAACTCTTCGGAAAGAATCGTATGTAAGAAGAAAAGAAGCTCCTGATTATCATCCACCACTAAAATGGAACTCTTGCCGCAGTCCTTACAAGCCTCTTCTTCTGCTTCGTAATCGTCTCTCAGAAAGAGAGTATCATTCTGGGACAGCTGAGGCCGTTCATCATAATCTGATAGAATGAACTCCGTTTCAGGTGCAAAATGCTCTTTTCCTTTACGGAAGTAGATGGTGAAAGTGGAACCCTCGTTTATTTTGCTCTGTAAAGTGATTTTGCCTTTGTGTAACTCTACCAGTTCCTTGACTAAAGACAACCCTATGCCTGTACTTTGTTTCTTGAAGATGTCGGAACTCACGTAATTCTCGAACCGGTTAAAGATACTTTTTTGTTTTTCCTGACTGATGCCATATCCCTGGTCGGATATTTGCAGAATGATATTGGTATCAGTTTCCTGAACAGACAGATGTATGACTGTTCCTTTGGGTGAATATTTAAAAGCATTCGTGATCAGGTTGAAGAGAATGCTTTCCAATTTATCCGGATCTGCCCATAAAAATAGAGGCGATTCTTTAGATTCAAAGGTGATTTCACTTTCTCGTTGGATGGCAATTGACTGGAAATTATTTATAATATGTTCGATGAATGGGGCTATTTCTATTCTTTGTACTGTAAGTTTGGATTCATTCTGTATCTTCTGCAAATCGAGTACCTGATTGATGATTTTCAGTGTATGTTTGGTGTTTCGTTTTACCAGAGCCAGGTCTTGCTGAATGACAGGACTCAAGTCCTTTTGTGAGAGCATGTGGTCTATGGGGGCTACGATCAGTGTGAAAGGGGTACGTAGTTCATGAATCATATCTGTGAAGAACTTGGTTTTTATATCTAAGATATGCTTCTCTATTGCAACCCGGTTTCTGAGTTTATAGATAACAAACAGAATATAGGTTGAAATGGCGACAATGAGGATAAATATAATGAAATACAATATGGTACCGTAAATGGATTCCCAGAATGAAGGCAATATGGTGATGGAAATCTCCTTTATCTTATTACTCCATACTCCGTCACTGTTGGTTGATTTAACTTGGAAACAATAGTTCCCTTTAGGAATGTTTGTATAGACTGCCATACGGTTGTTTTTTACATAGTTCCAGTTGTCAAAGCCTTTCAGACGGTAGGCGTACTCTATCTTATTGGGGAATTTCATGTCCAGCGTCTCATAATTGATGCTGAATGAGTTCTCCTTGTGGCTGAGGGTTATGCCGGTAGACCGGTAGGAGGGTTCCTTTTTTTCTCCGTTTATGTGGATATCTGTAATGATAAGGTTGGAGGTATAGCTGTTCCTCTTCATTTGCTGGGGGATTATTGATAATAATCCTCTGTCTGTTCCAAACAGCATTTCATTGTTTGAGAGGCGACAAGCCCTGCTGTCCGTCAGTAGGAGCCCTTCGGGTAGAAATCTGTTATCATATATTTCAGTTGAATCATTCTCCAGAAATAGACGGTACAGTCCGTTTTCCGATGGAATCCACAGATTACCTTCATTATCTTCCGCCAGCGTCAGCGGAACGTTGGAGATCATCTGTGGAGATGAATAGTTTTTGAATATCCCGTTGCCTTGCTCGTCAAAGCCCGTAAGCTTGTCGAGGCCTCCACCGAAGGTTGCTACATAGATTTCATGTTTGCTACTTTCGAAAATATCATAAACATTGTCGCAGCTGAGGCTATTCTTTGCATTACCGTTGCGCACGATGGGGGTATAGGTCAACTTGTCTTTGCTCCATCTGCAAAGCAATATACCTGATGTGGTTGCCAGCCAGATGTTATCCAGATGATCTATGCAGATATTCTTGATTCTTGAAAAACGGGACGGATAGTCTGATAGTTTATTGCCCGAATGGATAAAGCGCTCATTTCCGTTTGCATCTTTAGTTATCTGGTTAAGTCCGCCACCCAATGTACCTACCCAGATTCTGCCCTGCTTATCCTCTTTCAGGGAAAAGATGAAGTTACAGTTCAGACTGAATATGTCAGCCGGATTTGCTTTATAGTATTTGAGTTGAAAGTTCAGTTTGCCTTGAGGTACTAATTTTATAATTCCTTCATTGCGTGTTCCCATCCATATATTTCCTTCTTTATCTTGCAGCAAAGCATATATGGCACCAAGATACTCTGCCTGATGAGACAACTTTCCGGTGGAATTTAAGAAGCCAAGGAAGTTTTTATCCTTGTCATATACTTGAATATCCCCATTCTTGCCTCCGACCCAAATGTTGTGGTCAGCATCTTCCATTATACTTCTCAATTCGTTCGTGGACGGATATCCTTTGACGTCAGGCACCGAGAGAGTGAAAAGATCATTCTTGAAAGATACCTTTATAAGTCCTTTCGGCTGTCTGGCAATCCACAGGTTGTTTTGGTTGTCGAAGTAGATCTTCTTTATTCTGGGTTGCCTTGATTCCTGGCTGTTTCTGCTGATCGAGAATAAAAGGAACTCATCCGCCTTTTCATCATAATAGTTCAGGGCTTCATTCTTGGAGAATACCCACAGTCTTCCGTTGCGGTCTTGTGACAGGGAACGTTGCGAGTTGTTATATTCTTGTGTTTTTAGCTGATAATGCTTATAGTACGTGCTGAATGGTTTGATGCGGGTAATCATTGCCGTGTTTTTGTAGGCCACCCATATATGTTTCTGATTATTATCTTCGTATAATGCATTAATCTGGTTGCTTAACAGTTGATTCGAGGTGGTATAGTGGGTACCCTCTCCCTGATACCCTTCCGTCAGAAAGAAGCCGTCATTTTCTGCTATGACAAGGAAATGCTTGGAATCATAAGCTTTGATTCTTATTAGGGGGCTGGTGGTATTGAACTTCAGTATGGAATGCGTATCTTTTTTAGGGTCGTAGATGTAGAGTTGCCCGTTGTCTGATCCCAGAATAAACATACCTTCCCACTTTCTGAAACTATAAAAGCGGTTGGGGGAAGATAAGATAGGCGTGAGTTTGCCGTCTTCTTTCGAGAATTTGTAAATCCCCCTGTCAGCGATAATCCAAATGATATCTTGATTTTGAACAAGACTTATAATACTACGGACTTGGGATGAACTATCAAGAATTTGCAGACAATCCATCGTTTCTTCATTGGGTCTGATTCTTAACAGGCGTCCGTCAGTCTGGAATACCCAGGTATCTCCATCGGAAAGGGTGAATATATTTTGGACAGGAGCCGTTTGCGAAGCAAAATGATCGAACTTGCTGTTCTCCGGAGAAAAACGGTAAAGCGAGTTCTCATCATCTAATAGCCACAGCTGATTATGAGCGTCTATCTTTATATCATCAATCCGGTTGGTAGCTAAATCATTCGAATCTCCGGGCAGTACTCTGTAAGTTACAAATGAATGTCCGTCGAAACGACAGATTCCATTCCAGGTGGTGAACCACATATATCCGTTTCTATCTTTCGTGATGCCGGTTATGGTTTGTTGCGGTAGTCCGTCTTCAATGCTGTAGCGGGTAATAACATGCTGTGGCTGCCCGAAAACCGGCGGACAGAACCAAAAAGTGAGTATGAGTATTGACAGGTATAATTTCATTTTGTATTTATTGATTTTTTAATCGGAAAAACTGATATGCCGTTATGTAATAGACGGACAAACACAATTCTTGTACGCTTATACAAAGTTAAAAAACATTCGTTAGGTAGTTTTGCAACAAACAACCTTTAATTATTAATTAATTTAGAATTGATGAAAACATCTATTAATCTGAAAAACATGCGAATATTGCTTAGTATGCTATTCGTTTTCCTGAGTGTCAATGCCGTCGCACAGAACATTACGGGAACTGTAAAGGACAATCTGGGAGAACCCGCCATTGGTGCTTCCGTAGTTGAGAAAGGGACAAGCAATGGAACGATTACCGATGTAGACGGTAAGTTTACTTTGAAAGTCTCAGGAAAGTATCCTATTGAAGTTTCATACATAGGATATATGACGCAGGTGATAAATCTGAAAGGCAAAACTTCTTTGAACATTATTCTGCAAGAAGATACGAAAACACTGGATGAGGTGGTTGTGGTCGGTTACGGTACAGTGAAGAAAGCTGACCTTAGCGGTTCTGTCGTATCTATAAATAAGGAGGATATCAAAGGTACTCCGACAAGCAATGTGATGGAGGCCCTTCAAGGTAAGATTGCAGGTGCCGATATTATGATGGGGTCCGGTGCAGTAGGCGAGGATGTGGACATCTTGCTGCGTGGTTCCCGTTCTATAAACGGCAGCAATGAACCTCTGTTTATCATTGATGGTGTGCAGGGAGCCAGTTACAATCAACTGAACCCGAGTGACATTGAACAAATTGATGTATTGAAAGATGCATCGTCAACTGCCATTTATGGTTCGGCGGGTGCCAACGGTGTTATTATTATCACTACAAAACGCGGTGCCGCCGGAAAGGTGACTGTGAATCTGGATACAAAGTACAGTATCTCGGGCGGAGCTAACTTTGTGCATGGTATGATAGGTGATGAGTGGTATCAGTATCAGAGGGAATATTACCGTACTAAGAATGGTGATTATCCGGAAAATTTCTTTCAGATGTATAACTCTGAAGCCATACAACAGGCTTATGAGAACAACCAATGGATAGACTGGATTGATGAGGCTACACAAGGAAATGCTTCTCAGAAAGATGTGAACTTATCCATACGGGGCGGAAGTGATAAGATCAAGGTCTATTCTTCTTTTAGCTATAACAATACGGAAGGTTTGCTTTCTAATGAAAATCAGACGCGTTACGGAATGAGGTTTAATGTGGACTATGACATTCGCAAATGGCTGAAGATAGGTACCAGTTCAGCGCTTACTTATACAATCAAGAATTCGCGAGGCAAGAATATCTTCACTAAATCGTTGACTGCATTTCCTCTGGGTAAGCCCTATGATGATAACGGCAATATCAATGTTGAATTTATCGAAGGAGAAACCTCGCCATTCGGAGATGAAATAGAGAATCAGTATGCCAATGAAACCCGCACGATTTATGCCAATGTCAATGGGTATCTGGAAATTATTCCATTAAAAGGACTTTCATTCCGTTCGCAGATCAGTACCACGCTGAGTAGTTCACGTAACGGACAGTATATTGGCGAACATTCTTTGCAAGGAGTTGAAAACGGGTATTCGTCACCTTATGCATACATCAATAACAATTATGGGTATAGCTACTTATGGGATAATATCCTGACCTATAACTTTGACTTCCTCAAAGATCATAAAGTGACGTTGACCGGTGTGACTTCATGGAGCCATGGACAGAGTGATTACAACAATATGCGAGCTTCCGGACAACCACTTGATTCGTATTTGTTTCATAATATGGCTTCGGGGATTACGAAACATGGTGTACAATCCTATTACTCCCAGAATCAGAAGATGTCTTATGCTTTGCGCTTCAATTACGTATACAAGGATAAATACATTGCTTCATTCACCACACGCTGGGATGGTGCATCCCATCTGGCTGATGGACATAAGTGGGAGTCATTCCCTGCTGGTGCACTGGCATGGCGTATCTCACAAGAGCCTTTTATGCAGAGTACGGAAAAATGGCTGAGTAACTTAAAACTCAGATTGAGCTATGGTGTTACCGGTAACTCCGGAGGTATGGGAGCCTATTCTTCACAGACCGGAGCAGCGACTTATTCGGCTGTTTCCATCGACGGTGTGTTGAGTTCTATGAGCCAACTTGTCTCTCCTTATGGAAACCCGTCTATTGGTTGGGAAAAGACATACCAATGGAATTATGGTGTGGACTTGGGGCTGTTTAATAATCGCATCAATCTGAGTGTAGACTTTTATGATTCAAAGACAAAAGACCTTTTATTCAGCCGTACATTACCTATAACTTCTGCTATTACGGCCTGGGGATCTCCCATGACTACTTGGCAAAACATTGGTGAAACCAGCAATAAGGGGTATGAAATACAGTTGTCCACTGTGAATATACGGAACAAGAACTTCGAGTGGTCTTCATCCATATCCTATACTCACAACGATGAAAAGATTGTAAGTCTGCCTGACGGTGACCTTATTGCCAAGAAATTGTTTGAAGGACATCCTATCAAGACATTCTATGACTATAAATATGCCGGAATATGGGGAACTGCCGAAGAGGAAGAAGCCGCAAAATACGGGTGTCAACCGGGTTATGTGAAAATAGAGACAGTGGAACAATTCACTACAGATGAGAATGGAAACCTTGTGGGAGACGGTGGAGTACATACTTACAGTAATACACGTGACCTTCAGATATTAGGTTCTAATGTGCCTGATGGTATCTTAGGCGTAAACAATACATTTAAGTATAGAAATTTTGATCTGAGTGCTTTTGTTATGCTAAGATATGGACAAATGATAGATAGTAAAACTATCGGATGGTACTCTACTAAAAACAATAACCAACCCAAAGGTACTGACTACTGGACTCCTGAGAATCAAACCGCTTATTTCCCCCGGCCGGGTATTGCCAGTACTACGGGAATAGAGTCTTTAAGGTATATTGATGGTTCTTATGCCAAGATAAAGAACATAACCTTAGGGTATACTTTCCCGAACAAGCTGTGTAAGCGCCTGGGAATTGAAAAGTGTAGAATTTATGGAACTGCATATAATGTATTTGTCCTGCCGTTTAAGAGCGAATTGAAGCATACAGACCCTGAAAACAACGGTTCTGATACCTTCCCGCTTTACAAAACTTATCTCTTGGGACTTAATGTATCTTTTTAACTAATAATTCAATAAGAATAGATATGACTACGAAAATAAAAAACTGGCTGACTGTAACAGTAATGGCAGTGACGATAAGCAATGCTTCTTGTACACTTGATGAATATAATCCTTCGGGATACACTATGGATGCGTTGTCCGTTTCGGTAGAGGGCTATCAAACCATACTTAATAATGTTTATTTCGGTATGGAAAGAGCACTGTATGGGTATGGGCAGTTTATGCTCATGACTGAAGGGGGAACAGATATCTGGACTTCACAGAAAAATGGTGATAACCTCTACCTGAAATATGGTATGGGTTCTGACTTTGCTAATAACATGATGGCTAACACGTTGAACTGTTGTTATGATGGTATCTGTTATTGCAATCAGGCAATTGTGAAGGCTGATAAAGTTCCTTTCACTACCGATGAGGAAAGAAACAAAAAGGTTGCGGAAGCTCATTTTATGAGAGCGGTATATTACTATAATCTGGTGGAACAACTGGGGGGGGTGAAATTGCAAATGGCTCCAGTAGAAAATGTAGATTTACATCCCGGTAAAGATACTCCGCTGGATATCTATGAGAAGTGTATTATTCCGGACTTAGAGTTTGCGGCACAATGGTTACCGGTGGAAGAAAGGACTACCCGTCCTTCTAAAAAATCGGCAATGGGTATGCTGGCCAGAGCCTGTCTGCAATCCATAGAATATGATTCTTCTAAAAAGTATGCACAACGGGCTTTAGAGGTAGCCAAAGAAATGATGGAAGACTGCAAAGCGGGAGGAGCGACCCTGGGAGTATCTATGTATGATAATATAGAGGAAGTTTTCGCTGAAAGCAACAATTTTGAGAATAAGGAAGCCCTATGGAAACACCGTTATGTGGTGGGAGGTGTAAGCAACCAGGCTTGGATCATGAACCAGAATGATGAGCAGTTCTATTGTCCGCTTACAGCTTTCTCAGCCATTCAGTTTAAGACGGATTTACATTCCGGTAATGAATATGATGGTTTGTCCGATTATCAGATATGGGGCAGACGTGCAGGCGGAAGTTTTATGCCTTCAAAATATCTGTTGGACTTGTATGTACAGGAAGATGGCACTTTGGACCCCAGATATCATGAGTATTTTCAAACTTCCTGGACAGGGAATAAAGACAAAGGTCAGGCATGGAGCGAATCACAAGTGAAGCAGTTTGATAAGAATCTGGATTCTCCTGAAATATCAGCAATGGTACCTGATCCGATAACCGGTGAGTTGGTACGTCAGTATACCAAAATTCTGTTTGGTGAAGCGGCGCTCGAATTTATCCGTCCGGGAGATGACGGATATGCGGAAAAGGCAGCGGTAAAGAAGGACTCAAAAATCCTGTATGTTGACTACAAGGATTTGTATGCTGAGGACAACACGGTGATTATGGATTATCACAGAGATTATGATAATACGGATGTAGTCAGCCCTTGGCTCAGTTTCTATCCGTCGTTGATGAAGCATAACAGCAGCAATTATTACGTTAATAACTTGAGCAAGAAGCGTCTCGGAAATCTGAATGCTACCTTTATGATGCGTACTCCTGAGGTTTTCTTAATAGCTGCTGAGGCCGATATCTACGTAAATGGCGGAGCAAATGCGATGCAATACATAAATCAGGTTCGTGAGCGTGCCGGTGCCAAGGCTCTGTCCGGTGCGGCAACAGTAGAAACAGTATTGGATGAACGTGCCAGAGAATTGTGTGGGGAGTATGTACGGTTCTATGATTTGAAGCGTACAGGGAAGTTGACCAGCACCTATCTGAAGTCTACAAATCCTGATGTCGGTCAATACTTTGTAGATGGCAAACATGAGGTAAGACCATTCCCGCAGTCATTCCTGGAGAATCTGGAAGAGGGTGGTGGTTATTACCAGAATCCGGGGTATTAATATATTAAATTCAAAAATAGATAAGAACGTTGAATTGGATGTTCAAGGATTTCATCTGCCTGTGAAGGTAGATGAAATCTTGTGTTATAGCTATATATCGGACGTGTTGCATCTATATATCGGATGTACAGCATCTATATATGGGTGGTGCTGGATATATAGATACTGCATGTCCGATATATAAATACTAAAAAGAGCAGGCTGAAAGCAGGACATTCTATTTTTTCAGTATGATCACCGTAACCGCCGAAATAATCAATCCGATGCCTAAGGCGATGCTTTGAGTGAAAGGTTCTCCAAAGATGAGAATGCCTACACAGACGGCAGTCACAGGCTCCATGGCTCCCAATACAGAGGTGAGTGTGGAGCCTATGTTTTTAATGGCGCGTACCAGTGCCAGATTAGATATTACGGTCGGTACCAATGCCAGCATCACCAGGTTTCCCAGGGTTATCCGGTCCGGGATGGCCTGTACTCCGACTCCTGTCACTGTCATTCCGGTGAAAAGAAGGATTCCGCCAAAAAGGAAAACATAGAATGTCATTTTCAGCCCCTTCATTTCAAGGGATTTCAGTTGACTGACGGTGACCAGATAGAGCGCGTAGCCCAAAGCAGAGAGCAGAACGATAAAAATACCCAGTAAAGTAACAGTCCCTGTCGTATCTCCATGCGAAAGGAAGAAAACTCCGCTTACCGCTAAAGCGATTGCTGCTATACGCCAAGGGGATTTCTTTTCGCGGAAGAAAATCATCATAATAAGCGTAGTCAGCACCGGATACATGAAATGAATGGTAGTAGCTACTCCGCTTGACATGAACTTATATCCCCAGAACAGAAAAACAGCGGAACAGTCATACAGGAATGCCAGCAGGAGAAGTGGAAGTATCTCTTTCCGGCGGATGCGGAAAGACTGCTTGTCGAGCAACAGTATACAGGCCAGTGCCAGCATGGCAAAGAGGAAACGGTAGAGCAGTATAGACCAGAACTGCATGCCCTGATGCATGGCAGGAATGGTGAACAGCGGAATAAGTCCGAAGCTCGCCGAAGAGAGAAGGCCATATAAGAATCCGTTTACTTTGTTCACGTTAATAAGTGATTAGTGGTTAGTGATGAGTAATTAGCAGTTGCACTAATCACTCATCACTAACCACTAATCACTATTAATCATTTCTTCTTAGGTGCCCGTCTTGCCCAGCCTTCTTCGCTGAAATCGGGCTCTTTATCACGAAACTCCTTGTTGTCACCTTGAAAGAACTGTCTCCAATCGTCTTTCTTGCCGCGGGCGTCGGTATAGCCACGCTCTTCGCGGCTTGGTTTGCTTTTCTTTTTGTCAGCCGGAGCACTTTCAGATTTACTTCTACTTTTTCTGGGGGCATCGCTACGTTTTCCAGATGCATCACTACGCTTTTCGTCTTTGAAGCTGCGTTTCTTGCCTTCAAATTCCTTCTTGCCGTAGTTGTTGCCCTCACTCTTACGTCTGCCTTTGGGAGCTTCCTTGCCTTCTTCGCCGGCAATTTCTACAGATACCTTTCGGCCGTTCCAGTTCGCACGGTTCAGGGCTTTCACTACATTACCTGCCTCTTTCTCATCTACTTCGAAGAATGAGAAGTTCTTCATCAGGTCAATGCGTCCCAGTTCCACGCGTCCGCGGGTATTACCGTTCAGTAGGCCTATCAGCTCATTTGGGAAGAAATTATCCATCTTACCCAGATTGATGAACAGTCGGGTGAATCCCGGATCTGCTTTGCGGCTGCTGCGATCACCGGTGCGTTCGCTGACGCCTCTGCTGTT
>OJNI01001383.1_pt1 | contig 14235 bp, 8 predicted proteins | sample 1597441 | NCBI WGS metagenome assembly OJNI01 (sample SAMEA2452131, study PRJEB22498) | human gut metagenome | reverse complement strand
TACTGTTCTTAAGCATGCCGCATTGGATGCTGTAAAAGGAGAGGCGGCAGGATATGCCACCGGAATGGCTTCCGTCAGCGGAACAAATCTCAATCAGGCGGTGCTGGATGAAACGGTAGTGTTGCAACCAGTGAAAGCATTCTTCACTCCTAAAGCCGGAGGAGATGCTGTGGAAGCCGAAGTGAAAACACAAGAAGATGAACTGTTGGATATACAGATACCTGCCACACTTGCGCCGGGAGATTATACGATTTCTGTAACTACTCCTTTCGAGAAGATAGAAAAGACTTTAGACTTTGAGATTCTTCCGAATCCGGTGCTGACAAGTATTGAGCCATTGAAAGGATACGTAGGTGCAGTGGTGACCGTTGTTGCCGAAAACCTTGGAACGATTGCCAAAGAAGATATTCAGATGATGTTCGGTGAAACTCCGGCTACTGATATAACAATAGTGGATGAAAGCACCTTTACGGTTAAGGTTCCTTCATTGACAACGTTTGGTGAGATTCCTTTGTCAATGACTATTCATGGAGTTGAAATGAATATGGGAGGCTATGCGGCGTTTGAAATATTGGCGTCGCCCGTAATCACTTCCGTTGAGACTGATAATAAGTTCAGTTCAAAAGCTGTTCAAGTAGGTAATACTGTTACTATCAAAGGAACAGGCTTCCGGAATAGTACAATCTCCAGTGCCACGTTCGGAGGACAAGATTTGAACTATACAGTAGTAAGTGATACGGAAATTACTGCTAGCGTCTCTGAGCAATGTGCTGAAGGGGAAGATGTGATAACGCTCAAGTTTGATGATGTTGTGGTGGATGTGGTGAGCGGCGATAAGCTGAATATGTTGAAAGCGGGAAGTGATATTTCGGATTATATATTAACCAATGTGAAACAGCCGTTCGAATCCAAAGAAGGAAAGACGAGCGGACATTGCACACCCGTAGGTTGGAAATTTAACTATGGTGCTGGCAATGATGGTTTCTGCCATAATGAATCTGAAATTGAAATGCCTGGAGAAGGGTTGTATATGAATGATCAAGGGGGATTATTGGTAATCCAAAGCGGATGGGAAGGCCGATCCAAAAAAATGAATGGAAAGATGTTCCAGACCTTTAATATACCTCAGGGCGTCTATGATGTAGTGATTGATGTGGCAGAACTTGCCACAAACGGAAGCGGTCGAAAGAAAGCCGGTTTATTTATCTCTAAGGGAGGGGAAGAGCAAACTCCTAATATGGATGCAAGTGGAAATTGGACAGAAAATACAAACCTACTTAAATCGGTTGATTTTTATATGCCAGGAGAAACTTATAGCGAAAATTACAAAGACCAACGTTTCGTTATTGAAAATCTTACTATAGATTATGAGGGTGAAACGACCCTAGGATTTGCTGTTCATTTTGATAGTAATAGAGCACTAAAAATATCGTCTATCAAAGTTCTGTTGAAATAATCAATTACCCAAGTAATGCAGTCTTATAACGATTGCATTACTTGCACCGAATCTTTAAAATGAAAATTATTATGAGAAAAATATATTGTATAGCAGCCGCATTCGTCCTCTTCTCCTTCGCAGGATGCGGTGATGGCGTTGATTTGCCGAGTTTAGGTGTAGAAACCGATTTAAATAAAATTATTTTGCCGGACAATAATATCAATCTTGTTCAAGTTGAACTGAAAGACAACTCAGTACCTATGGAAAAGGTTGGTATACATTCTGAAGAAGATTTTGCCCGTATTCGTGAGAAAAAAGACATGGAAGAGCCGTGGATCACGGGTTATCAGATGTTGAAAGAGAGTTCTTTCTCTCAGAAAAATACGGATACATATCCGGTTGAGTATATTGTGCGTGGAGCGGCAGTGACTATAAATGGGGCAACGGTAGGGGAAAACTATATCAATGCAGCACGTGGAGCGTCAATAGCTTACCAGCAGGCATTGCGTTGGAAGATAGAAAATGATGATGAATATGCCGCTAAGGCTGTTGAAAACTTGAATAAATGGGTACAGACCTGTGTTGGAGTTACTGGCAACTCTAATGTTTCTTTGGCTGCAGGGCTTTATGGTTATGAGTTCGCCATTGCCGGTCAATTATTGCGGGAATATGAAGGTTGGGATCCCGAAGATTTTCTGGCCTTTCAACAGTGGTTATTAAAAGTATTCTATCCGGCCAATAAGGATTTCCTGGTGCGTCATCATGATACTAACCACTTGCATTATTGGGCAAACTGGGGATTGTGCAACATTGCTTCTACAATCGCTATTGGCATTGTCACCGATAGGCGTGATATTTATAATGAAGGTATTGAACATTTCCAGTCGGGAGTGACAAACGGACGTTTGCGTCGTGCTATCTATTACGACTATTCACCCGAATACAATTTTGCACAATGGCAGGAAAGTGGACGTGATCAGGGCCATACGTTAATGTGTGTCGGTTTGGTTGGTGTTATTTGCCAGTTAGCATGGAGTCAGGGAGATGATTTCTTTGCGTATGATGATAATCTTTTCTTGCGGGGATGTGAGTATGCTGCATGTTGCAACTATACAGAGGAAACCGTGCCTTTCACTACTTATATATGGCAAAAATACAATCAGTGGAATGGCATTTCTCCGGAAGAACAGACAGTTGTAGGAGGTGGAAAGTGGATGAAACGTGCTATTTGGGCATTGCCGTATTATCATTATAAGAGTATCAAAAATATGTCGGATGAAAAACTGAAATATACTAAAATCGCTACGGAATATGTGGGTGTAGAAGGTGGCGGTGGATATTATGATCCCAATTCCGGCGGTTACGATGTATTAGGATTCGGTACATTGATGTTTGCAAGATAAAAGCAGAATGTGTTTAATGAATTTATTTAATATGAAGATATCATTAAAGTTGATAGTTGTATTTTTATTGTTGTTAGGGTGGAATAGTATTTTACGGGCGGAAATACTCGTATACCCTGTCCCGCAAGGTATATACTATGCCCGTCACAACGACGACTACACAGTAAAAGTACGGCAAGCAGGTGAAAAAGATTGGGTAGATCTTTTCGAATATAACGTAAAGGTGGATATGGATACAAAATCGGATGCAACTATGGTGCAGTTTGATTTTTCCGGTAAAGTGGAAGTATTAATACGGAAGAACAATGGAGAGATCCGTTCGGCAATAGTACGTCCACTATCTAAAGGCATTCAGCCGAAGATAGACGGGAACTTTCTGTTGTTCACATTGGATAAGCCACAAAAACTATCTGTAGAATTTAACGGTGACTGTTTGAATAATCTGCACGTATTTGCCAATCCGATAATTAAGGATATACCTGATAAGAATGATCCGAACGTGATGTATTTTGAGTCCGGTATCCATGAACCTACCGATGCGGCAGGCAAGTGTTTCCGTATTCCTTCCAACACTACGGTCTATTTGGAAGGTGGGGCAGTGCTGAAAGGCTGTCTTAATTGTGACAGCGTAGAAAATGTGAAGATTCTGGGATATGGTATGTTGCTCGAACCGCAACAGGGCATATCGGTGGCATATTCCAAAAATGTATTGATTGATGGAATTACTGTTGTCAATTCACGTCACTATACCGTTTCCGGCGGACAAAGTCAAGGAATAACCATCAAAAACCTGAAATCATTCAGCTATCAAGGGTGGAGTGACGGACTGGATTTCATGTCTTGCTCCGATATTGTCATTGATGATGTGTTTCTGCGTAATTCCGATGATTGTCTTGCTTTCTATACTCACCGTTGGAATTATTATGGAGATTGCCGGAAAGTACGTGTTCAGAATTCTACTCTTTGGGCTGATATTGCGCACCCCATTAATATCGGTACGCATGGCAATACAAAGACGGGAGATGAAGTGCTCGAAGATATGTTATTCAAAAATATCGATATCTTGGAGCATGATGAAGACGACCGCAATTATCAAGGATGTATGACCATCAACGTTGGAGACCATAACTTGGCACGCAACATAACGTTCGAGGATATTCGGGTCGAAAATATTCAGGAAGGGCAACTGTTCCATCTTCGTGTGATGTATAACCAAAAGTATAATACCGGTCCGGGAAGAGGCGTGAAGGATATTGTGTTCCGTAATATCTCTTGTACAGGCAAGTATATCAATCCTTCCTTGATAGAAGGTTATGATAAGAACTGCAAAGTAGAGAATATTCTGTTCGAGAATATCGTATTGAACGGTAAACGGGTGACTACATTGGAAGAGTTGAACGTGGATAAGAAAGATTTTGTAGGAAAAGTGAGAATAAAGTAACTTTTCAACTAAAAGTTTTATTCAATTTTGCTGTCATACCCTCATAGTCTCTTGAATCCCCTTATTCATCGGTGCTTGAGCTATGAGGGTAAGTATGATGGTAGCATGAGGGTAACTTTTGCTCTCATACCCCGTTGGATATTATGTCGGCCTGTAGTATTGTAATGATGGCTCCTTATATTCTTCTTGCAAGCTGTCTTGTTTCTCAAGAGCTTACAGGTGTGAATAGACAGGCTCACAGCAGTGGGCTTTTGGGCTTACATTTGTGGATAGAAGAGCTCACTGCTGTGAGCTTCTCTGTTTGATTAAAGGTTAATATATGAAGTATGGGGCAGTAAACAGTTACTCTCATGCTGCCATCATATTAACTCCCATAGCTGAAATGCTCTTATTCTTGCACTATTCTTATACTGATACGAAATGAAAAGATACATTTACCTTCTAGTCCTTACATTGATAAACAATTTACCAAGTGTAGCTGATTCTCCTTTTCAATTGAAAAGACTGCAAGTGGAATATGCTGTGACACCGCTGGGAATTGATGTAGAGAACCCCCGTTTCAGTTGGCAAATGGAGGGAGATACTGATGAAAGAGGTTTATTGCAGACAGCTCGTCAAATCGTTGTAATCGATGAGGCTGGCGTGCAAGTATGGGATTCAAAGAAAATCACCGATGATCAATCTTTGAATATTGAATATGCCGGACTTCCGTTAAAAGCTGCTACCCGCTATCAGTGGACGGTTCATGTATGGGATACGAAACATAGAAAAGTATCCGCTTCTTCCTGGTTCGAAACCGGGCTGATGAGTAGTGATCGTGCCTATGAGGGATGGGGCGGTGCGAAATGGATTGGAGCAGGGGATGAGGATAGGACATTCTATTCCCATTATCTTCCGGTTTTTAAGTTGAACTTCTCCTTGCGGTTGGACGAAACGACAAGGACCACCTGTTCGGGATTTATTTATGGAGCGAATGATGAGCGCTTGATGGAACGGTATAAGAACCTCTATCAGCTGGAAAACAAAAAAGACGAATCATATATAAAGGTTGAATTGAATATCACTCCGTTGCTTTCGGGGCAAGATGCGGTGTTGAATATATATCGTGTAGGCTACCATCCGGATGATAAGAAAGACATTCCTTATAAAAGTTTCGCTATTCCGCAGGAGATGGTCAATGAACATAATAAATACGATTGGCACACGGTGACCCTTCGCTCGAATTTAGGTTTTACACAGTTTTATGTGGACAATACCGACAAGCAGATCGGCTCTGTCAATCTGAATCCTTTAGGGCAGGGCGGTGACTTTATCGCTTTTCCGGTGGTAGGAGATGTGGGGTATTTTGTTCCTGCCGGTCAGGCAGCTTCTTTCTCAAAAGTAGAAATTGCAAACTTTCGAAGTCCGGCGAATGTAATTACTACGTTGCAAGATTCAGTATGCCGTATAGTTGGTAGGATATCGGACACTTTCACTACTTTTGCTCCTGAATCCCATTCGGCTCCCATGCTCAGAACGCTCTTTGCTTCTTCGGAGGCGAAGATAAAGAAGGCGCGGTTATATGTTACTTCACGCGGTATCTATGAAGTATATCTGAATGGCAGACGGATAGGGAATGATTATTTCAATCCCGGAATCACCCAATATAACAAAACGCACTTATATCAGACATTTGACGTAACAGAATATATCCATTCCGGTCAAAATGCACTCGGTGCTTTACTGTCCGAAGGATGGTGGAGCGGAGGAGCAACCTTTACAGGAGATAATTGGAACTTTTTCGGAGACCGCCAGTCATTACTGGCAAAACTGGTAATCACTTATGCAGATGGACAGGAGAAGGTTGTAATAACCGAACCCTCTACCTGGCAATATTACAATAGAGGTCCTATCTGTTATGGTAGCTTCTTTCAAGAAGTATACGACGCTTTGCGTGATGCGAGGGTGAAAGGATGGAGTACGGCTTCCTATAACGCCGTAGACTGGAAACCTGCCTGTGAAGTAGCTTTGGAAGGCAACGTCAGTATGGAAGGAAATCCGGATAAACCTCGGGTAAATGATTATTCCGACTTTGAACTGATAGGGCAGTTCGGCCAGACAGTAAAAGCAAAAAAGGAGCTGACCGCCCTCTCGGTGGAGGAAGTACGCCCCGGTGTATTTGTTTATGATATGGGACAGAATATGGTCGGTGTACCTAAGATAAAACTGTCCGGTATGAAACCCGGAACAAGAATATGTCTGCGTTTTGCTGAAGTGAAATATCCGGATTTGCCCGAATATAAAGGTAACACCGGAATGATTATGTTAGAGAATATCCGTGCTGCCATGGCACAGGACATCTATATCGCTAAAGGAGGTGAAGAAACGATTTTTCCCCGTTTCACCTATCATGGTTATCGCTTTGTGGAAATAACCGGTATTGATGAACCCCTTCCCGCAGCGTCGGTGAAAGGAGTAGTGCTTAGCTCCATTCACGAGCTGGCTTCCCGTTACGAAACATCGGACGAGAAAGTAAATAAGTTGTGGGAGAATATTACTTGGTCTTCCTTTGCCAATTTTATGTCTATCCCCACCGACTGCCCTCAACGGAACGAACGTTTGGGATGGGCAGGAGATATTTCCGTATTCTCCCGTACGGCTACGTACCTGGCGGACGTACCTCAATTTTTGAGAAGATACCTTCGTTCTATGCGTGATGTACAGCGGGAAGATGGTCGCTTTCCGGACATTGCTCCTTTGGGTGGAGGATTCGGTGGTTTGCTGTGGGGAAGTGCCGGAATCACAGTTCCTTGGGAGTGTTACCTGCAATACGGAGACAAAGTTCTCTTGGCTGAACACTATGACGCCATGAAACGATATATTTCCTATATCCTCGACAAGACCATCGACCCGAAAACAAATCTGCTTGTACAGAGCAGGGCATGGGGTGATTTGTGTGATTGGCTCGGTCTTGAAGATAACAGGAATGATAAATCTCTCTTATGGGAAGCCTATTTTATTTATGACCTCGAATTAATGAGCAAGATAGCCACTATCTTGGGTAAGACTACAGATGCGGAAGAATATCGGAAGTTGCACAGCGACAGAAAGGCTTTCTTCAATAGCACTTACCTGCAACCGGAAACCTGCAAGACCATTCACTCCGCTTTCGTACCGAAGAAGCAGGGAACGTTGGTGGATACACAAACTTCTTATGTCCTCCCGTTGGTATTCGGCATCATTGATGAAGAGAATAAACCGAAATTTGTCAAGAATCTGATGGAAACAATTGTCAGAGAAAATAGGACAGAGCAAGGCAGATGGTGTCCTCCTTATTCGTTGATGACCGGTTTTATCGGGACGGCATGGATTAGTAAAGCATTGTCCGATAATGGTTGCAGTGAGGCGGCGTACAAGTTGTTACAGCAGACGAACTATCCGTCGTGGCTGTATTCGGTGGAGCAAGGAGCCACTACCATTTGGGAACGGTTGAATTCCTATACCCATGAAGATGGATTCGGTGGAAATAACCGTATGAATTCTTTCAATCATTATTCTTTTGGTGCAGTTGGCGCATGGATGTACAATTACTCTTTAGGTATAGAACGGGATGAAAACTTCCCCGGATTTAAACACTTTGTGCTGAAACCGGAAGTGGATACCTGTGGGAATATGACTTATGCCAAAGGATATTATGATTCTATGTATGGACGTATCGAAAGTAGTTGGAGAGTAGAAGAAGATGCAGTTATTTATCAGTGTACAGTTCCGGCAAATACAACTGCAACGTTACATCTTCCTGCAACTTCAGTGAAGAACATTGTTGAGGGGAATAGAACTTTAAAGAAAAGCAAAGGGATAGAGTATGTCGGAATAGAAGATGGTAGGTTAGTATTGCGGCTTTTGGCCGGCAGATATTCCTTTGGAATCAAATAAAGACAGAAGAAAGCCCTATATCTTGAAAGAACAGATATAGGGGAATAAGAGGACATCTCACGCGTTGGAAATATTCTTTTGTAACAACTTGCTTTGGTTTTGTGCACAGAATGAATACTTTTTGCTTTGGATTTGAATATAAAAATCTTATATTTTGCTTTGGATTTGCGCTAAGTATGCCATCTTTGTATTGATTATAAATAAGTTAGTTAGCAATGTTTCAACGATTAGCCATAAAAGCCCTTCAGCAATGGGCACAGAAAGAAGAAAGGAAACCTTTGGTTTTGAGAGAGGGCAAGACTAAACAGATATTAATAAAATGATAAATTAAAGGCTTCATGAGATCAAGGCTGTTTTAGCTTTGATTTTCACGAAGCCTTTATTATTGTGAATACTGTGATGATTATAATATTATCTGTCGTTTTTTCTCATCATCCACTACAGCCATCATTCCTTCTACTTGTGCAAGAGCTAGCATACGTCCGTGGAAAGAATATCCCGGGTTGTAGCCTTTATCTTCATCTCCCAGCATCATTCGTCCGTGGTCTACACGCATCGGTAATCCCGGATTCTCATTTTCGAAGATACGGATAAGGTCAATCAGATGTCCTCTTCCCGTAAGATGGGAGCTTTCAATGAAGTTTCCACCTTGCATGGCAGCTGTGCTGCGCAGATGTACGAAATGAGTTCTTTTTGCAAATTTCTTAGCCAACTCACGTGTATCGTTATGTTCGCCTGCACTCAAAGAGCCTGCACAGAAAGTCAATCCATTATGAGGATTATTTACGGCATTCAGGAACCATTCAATATCATTTTCATTGGTAACGATACGTGGTAAACCTAATACCTGGAATGGAGGGTCATCCGGATGTACGCACATATTAACTCCATATTCTTCGCATACAGGCATGATTGCAGATAAGAAATAACGCATATTTTCACGCAAAGCATCCCGGTCTATATCTTTGTACAAAGCAAGTAACCGCTTGAAGATGGAAACCGGATTTTTATCTCCTTCTTTGATATTGCCATTAACAAAACCTTGAGTCTTGACAATGATCGTATCAATCAAAGCGTCTTTTTCTGCTTCTGTGATAACCTTATCCAACTCGGCAACTTTCTGAAGTTCTTCTTCAGTGTAATCTTTTTCAGCTCCTTCACGTTCCAAGATTCGGATATCGAAATAAGCAAAGCGGATATGGTCGTAATACAGAGAACTGGTACCATCCGGCCAAGGGTGTTGCAAGTCTGTACGTATCCAGTCGATAACGGGCATGAAGTTGTAACATACTGTCTTTATACCGCATTTACCCAAATTGGCAAGGCTTATTTTGTAGTTTTCAATTAACTGTTCACGTTCCGCTCCTGCGTATTTGATTGCTTCACATACAGGAAGACTTTCCACTACCGACCAACGTAAACCATAAGATTCGATATATGATTTCAAATCGTTAATAGCTTCCATTGTCCATATTTCACCGTTCGGTACATCATGCAGGGCAGTGACAATTCCTTCTACCCCTATTTGTCGGAGCATCGGCAAGGTTATCTTATCCTTTTTGCCAAACCATCTCCAAGTCTTTTCCATCATAGTCTTTCTCTTTATAACAGGCTATTATTTATTGCTTAAACTCCGCTGAATGCACTGAAACCACCATCAATAGGTAGCATTGCTCCGGTTACGAAGCTAGCGGCTTCACTGCACAGGAATTGTACAGCACCGTTCAATTCTTTGATATCGCCGAAACGATTCATCGGAGTTTTGGCTAACACCTTTTTACTTCTGTCGGTCAATGAACCATCCGGGTTGATAAGTACACGACGGTTTTGGTCACCGATAAAGAATCCCGGAGCGATAGCATTTACACGGATACCATCACCGTATTTCAGTGCCATTTCGCTTGCCAGCCATTGGGTGAAGTTGGCTACTGCCGTTTTAGCGGCCGAGTAACCCGGTACACGGGTGATAGCACTATAAGCAGCCATAGAAGATACATTGATGATGCATCCTTTCTTCTGTTTTGCCATTACCTTACCGAATATCATAGACGGATAAACTGTACCGTTCATATTCAGGTTAGTCACTTTTTCCCAGCAAGAGATGTCCATATCATAGAAGTGCTGATCCGGTTCGAGAGTAGCTCCCGGCATATTGCCACCGGCAATGTTCAATAGAATATCGATCTGTCCCCATTTGGCTACGACTTCTTCGGCTACTTTCTCCAGGCTGGCGGTGTCAAGTACATTACCGATGATGCCGATTACATCGTTACCGTATTGCTTAAGTTCAGCCACACGGTTGTCCAGTTGCTCCTGACGAATGTCAATAGCTACAACTTTTGCTCCCTGCTGTACAAAGTGTTGGGCAATATTTCCGCCCAGTACACCACCTGCTCCGGTAATAACAGCAACTTTACCGGCAATACTAAATAATTCGTTCATGTTTTCTATCAAATGTTTTTATGAATGGATGCAAAAATAGCGGGTTTTTATACATGCTATGATGCGTATTTTTGCAAGATATTTACCTATCTTTGCAAAAGCAGTTTAGAAAGGAGATTTATGAAGAAGATAATGAATGAGAAGTTGACTATTACGACTTCTAATCCCGTCCGTGCCCGCTTTTATGAATATCCACGTTTCACGTATCCGTGGCATTTTCATAGTGAGTATGAAATTATTTATGTGGAGAAGGGAGAGGGGGATTGTCTGGTGGGTGACAGCATTATCTCCTATTCAAAAGGTGATTTGATTCTTTTCGGTTCCGAACTGCCTCATAGTATGCAAAGTCCACCGGACGACGGGGAAGAATCTGATAATGAAGAAAAATCCGAACTGAAAGTAAGAGGAGTCAATATTCAGTTTGAGAAAGATTTTATGCATTATTCTATTTCTCAATACTCCCAGTTTATTCCTATCAGGAATTTATTGGAGGATGCTTGCAGAGGAATTAAATTCACAATTACCCGTTCGGGGAAAATCATTAAGTTATTGGAACAAATTCCTTCTGCCAAAGGAGCGGATCAAATTATCCTGTTGCTTTCACTTCTACAGATGATGGCTACTAGCAATCATAAGAAATATCTGACTACTTCTCATTATACTCCGTCTCCTTCGATTATGCGTAATGAAAGAATGGAAAAAGTGATTGCCTATTTGAATAAACATTATACCGAGTCTATCGGTCTGGATGAAATTGCTTCTTATACAGCGATGAACCCTACTGCTTTCTGCCGATACTTTAAAGAAAACACAGGAAAAACATTCAAAGAGTATGTACTTGATATGCGTATCGGATATGCTTGTAAACTATTGAATAGTAGTATGATGAATATATCTCAAATCAGTGCTACTTGCGGATTTGAATCACCTGTACATTTTAACCGCATTTTTAAAAGGGTGACAGGAATGACACCTACTTTATATAGAGAGCAGATGGAATAAGCTTTTCAGGCAATAAACATTTGAGTATAATTTCTTCCTCGTTCGTATATAATAGAAAAGATGAATAAACATGAGCGTAAATAGAATGAAGAAAAGAATTTTGCTTTTGTTGTTGGTGATACCGGCATTGATAAAAGCGCAAGATGTGATGACAGAAACCCGTCAGGAACTGACGTCTCCCGACGGAGCTTATCGTTTTACCTTTTATCAGCGTGCGGTAGGAGAGGATAATACACAAATGTATTATACCTTGACTTATAAGAATCGTCCGGTGATTGAAGAAAGTAAACTGGGTGTTCTGATTGAAAATCAGTTATTTGAATCAGCGTTGGGTATACCGAATGATACTTGTCATTTTTGGTGTGAGAATTTGAAGTTGACAGGGACTGAACATCAAAAAACGGACGAAATATGGAAACCTGTATATGGCGAGCGTGCGGAGGTTCGTGATTGCTATAATGAGATGACTTTGAAGTTCAAGAAAGGGGAAGGAAAAGGCAATCAGGACGGTGGTTATGATAAGCGTAAGAACTACTTTATGAATGTCATAGTTCGCGCCTATAATGAAGGAGTTGCTTTCCGCTATCATTTTCCGGAAATGACAAACGGGCTTTTCTTGCATATTGTCGGTGAGCAGACTAGCTTCACAATGCCTGAAGGAACGATGGCGTATTATGAACGTTGGGCGCAAGGACCTTATGAATTTCGTCCGTTGAAAGGATGGGGTAAAGAGGAGAGTGAGCGTCCATTGACATTGAAACTTCCTGATGGATTATCAGTAGCTTTGTTGGAAGCAGAAATGGTGGATTATGTTCGTGGTAAATTCCGTTTATCGGCAGAGAAACCTTCCACTTTGGAGACAAGCTTGTATAGTAGCGTCGATATTATTTCTCCTTACAGTACTCCGTGGCGTGTAATCATGGTTGGCGAACGTCCGGTCGATTTAATTAATAATAATGATCTTGTCTTGAATCTGAATCCGGCTTGCAAACTGGCTGATACTTCTTGGATCAAACCCGGGAAAGTATTCCGTTCGGGCGACTTGAAACAAGATAGAGTAAAAGCAGCCATTGACTTTGCGGCAGAACGTGGTATTCAGTATGTGCACATGGATGCAGGATGGTACGGACCGGAAATGAAAATGAGTTCGGACGCTACTACTGTTTCTCCTGATAAAGACCTTGATATACCCGCTTTGTGTAAATATGCCGAATCGAAAGGAATCGGACTTATGGTGTATGTCAATCAGCGCGCATTAGTGCAGCAGTTGGATACTTTATTGCCATTGTATAAGAAATGGGGGCTGAAAGGTGTCAAGTTCGGTTTTGTGCAGATAGGTAATCAGCGTTGGAGTACCTGGCTGCATGATGCAGTTCGTCAATGTGGAGAATATGATCTGATGGTAGATATTCATGACGAATATCGTCCGACAGGTTTCAGCCGTACTTATCCTAACCTGATGACGCAGGAAGGTATTCGTGGAAATGAAGAAATGCCGGATGCCACACACAATACGACTCTTCCTTTTACCCGCTATCTGGCAGGTGCAGGAGACTATACGCTTTGCTATTTCAATAACCGGGTGAAGAATACGAAAGCACATCAGTTGGCGATGGCAGCTGTGTATTACAGTCCTTTGCAATTTATGTTTTGGTATGACAGACCGGAATTCTATCAGGGAGAAGAAGAACTGGAATTTTGGAAAGCAATTCCGAGTGTATGGGATGACAGCCGCGCGTTAGATGGAGAGATTGGTGAATATATCGTTCAGGCACGTCGTTCGGGGAATGACTGGTTTGTAGGAGCAATGACGAATACGGAAGCCCGCACAATTACATTGACTACGGATTTTCTGGAACCGGGTAAGAAGTATATGCTTCACCTGTACGAAGATGACGACAAATTGAATACACGCACAAAAGTACGCAGTACTCATAAGAAGATAAAAGCCGGAGATAAGCTTGTTTTGAAGCTAAAAGCAAGTGGCGGAGCTGCATTGCATTTTATTCCGTTTAAGTAGGCAAGTTTATGTTTCTTTTTAGGCACGGATAACGCAGATTACACTGTTGCTTTATGCAACCATCATTTCTAAAACCGTGAAATCCGTGTAATCCGTGCCTGAAAAATATAGTGAGGTATTATTTGCTATAATTAATCAACCACTTCACCATTTCCGGGTCGTAATGAGAGAAGAGGAGAGTTTTCTCATTCATTGAGTGGAAAGGTTATTCAAGGAATTAAAGAACTAATTCCTTGAACAACCTTTCTAAAGTATTATCTAAATCTGTAGAGAATCCCGGATGAGGACGGGACACTTGAATACAGGAGCTTTTTACCGCAGTCAGCCACCGGAAGCGGTCCGGAATATCCATATTGGCAATAACTCCTCCTTCTTTATTTCCCTGACAAATCTTGTCGAAGACTTTCAGACCTTCTATCAGACAGTTGATGTCCAATTCGGAAGAGAACAGTTTCAATTTGTTTTCATCTATTGTATAAAGAGATTTGAGATATTTGCACCGTTTGGAAAACAGTACAATACCTACATTAATAAATTCCTCACGTTCTACTTTAGGAACGAAACGGATAACTGC
>OJNI01001329.1_pt1 | contig 14531 bp, 10 predicted proteins | sample 1597441 | NCBI WGS metagenome assembly OJNI01 (sample SAMEA2452131, study PRJEB22498) | human gut metagenome | reverse complement strand
CGTTCGGCCTTGACGAAAATTGGATAGATGTCAGCGGAAGTGTGCAAAGCGGCGAGGAGATTGCAAACGAAATCCGCGAGCGTGTTAAATCCGAACTCGGCATCACCGTCAGCGTGGGGGTCAGCTTCAACAAAATTTTTGCAAAGCTCGGATCTGACTATAAAAAGCCCGATGCAGTAACGGTTATAAGCAAGGATAATTTTAGGGATATTGTTTGGCCTTTGCCCTGCGGCGATTTGTTGATGGTCGGCAGAGCAACGGCTGCAAAACTCAATTCCTACGGAATAAAAACAATCGGTGAGCTTGCAAACACCGACGAAAAATTTTTGAAAACTGTTCTCGGCAAAAACGGTCAAACGCTTAGGGACTATGCAAATGGACTTGATATATCACCGGTGCGCCGTGCCGATGAGGCAAGTGATGTCAAAAGTGTCGGCAACTCAACAACAACTCCGCGCGACCTTGTGGATAACGACGATGTCAAAATCGTTTTTCGCGTTTTGTGCGAAAGCGTTGCCACACGCCTGCGTGAGCAGGGGATTAAGGGCAAAACGGTCACGATTTCGGTGCGCGATGTAAATTTAAATTCATTCACCCGTCAGCAAAAAATGAAGGCACACAGCGATATAAGTTCCGAAATACACACCTGTGCGATGACTCTGTTTTTAAACAATTATAATTGGCTTTACCCCATTCGCTCGCTCGGCGTTTCTGTCAGCGATTTTGATATCGATTTTTGCGAGCAATACGATTTTTCGCACAGCGTCGAAAATCGCGAAAAGCAGGAAAAAATCGAAACCGCCGTTGATTCACTGCGCCGCCGATTCGGCAATTATTGCATTCAACGCGGCTCACAACTCCAAAAACGCGATTTATCACACTTCAATCCGCATGATGAACATATTATTCACCCAATCGGTTTTTATTAAATCATTTTAGGAGATGTATTATAAATGATTATTTTCAATTCAACAGATTATAACAATCCCAACAAACATTATACAGATGTAAAGGTGCTGTTCGACAAGGAGGGGAATATCACTCCGCTTTCAATGACATATGACGACAGAGAGTTTGAGGTTGACAGAATAACGGATGTCCGCCCTGCCGCATCGCTTAAATCCGGCGGTGCAGGAATACGCTATACCTGCTATATCGACGGCAAAAAAACATATTTATTTCTTGAGGAAAACAAGTGGTTTTATGAATTATGCCGATAAATCGCCTTAATTATTGCAATATAATATAAGTTGTGATAGAATACATACCTATATTGTGATAACGGAGGGCTCAAAATGTCTGAATATTCAAAGATGACCAAAGACCAATTATCGGCAGAATTAAACGCCGTTAAAGAAAAATACAACGAGTTCAAAGCTATGGGGCTTAAACTTGATATGTCAAGAGGTAAGCCGTCAAAGCAACAACTTGATTTATCAATGGATATGCTCAAACCAATCGACTATGTTGAAAACGGTGTCGATATGAGAAACTACGGTATCCTTGACGGTATTCCGAGCTGTAAGCAACTTTTTGCAGAGCTTATGGGCGTTGATGCCAAAAACATTATCATCGGTCCGAGTGCAAGTCTCACCCTTATGTATGATTATATCGCACAGTGCGTTACAGAGGGCGTTCTCGGCAGTACACCGTGGTTTAAACTCGACGAGGCTAAGTTCCTTTGCCCCGTTCCCGGATATGACAGACACTTCACTATTCTTGAGCATTTCGGCATTAAAATGATTAATGTTCCGATGAATTCAGATGGTCCCGATGTTGATTTCATCAAAGAGCAAATCAAGGACGATTCTGTAAAAGGTATGTTCTGCGTTCCGAAATATTCAAATCCGCAGGGTATTACTTACAGCGACAGCGTTGTTGAAGCAATCGCATCGCTCAGGCCTGCCGCAAAAGATTTCAGAATCATTTGGGATAACGCTTATTGCGTTCATGAACTCAGCGACCACGGCGACACGCTCCTCAATATTTTTGATATTCTTCCGAAATACGGCAACGAGGATATGGTTATTGAAGTTTGCTCAACATCAAAGATGACCTTCCCCGGCTCCGGTGTTTCGGCTATTATCGGCAGTGATGCAAACATTGCTCAAATCAAAAAACGCCTTAACTGCCAAACAATCAGCTATGATAAAATGAATCAACTTCGCCATGTTAAGTTCTTTAAAAATGCCGACGGCATTAAGGAACATATGAAAAAGCATGCTGCAATTATGAAGCCAAAGTTTGATTTGGTTCTTGATTATTTCAATAAAGAATTGAGCGGCAAGGGTATCGCAGAATGGATTGAGCCGGCAGGCGGCTATTTCATCAGCCTTGATGTTATGCCGGGTTGCGCAAAGCGCGTAGGCGAGCTTTGCAAGGAGGCAGGTGTTGTCCTCACTCCCGTTGGTGCAACATATCCCTATGGCGACGATCCGAAAAACAGCAATATTCGTATTGCTCCGTCATTCCCTCCGCTTGACGAACTTGATTTGGCAACACAAATCCTTTGCACAAGCGTTAAGCTTGCATGCCTTGAAAAAATAATGGGTTGATAAAATGGAAATCGGCGCTTCAACTTCCTGCTTTTATCCGCTTGAAACGGAAAAGGCACTCGACAAAGTAATATCTCTCGACTTTAAAACGGCAGAGGTTTTTTTCAATTCTCCGTGCGAACTTGAGGAGCCTTTTGTAAAGCAAATGCGCAAAAATGCCGATGCGGGCGGAACAAAAATCGTGTCAATTCATCCGTTTTCGTCAAATCTCGAAAACAACTGTATTTTCGGCGAGTATCAGCGCAGATATGACGATTTTATCGGTATGTATCAAAAACATTTTCACGCTGCGGCTTTGCTCGGTGCAGACATTGCCGTTATCCACGGCGCGCTTGCCAAGCAAAAGCGACCGCTCCCCGAGGAACATTATTTTGAGCGTTTTGCCTCTCTTGTTGATGTGGGCAGGCGCGAGGGTGTCAGAGTCTGTCAGGAAAATGTTGTCAATTTCCGCTCACAGAATATCGACTTTTTAAAGCGGATGAAAAAATATCTCGGCGATGATTTTCATCTTGTGTTTGATATTAAACAGTCAATACGCTCGGGCTACAATCCGTTTGACTTTTTTGATGAAATGAAGAACGACATTGTTCATCTTCATTTAAGCGATAATTCGCCGCAAAAGGACTGTATGCCGCTTGGCAGGGGAACATTCGATTTTAAACGGCTCATCAACGCACTTGATGGTGAAAACTACAGTGGCAGTGCGGTGATAGAGATTTATTCGCTCGGCTACGATGTCGAAAGCGAGCTTGCATTCAGCAAACGGTATTTTGAAAATTTATAAAAAAACGGCGAAAATAATTGGTTTGATTATTTTCGCCTTCTTGCTTTTAGGGGTGATATAATGGCTTTAAGGCTTGATAACAAGAAAAAGGGCATAATTTGCATTTTGATTTCGGCGTTCTTCTTCAGCGGAATGAGCTCGTTTATCAATTTGTCCGGCGATGTGCCGATTGTGCAAAAGGTGTTTTTCAGAAACCTTGTTGCGTTTTTTCTCGCGTCGGCAACGCTTATAAAAAATCACGAGCCGTTTAAGCCGAAAAAAGGCTGTCTGCCGTATCATATTTTGCGCTCAAGCGCAGGATTGCTCGGCGTTTTCGGCAATTTCTATGCCACAACGCATATGTCTCACACACCCGACGCGGCAATGCTCAATAAAATGTCTCCGTTTTTCACGCTGATTTTTTCAGCAATTTTCTTAAAAGAGAAAGTAAAACTCCGTCAGGCTGTCGCTATTTTTATCGCATTTTTGGGCGCGCTTTTTGTAATTAAGCCGTCATTTGCAAATGCCGAGCTTTTGCCCTCAATCGCAGGCTTTGTCGGCGGAATGTGCGCCGGCGGTGCATATACTTGTGTTCGCCATATGGGCAACAAGGGCGAAAACGGCAGATTTACTGTGTTCTTTTTCTCGGCATTTTCCGTTGTCGTCACAGCGCCTTACTTGTTCTTTAATTATTATCATATGTCTTGGTATCAGTTTTTCTGCCTTATTATGGTCGGCGTTTGCGCCGCAGGCGGTCAGTTCGGTATCACAGCCGCATACACATTTGCCCCGAGCAGAGAAATTTCGGTATATGATTATTCAAATATTATTTTCACCGCCATCGAGGGCTATTTGTTCCTCGGTCAGGGCTTTCCCGACACGCTTTCGCTCATCGGCTATGCAATTATTTGCGCTATGGCAATTTGGATGTTTATTTATAACAATCGCTCCGCAAAGGCAAAGGGTCAATCGTAGCTTTGCAGCGTTTGCTCTTTACTATATATTGTGATATAAAGTGGATACTTGCAATTTTCTATATGTTGTGTTATAATAAGCTCATTCGTTGGTATTTCAATGTTTTAAAAAAGTGCAAATCAATATTTTGTGTTGTCACATTGTCATATATATTGACTTCACATTTTTGACAGCCACTAAGGAGGAATTTTTATGAAATGTCCGTTTTGCGGTTATACCGACAGCAAGGTTATTGATTCACGCCCGACAGACGAAAACGAGCGTATCCGCCGCAGGAGAGAATGTATCCAGTGCGGCAAGCGTTTCACTACCTATGAAATTATCGAGGATGTCCCGATTATCGTTATCAAAAAAGATAAATCGCGCGAGGTTTTCGACAGAAACAAAATATTAAAGGGTATGCTTCGTGCGTGCGAAAAAAGGCATGTCACAGTTGCCGACCTTGAAACAAAAATTTCCGAAATTGAAGCTGCGCTTCAGTCCTCGGTCGACAGAGAGGTCACCTCTGCAAAAATCGGCGAGCTTATTATGGAAAAGCTTAAAGAGATTGACGAGGTTGCTTATGTTCGCTTTGCCTCTGTTTATAAGGAGTTTGACAGTGCCGAGTCCTTCCGTGACGAGCTTGCAAAACTCAGCGACAAGGATAAACAATAAATCTCTGTTGTAAAATCTTTTTGTTATTTTTTCATAATCACTTATGTGTCTGTAACTTCTCGTTATTAAAACGCCCCATACGGTAGTTTTTATTTCTACCGTAGGGGGCGTTTTTTGTTGTCTTTTTACGGATTTGTTTTTAGGCAAACCTCTTTGTTAATAATGTTCAATTTTGTACTTTTATTCTAATTAGTTTTATGATATAGTGGTATTATAGGGGGTTATAATATGAAAAAAGCAAAGAAAATAGTTAAATCCTTATTTATAATAATAATTTCTGCGTTGCTACTCGGCTTTGTTATACATACCGTTTATGTTCAATGCCACAGGGCGGAGGTTGTTGAATATTTGGTTGATAAATATGATTTTGACAAAAAGGAGATAGTTTTGCTCGATTACGAGGGCGAAAAATTTCATGACGATACGGATTTAGGTATTCCTTTTGATTGGTATACTACACCTCCGACTTGGAAATTGAGATATAATAAAAGAACTTTTGGCGTTACAAAAACAGAATATGGATTTAGTGATGATTATCAATTAGAAGACATTTTTGAATGGTCAGTTGACTATTTGAAAACAGTTGACCCTAATGTTATCGGTATCGAAATTGATTGTGGAAAATTGCATAATATTGTAACAATAGAGAACATAAAGGAATTCTTAATAAATGACAACGATTCATTTGTGATTTATTATAAAGTTGACGACTTAAGTCCATATCACAGAATCTCAAAAAACGGAGAATCTGTACTTTCCTCGGAAGAATATAAAATATTAAGAGAAAAAATTCTTAGCAAATATTCGTCTATATGTGAAAACATTGAAAATAAGCATGTTATATTAGTAAATACTGAAGTTGAATTCACAAGGCAAAAATATGACAATTTTGCAAGTTATTATTACGATTCTAAAGTTGATAGAGCAATATTAAAAGAAAAGGGTAAGGCAATAGGATAAGTAGAAAATATAGTTTCTGTTTTTTAGCAATAAAAATTGTTGATTCCCCAGAATAGTTTTATCAGATTCAAAGGGATGCTATGTGAAATATATTTTTCAAAAAAGAAGTTATATAGGAAAGTGATCGTTTTATGATAAAAAGAAATTTATACTTGAAAATTTTTTCAATCTTTATGACATTAATTATTTTTAGCAGTAATTCTACAATAGTTGCAAATGCGAGCAATGATGATTTTTATGTTCAATACAGTGGTTCAACAACGGCGAGTTGGGGATATAACCCTAATTGTACTTTTACAATAAACAAAATAGTCGGAAATAAATTCAGAGGCAGTTTTTCTGCCCAAAATATAGGTAAGTATAGCTTTTCTGAAAATGTAAGTGGGTTTGTTACAAGAGGCAATGACTGTTTTACCTGCTATTTTAGAGTGTATTTTTATAACAATTTGTATTACTCCAACATAATAGCAACAGTGTACCCTTATGAAGGTAAATGTGAGTGCTTTTGTGAAGGAACTTGGCATCTTGTGGATTTTGAAATGACCGGAACTAAATTTAGTGTTGATATTGATTCAAGCAAAATTATCGATTCGTCAAACTATAATGAGAATGACATGATTTTATGTATGAGTTTATCAAATTATATTTATGGATATAAAGAGATTAAAACTAAGAAAGATGGTTCTCAAGAGGAGAAAGATGTTGTTGTATCTTATGATAAATCATTCAAAAATATAATTTCGACTAAAGACCCATCGCTTATTGATACAAATAATTTTTTAGAAAATAAAATTAAAGTTTATAATTTTAAGCATTTAGGAGTCAATGACCATAATGCTGACAATGTTGCTTTTGCAATAATGCTGCGTGAAAATGGTGACAATTCGGCTGATGTGTTTGTTGTAATTAGAGGCACATATAACAATGAATGGCAAGGAAATACAGAAATAACCGGTACAGAATATAATGAGGCTTGTAAGGAACATGAAAATTTTCAAAAAGCCAGCGACAGCATAAAATCGACAATCAAAAAATATGTTAAACAATATTGCTTGGATTACGATAATGTGAACTTAATAATAACGGGTCATAGCAGAGGTGCTGCTGTTGCAAATCTTTATGCAAAAGAGGCTACCGATTCAATTAATGGAGTTTATAATGATTCTATACCTTCATTTTCTTCAGTAACAGCATATACATTCGCAACACCAAATGTTGCAATATATGACGATTCTATGGAAAATTATAATAATATTTATAATTTTTGTTTTGAAGAAGATATTGTTCCAACCGTACCATTAACAAAGCCTGTAACCGGATGGGGATATTGGAAGTATGGAAAAACTTTTTTGGCAAGTCTAAAAGATATTAAAGCGGAATCAAATATATTAATTGATGACTTTTACATAGTAGATAATGTCCCAAAAATACATGATTGTTTGTGGAAATGGCCGTCTGTCGATGACTATTATAACAAAAAATTATATGCCGAAAATTCTACAAAAGATTATACTACATTGTATGATTTTGCACATAACGCAACAGGCTTGTGTGGCTCCTTTGATAAAAAAATATCCGGAGCATTCAATTTAATAAAAAACTATAAAAAATATGGAGATATCTATCCAATTGTAGGAACTGCATTACCTATTGTTACTTCAATAGGTAACGCTCATCATTATGATACATATTTTAGTGTTATATCTAAAACTGGAGATGATAAATTCAAATTAACTACATTTGATGAAGTCGCATCAAGTGTTTATAGTAATAATACAAATCAGAAAATTAACATTGAACAGATTCAAAATATAAATGTAAATAATGAACATGTCACAAAATTGATTGCATTTGCAAATCAAGATGACAATTTATCTATCCTTAACTGGGATTTAGATGACCCGTCAACATGGACAGGCATCACATGGAATGAAAACGGTAATGTTGAAAGTATAGATTTGTCATTTGAGAATTTATCGGGTTCTTTGGATTTGTCGAATTTCGATTCATTAAAAAAACTTGATGTAACCGGTAATAACTTGACATCCTTGAATTTGGACAACTGTTCATCACTTGAAGAAATTGATTGTTCATTCAATAAATTAACCACTTTGGATTTAAGCGATTGCACGAACCTTACCTCTGTAACTTGTTGCTACAATTATCTTGATACTCATGAGGGTGGCACTTTATATAACGCCCTTGAAGACTTAATGTTCAGCGATTGTTATGTAAATTATTATCCTCAGTCGGTACCCGATAATGCAACTTTTGACACAACCGAATTAAATGCACTTAAAACTTTTGCAAACACCAATAATAACAATAATGCTTTAAATTGGCTTGATGACAGTGGAAATATTGATACCGAGAAGTTGCAAAACAATGTTCTGTTTGAATATGATGGAAGCAAGTATCGTGTGGTTGCGATTGATATATCCGATTTGGATATATCGGGAGCACTGGATTTAACTTCTTTGTCGCTGTTGCAGGAGCTTTATTGTGAAAATACAAAAATCACAACGCTTAATATAAAGGGTTGCACTAAGCTTGAAAATTTAAAATGCGACGGTTGTGAATTAACTTCTATTACTTTGCCGAGTAATGCAAATGCAAAAACAAGTTCTTTGTACGATGTATCATGCGAATACAATTACCTTGACACAAGTATTTTCACACAAAATGTTATTAAGTATGTTGAATTTAAAGCCGGTGGAGAGATTCAATATAAAAATCAAAAGGGCGATTCAAGCGCACTGCAAGCGGCATTGTACTTTGCAAATAAGTTAGATGACAAAGATTATTCAGAAGAAACTTTCACGCCGTTTAAAGAATTAATAGATGAATGTAACGCATATAATTATGATAATCTTTATCTAACGCAAGAAGACATTGACGAAATTACAACTAATATTCTTGTATCAATGTATGAACTGAAAGCATATTTCAAAGTAAATATATCTTCCTCTAACGGCTTGTTTACAGTTAATGATGAAAAATCAAGCAGTAGTTATAAACAATCATTGCTGTATGGCACAACGGTTACGCTTAATGCCGTTCCAAACAAAGGACACAATTTTGTGGGTTGGTATGATACAGTAAATAATATTTATATGTCTAAAAACCCGGAATACACATTTAAGGTAAGCACGAATACAGATTTAAAAGCCGTATTTATTGCCGAGGGTTCAGCAACATTAACATTTGTAAATTACAGTAATTGGGTAGCCGGAACATTTACAAAATCGACTGCCGAATGGGCAAAAGTCACTTCAATAAATGATTTGCTCCCCGAAGTTCCGTTTAGATTCGGGTACAGTAACGGCAGATGGGTTTACGATGAACAAGATGTGCTTACAAGGCTTCAAAACGGTGAAGATGTAACAATTACTGCCGAGTATGATGAAGATGATACATCTTTCCCCGAGCCAAGACAAGCAACTGACAAGCCCGTACTTGATTTGTATTATAAATACAACGAAGAAAATACTTTAGGTACATTTATGATGGCAGCCGGTTTCCCTGAAAACATAAAAATCGAATCTGTCGGAATTGCATTTTACTATAAAAAAGCCGATTTGTTTGACCCAAGGGATAATTTCACTTTATTACTCAATAACAAAATGATGATTGGCAGATTTAATACAGAACAATTAGAGAATATTTATATTATCAATATGCATAATATGACATCAACTTATAATTGGGCTGCAAGAGGATTTGTGACCTACTATGATTCAAACGGAAATTTGGTAACCGAATATTCGAACCAAATTAATATCATTGACAGACAAAATACTGATGAGATAAAGTAGCGTTTCATATATAATCAAATTAGAGAATTAAATCTTTTTGTTATTTTTTCATAATCACTTATGTGTCTGTAACTTCTCGTTATTAAAACGCCCCTTACGGTAGTTTTTAATTCTACCGTAGGGGCGTTTTTGTTGTCTTTTTTCGGATTTGTTTATATTTGCATCGTGAATTTTGCGTGTTTCGGTTATTTTTTAATTCGTTGCTTAACTGTTTTAAATTCGCCTTTTATCACTGCTTGCGCTGTGCTTGCAATGCCCTTGTCAAGGTCGGCGAAAATTTCTTTAAGTGTGTTTTGCGTCGCTTTGTCGATTTTGTCGTGTGCGCTCAAAAGCCCTTTGACAGCGGCAATCGCATTGTCTTTTACATCAAGCAAACCCACCTGACCTGTGCCGTCAAGGTCGGCGGTCAGCGCACGGTCGAGCGCCGCTTTTTGGCTTTCGTCAAGTCCGTCAACAATGTGATACATTATCAAATCGTTAAACTTTCCCATATCCGTCAAACCGCTTTCACGCTTGATTTCATCACCGCTTATCTGCCAAGTTGACAAATCGTGCTCAAGCGGACCTGTTATTCTTTTGCTTTTGATTACCTCATAATCGTCATCGTGGCAAAGCAACATACCGATAAAGGATGACTGCGGTACAAAATGTTTGTATTTCGGCAACATTTCCTTGTAGTTTTCCGTTTCGATAAACGAATAATCGCTAAATCCGGGACCGTCATTGTTATATAAGCATTTTATTCTGTCGCGAACTTCTTTTTTGCAAAAAAGTGCGCCGTATTGCGCAACATATCCGCCCTTTGAGTGACCGCAAACAATTATGTCACCGTCAAATTTTTGAGCCGCCTGCTCAAGATAATCCGTTGCAAGCTTTTGAGAGGGGATGTTGTCCTGAGTGAGAATGTCAAAATCTTCTTTCCAGCCGCGCAGGGAATCGTCAGTTCCTCTGAAAACCACAACAACAGTGCCGTCCGGCAGTAAAAATGTGCAAGCGTTGAACTGCACATCGGGCTTTTTCTCAAACACATTTGTGCACGCAACAAGTTTCATTTCCTTGTATCTTTTGTAGTTTGTCATCAGCATCATTTGCTCGCTTATGTTTTTGAGCAAAATTAAACCTACGGGCTTATGCTTGTTTCCGCGCAGGGCAAAAAGCCTGTCGCTTGCGTATGTGAATGGCGTCGGCATATCGTCAAAACTGTCAGACACAATTTTTTCATACGGCATATAAAAAACATTGCAAAGTACAATATTGTCAACCTCGTTAAACGGCTTGTCGCAAAACGAAATGTTGCCGTATTCTTTTATGTATGTATTTAAATTAGGCATAGTTACTCCTCTATTCTGTCAATTTGTTAATTTATTATAGATTATTTTTACATATTTTGTCAATAACGCACAATACTTTTGCTATTCAATGTATAAAATTTGATTTGTTTCATTGACTTTATCATCGGTATATGTTATCTTTAAATGTGGACTTTACTTTAACGCTTTGCAGTGCTGTAATGCGTTGAAAAAATAGAAAGAGGAGGCATTTTGATGCCGGTTACAGAATTACTTGAAAGAAATGCAAAATTGTATCCCGATGAGGTGGCACTCGTCGAGCTTAATCCCGAGGAAAAAGATAAACGCCGAATGACTTGGAAAGAATATGACTTGATTGAATCAAGCCGCTATGAGCCTTACAGACGCGAGATTACTTGGAGCGTGTTTGACGAAAAGGCAAACCGCTTTGCAAATATGCTTATCGGCAGAGGTATCAAAAAGGGAGACAAGGTTGCTATTTTGATGTATAACTGCCTTGAATGGCTTCCGATTTATTTTGGCATTTTGAAAACCGGCGCAATAGCCGTTCCGTTTAATTTCAGATATGACGCAGAGGAAATTCTCTATTGTGCAGAGCTTGCCGAAACCGATATGATTGTTTTTGGCAGGGAGTTTATCGGCAGAATAGAGGCAAACGCATACAAACTCAGTCAGGGCAGACTCCTTATTTATGTTGGCGACAACTGCCCCGATTTCGCGGAAAGCTATCGCGAGCTTGTCGCCGATTGCTCAAGCCATGCACCCGATGTCAAAATCACCGATGACGATTACGGTGCAATCTATTTTTCGTCGGGCACAACCGGCTTTCCAAAAGCTATTTTACATAAGCACCAAAGTTTGTCGCAGGCTGCCGAGATGGAGATGGTTCATCACAGCATCACACGCGACGATACATTCCTATGCATTCCGCCGCTTTATCACACAGGCGCAAAATTCCATTGGATGGGCAGTCTGTGCGCAGGCAGTAAGGCTGTGCTTTTGAAGGGCACAAAGCCGAAAACAATACTCGAAGCAATTTCAAGCGAACATTGCACAATTGTTTGGCTTCTTGTTCCATGGGCACAGGATATTCTTGATGCCGTCGACAGCGGCGAGGTTAATCTTGATGATTACGAGCTTTCGCAGTGGCGATTGATGCATATTGGCGCTCAGCCTGTTCCGCCGTCGCTTATCAAGCGTTGGCTTGAGGTATTCCCGAATCACGATTACGATACAAACTACGGTCTTTCAGAGTCAACAGGTCCCGGCTGTGTTCATCTCGGTGTCGGCAATGTTCACAAGGTCGGCGCAATCGGAATCCCCGGCTATCGCTGGCAGTGCAAGATTGTTGATGAAAACGGCAACGAAGTTGAGCAGGGCAATGTCGGTGAGCTTTGCGTAAAGGGTCCCGGCGTTATGACATGCTATTATAACAACCCCGAGGCAACAGCTGAGGTTTTGCATGACGGTTGGCTTTACACAGGCGATATGGCAATGCAGGATAAGGACGGATTTTATTTTCTTGTTGACCGCAAAAAGGATGTTATCGTTTGCGGCGGCGAAAATATCTATCCCGTTCAGATTGAAGATTTTATGCGCAGATACGATAAAATCAAGGATGTTGCCGTTATCGGTCTGCCCGATAAAAGACTCGGCGAAATTACCGCCGCAGTTGTTGAAATTAAGGACAATATGACCTGCACCGAGGAGGAACTCAACGAATTTTGCTTCGGACTTCCGCGCTACAAGCGCCCTCGCAAAATTATATTCGATGAAATTCCGCGTAATGCAACAGGAAAAATCGAAAAACCCGTGCTTCGCAAACGCTATGGCGCAGACAAGCTCGTTGCGCAGGAAAACAACTCTTAATTTAATTGTTGCACAATATTTATGGAAAAATTTTTTGATTATATCGACTCCTCCTTGCCCGATAATCCGCAGGATAAGAATATGTATAAATACAAGCGCGCTCTTCTTGATGAAATGGAGAGCCGCGCTTTTGAACTTGAAAAACGCGGTTTGACCGATGAAAATGTCGTTGCCGACCTTGTAATCGGCGAGCATCAGGATTTGAAGGAGGACTATAACCGTTATATTTTGGATTTAAACGCAAAGGACAAATGCCGCCGTTTCATAATATCAAACATTGTCGGCTCAATTGGTTATATTCTTGCAATCGTTGTTTTGTATTTGCTTTTCAGCAAAAGCACGCATTTGTGGAGTATGACTTGGGCGTTTCTCGTTGACGGCATTTTGCTTTGGCTCGTTTATTTGCTTTCAATCGGCGTCCGTTCTTTTTCAAAAAAGAAAAGGGCGTTTCACATCATTGCGCGAATTTGTTTGTTTGCTGCTGTTATGCTTTTGTCGGTTGCGCTTTTACTCTTGTTTATTGCAGTCATCAAGCCTCCGCATTCGTGGCTTGCCGTAATCGGCGGAGTTGCCGCGGCATTTGTTGCCGACGGATTGTATGCCGTTTTCACAAAGCAAAGCCTTGCTGTGATTAATTGGCTTATTTATTTGCCGATTATTGCGGCTATGGTGTATATAATTCTTTGCACCTGCTCCGTTTTTTCACGGACTGCGGGCTGGGTTATTATTCCGGCGGCACTCGTTGCCGATATGATAATTGCCGCAGAGGCGGTGCGCAGAAACGCCAAAATCAAAGAGGAGGTAATTGACTCATGGAACGAAAGCTGAATGCCGAGCTGTGGGACAAAATGCATTACCTTTTCAGGGATTATAACGACCGTATGGTTCACGCCGAACTGCGCTATGATTTTGAAATTGATGTTGATATTCTCAAAACCGTTGTGCTTTGCTTTTTTGAAAAATCGCCCGTGTTTCATTCGGCGTTTAAGGATAATCACATCAGCCCTTGCTGGATTGTAAAGGATTATAATATCGACGAGGTTGTTTTCTCCTACCGTGTGGAGGAAAATGAGCTTGACGAAAAAATCAATTCGTTTCTTACACGCTCAATCGCTACGGATTCAAATGTTCAAATGCAAATTGCCGTTTTTTATCACGGCAAAAAATCCGTTTTGTGCATTATAGAAAATCATATGTGTATGGACGGCGGCGACTTTAAGTATTTTCTAAAGGCACTTTGCAAAAATTATAACGCCTATGCCGAAAATAAAATCAGCCCGATTGATTTTAAAACAGGCTCAAGGTCATACACCCGCGTTTATGAGGATTTCACCGCGGCAGAGAAAAAACTTGCAAAAAATCTTTATAAAAACATCAATACGCCCGATGAACACGGCTTTCCGTTCACTCCCGACAATATTAGGGACAAATCGTTTATCGCTCGCCGCAAATTGCCGCAGGATATGCTCGACAAAATCCGCGCGGCAGGCAAAAAATACGGTGCAACTGTCAACGATATGCTCCTTGCTTCGTATTTTTTCAGTCTTTACGAGCTTGCACGATATGACGAAAATGACAGCTGCTCGATTTCGTGTGCAATTGATTTGCGCCGCCATATAAAGGACACAAG
>OJNI01001315.1_pt1 | contig 14622 bp, 18 predicted proteins | sample 1597441 | NCBI WGS metagenome assembly OJNI01 (sample SAMEA2452131, study PRJEB22498) | human gut metagenome | reverse complement strand
CATGGCAGAAGCCGGAACCGTCCTCGCCAATGACGTAGCCGTATTCACTGCAATGTGCATGTGCTGGAGCGGATACCTCAGCACACATGTGGCTATGATGTCTTCACTTAAAGTGAACAAGCTAACCGGAAAGGCAATTTTAAGCCACACGATCGGTGGACTCTGCGCCGGGGTCGCCGCCAACTGGATCTTTAAACTGGTGATGTTGTTCTTATGATTATGAAGGCTGTGTTTTTACAATTCGAAACATCATAATTCTTGGAAATAATTAGTTGTATAAAAACTCCGCAAGGATATTCGAATGAATCGTCTATATATGATGCTTCTCCAGAATATCTGTGCGGAGTTTTTTGTTCTGTTGTTATCTTTTATCCCATGAAATCGACTCGTTGATGTCCGAAATTATAAGAGCTTTTTGTTCTGTTACTCTCTTTATCCTGCGTGCCGATGCTGGTGAAGATATTTCTCCCGGGTGGCAAGTCCGCCGCGGATGTGGCGTTCCTGTTTGTTCACGTCAAGAACTTTGCGGACGCTCTGCGCCAGGGTCGGGTTGATCTGCTCCAAGCGGTCGGTGCAGTCTTTATGTATCGTACTCTTACTAACCCCAAATTCCTTCGCGGTCTGACGCACAGTGGCTTTATGTTCGATGATATAATATGCAATTTCTACTGCCCTCTCCTCAATGTAATCTTTCATAAAAATAACCCCTGCATAAATTGTTTTTTACAATCTATGCAAGGGCATTTTGATGTATGTCTGCATTTTCCTTTTGAACGTAGGGGCTCACCTGCAAAAAAGTCACATTCCCCGTCCCCATGACACAATTCCGATTCCTATCAAGATTACACCTCCCAGAACATCTGCCTTTCCTGACAGCTTTGTTCCCAGAGTCTTACCGAGGCACAACCCTGTCTCACATATCACAAACGTTACCACTGCCACGATCAGTGAACAGACTACAGCCATAACCAAACCATACCCGGCAGTGGTAAATCCTACCGACAACGCATCAATCGATGTTGCAATCCCCTGCATCATAAGCACGGCAAAACTTAATCTTTTCACTTCTTTCTTTTCCTCTTCACTCTGCACAGATTCTTTGATCATGCTTCCTCCGATATACAAAAGCAAAATCAATGCGATCCACGGAATGAACTTCTGAAACTGTCCAAAGACCTGTACGATCGTATGCACACATATCCATCCTATCATAGGCATCAGGAACTGAAAGAATGCATATACTCCCGCAATATAAGCCATTCTTGATTTCTTCATATTTTTTTCATTCATTCCATTTGCCAGCGAGACCGAAAATGCATCCATTGCCAGTCCCACTCCAAGTAAGACACTGTTCATAAAGAATAAAAAATTCCACTCCATTATCATTTCCTCCAAAATTAAGTTCAAACGCATGACAACAAAAAAACCAGATACAGCAGCTGCCTGCCATACCTGGTCTATACTTTCTTTATAGGATAGAGAGAGTCCACGCATAGATATTACAGCTACACATGAGTCTCACAAATTAAAACAAGCCAGATCCATCGATCAGTATGTTGACTTGTTGCGTTATACGCCTGTTACTCCCCCATCGGTCATTTATCATCTAAAAGAAAATATCATAATTAATAAATTTTGTCAATAAGCAATCATTTATTCCTTTTTCTGTGGTATGCTTTACACAGAGATTTCCCCCGGAACAACTCTGAAAAGAACCAATAAAGGAGTCACAACAATGCCTCACTACTACATGTTTCACAAACCTTTCGGCTGTGTCACTGCCAGACGCGATGACCGCTATCCGACGGTTATGGACTATTTTAAGGAATTACATAATGACAGGCTTTCTCCGGTCGGACGCCTTGACCGTGAGACGACCGGACTTCTCCTGATCACGGATGACGGTATCTTCAATCAGAAGCTCACTCATCCTTCCTATCACAAAGAGAAAACTTATGAATTCACCCTTCTCGGCAATCTGACACCGGAACTGGTACACAAGCTGGAAACAGGTGTCATTCTGAAGGGCGCCGATACCCTGACTGCCGACCGTCCCGGCTGAAATTACCGTAACAGGACATGCGGTAATGTCCGATATTCTTTCCACATTACCGGTGGAGATTCAGAAAGATATCCACAAAAACCGTCCTGAGCACCCTGTTACCTATGGAATAATTACCATTTCCGAAGGGAAGAAACGTCAGATCCGGCGCATGATGAAATCTGTTCACTGCTGTGTGATCGAATTAAAACGTATTTCCATCGGAGACATTGTACTTGATAAAGCGCTTTGTCCCGGAGAGTGGAAAGAAATATTTCCTCACACCTAACAATACAGAGAACCTGCCACTTGCCAAACCATCCGTAAGGAACTGCCACTGGCAGTTCCTGTAGGTGGCAGCTTTTCTTGCATACTTTGGTATACAAAAATGCTCCGGGAATCTGTCACCTGACAAAATTCCCGGAGCATTTTTATTCTTATTCTATTCTGTTTCTATCCACCTTAGTTACCTGAGCTTGATGAACTGCTTGAACTTGATGAGCTGCTTGAGCTTGATGAGCTGCTTGAGCTTGACTCAACCTGAATGCACTGATTAGCCAGCCATTCTTTTACAAGATCATTCAGCGCAATCTCTTTCAGATCTGACTTTGATGCAGCTTTCTTTAAAGCTTTTACACTGTCGTATCCATACTCTTTTGCAATCTTCTTAAGCTCTGTCTTATAAGTTGCATCATCTAACTTAATGTTCTCTTTATCTGCAATTGCCTTTGTTACCAATGTCTGCTTTACACTGGATTTTGCAGCTTTTGTTACCTGTTTTTCGAACTTTTCAACAGTTGTTCCCATCTGCTGCTTGATCAGATCATCATATGACATGTTATAAGCTTTTGCAACAGACTTGTACTGAGAGATCAGAGAATCCTCAATCTTCTTTACATCTTTCTCCGGATATTTCTTAACTTTTGTATTATCAAGAACCTTCTGCCATGCTGCCTGCTGCAAAGTATCATTGTATGTCTTTTCGTTATCTTCCTCGAGAGACTTCTTCACTTCTTCTTTGTACTCTTTTACTGTCTTTGATTTCTTAGATACTTTCTTTACCAGTTTGTCTGTAAGCTTTGGTGTATTCTTTTTGGAAATGGATTTTACAGTAATTGTAAATGTTACATCTTTGCCTGCAAGATCAGAACTTCCATAATTCTCCGGGAACTTTCCGTTCCAGTCAAATGTATCACCGATCTTGTGTCCGATAATACTGTCTTCAAATCCTTCGATGAAAGAATTAGAACCGATCTCCAGTGGATAATCTGTAGAAGATCCACCGTCAAATGCTTTGCCATTCATCTTTCCAACGAAATCAATCGTTGCTGTATCGCCTTTTTTTACTGCACGGTCTGTTACTTCTTTTGTTGTTGCATTTTCATCCAGTACTGACTGAATCTGTGTATTCACATCATCATCCGTTACTTCGCTCGGTTTGTCAACTTTATCTACTTCAACACCTTTGTAGACTGAAATCTTAATGTTGTCATTTTCAAGACCTTTCGTCGACTGACAACCTGTCATCAAAAGAGAGACTGCCATAACACCTGTTAATAACATTGCCACTTTCTTTTTCATATCGCACCTCATTTTATCATTCATTCTAAGGTGGGAACTTTATCCCATCTGCTTTCCGAAGTATACGCTAACGCATACCATTTTGTTATATCACATTTTGAAAAACTTTCATAGCATTTTCACATATATTTCACTCTTTTATCAAAATTTTTGTTTTGAAATCACCTACTTTTCCTGTATACTTCTTGCACTCCTACCGAAACAATGTTAGAATACTTGTTATGGAATATAGAATATAGGAGGTTCATTGTGAAGACATTTACAATTGTATTATTGGTAATCCTTGTGATTTTGATCGTTGCATGTGTTGCATTATATTTTGTTGGTAAAAAAGCAGAAAAGAAACAGGCAGAGCCGGAGAAAAAGTCCTCTATCCGGGCGCAGCTTAAAGCAGCGAAAGAACAGACACCGAAGAAACAGGCAAAACAGAAAACACAGGATTTGGAAAGGAGCTGACCTATGAAGTTACAAAAATTTGAAAATGTGGACGTTATTGCTTCCCTTGAAGCCATAATGAAACAGAACACCGCTTTTTATCAGAGCGATTTTGACATAGACAAACAGATTTTGCGGAAAGCGGCGGTAAGCCTTATCCCGGAGGACAAACGGCTTTTGTGGTTTTCCCGCCCGTCCGGGACGTGCTGCTTCCGGGAACGGGACGTTTTTCTAAAGGACACAAGGCAGCATAATACATGGCGGTTTTACGGGGAACAGACGCGCGATAAAGTCCTTGCCTATGCGGTGGAGCTGACCGGGATTGTAAACGGAAAAATCAAAGGCAATCTCTATGAGCTTGACTATCCGCAGCATTTCCGGCACGTTAAGGAACAGGCATTACCCGCAGATAATTACACGCTGCTCTATGAGCATGGAGAACGGGTGCAGCCCGCCGGACAGTATCTTGACGGCAATCCCGACCCGCAGCTTGGGAAGTTTGAACGCTTTGAAGCGCAGCCTAATGACCCGGAAGCATTGCATTTTCTCATGCGGGAGGAAAAGCGCAGCTATGACCGCTTAAAGCCGGGGGATTTCAAGGCGCATATTACCGCATTGCATGACAGCCGGATTGAAGCCGAAGCACAGCGTATTGTAGCGGAAATGAAGCGGCAGGACAGCCCTAACAGCCCCAACAAAACACATTTCATGGTGGAGCTTTCGCCTTACTTTATGCAATTAGCTTCTACAAAGGACACCGACCGTCTGTTTGCTATGCTGCCATACAAAACACTTTCTTTTTCTAAGATTGAGGGCAGGCATGGCACTTTTGCATTTTTAGACAAAAGCGAGGACAGAAGCCGGAATATCCGAAAAGCGCGCCCCTCTGTCCGGGCGCAGCTTACCGCAGACAAGAAAACAGCCGCCCCGAAAAAGGCAGCGGCAAAAAGAAAAAATCACGATTTGGAGGTATGAGCATGAATAGATTTACTGTTGAGGAAACAAACCTTTTGAGCATTTACCATGAGGGAAGCAAGGCGCAGCTTATAGAGAACATGACCGCTGCGCTGCCTTACATGGACGCGGGATTACGGGAGCTTGCAAAGCGCACCCTTTCCAAAGTAGGCGCGCTGACCGAAGTCGAGTACAGGGAGCTTGCCGTTTATCCTGCTGATGAAGTATGACCGGGATTAAGCGGCTGTCGCCGCGACAAAGCCGCAAGGTAAACACCCTTGTGAAAAAGGAGTGCTGCAACTGCGAGAATGGCAACTGTATTTTACTGGACGACGGGGACACTTGCGTATGCCCGCAGCTCATTTCCTATTCCCTGCTCTGTAAATGGTTTCGGATTGCCGTACTTCCTCTTGATAAGCTGCTCTATGCGGAGCTTTACCATACCGACGATATGCGGAAGTGTACCGTGTGCGGCACGTCCTTTGCGTCGAAGTCAAACAGCGTCAAATATTGCCCGGACTGCCGAAAGCGAATTACCCGCAGACAGACAGCCGAGCGCATGAGAAAAAAGCGTACTCTTGTTACGCAGTAGGGGCGAAAAAAGCCTTTGATTGCAGGGCTTTTCGGACACAAAAACAAAGAGGTAAAGGATTGATACCTTTACCCCTAAAATCGCGGTTCTACTGCGTAACATTTCAAAAGCTGCACCTATGAGAAAACGGGCGCGGTGGCCAACATATCGGCTGCCGCGTCCGTTCTTTTTTTGCGCTCATTTATCCGCGCTCTGCTTCTTTTTCCCGTTCAGGCTGACGTTCCACTTTCAAAATACTGTCGATATTCTTCTTGATAACGTCGTATTCCTTGACCTGCTTTTTCAGCTTCCCATAGTCGGCATACAGGGCTTCTTTCTGCTCTTGAAGTGCTGCGTACTCTGCTTGCAGGGCGGCAAGGCTTGGTAGCTTGGTTATCCCCGCCGCCTTAATTGTCTTTGCCGCTGCTTCATAGAGAATAATATCGCTCTCATGGGCTGTCCGGTATTTCTCCTTATCCTTTGCCTTGCGGTATGCAGCATAGACGGGCTTGGTCTTTTGATAGGTATTGATATTCTTGATAAGCAGCGTCATATCGGTAAGCCGCTTTTCAACCTCTTTCAAGCTGTCCGCTGCCTGTTCGTTTGCTTTGGTAACTTCCGCGATTTTTGCGGTCAATTCTGCGTACTGTTCAATCTTATGTTCTGTCAAGAAATTCATGGTTTTCGCTGCCTGTTTCAGATTATGGATTTTCGCCCATTGCTCATAGCCACGGCTTTCCTGCGCCTTGATACAGTTCTGAATATCAATCAGCAGACTGACGCCGCCGCGATCTGCGCGGGGAGCTTTCGCAGGGCAGGCGCGTTTGCCGCTTATTCGTTCTCTGATAGCTTCCTCTGTATAATCTGCGCCGAGGGTTTTTAAGCGGGTAAACCGTTCCTGTCCGGGAGCGCGGCAGGAAATGTATTTCCCCGGCTTTATTTCATAGCCCGCCGCCTGTAATTTGGATAGTAATTCCTCAAAACTTGATACTTGGGGAATGAGCGCGTCCACGGCAATTTTCAGCTTGCCTTTCCAACTGGTACCCGTTTTCTCTGCCTGGTACTCCGCATAGCTTTTCCCTTTGCTGCCCCTGCTTGGAACGACAACGGACAAGCCATGCTCCCGGCACAGCTTGTCGCTCATATTCCTTATGCCGTAATAGCTGCGCTTATTGGAATTGTACTTGTGGTAGTCAACAAAATTGACCGCGCAAAAAATGATGTGATTATGGATATGCCCTTTGTCTATATGGGTAGTCAAAACATATTCATGTTGTCCTTTGGTTACTGCGTCGGCAAGCTGCCGCCCGATTTCATGGGCTTCTCTGTAATCGACTTCCCCCGGCTCAAAGGATTGTATCAAATGGTGGGCTAAATTGTTCCCCTTATCCAACGCCTGCGACAGAGTAAAACCAAACTCAATGTCTGCCGTTTCATAGGAGCAGCCGAACGAGGACACAAGCATTTTTTCATCAGTCTTTGCCGGATTTTGGATATAGTCAAGGGCTTTGCTTAGCGTTCCTTTAATAGGCTTAATCTTTGTAACCGCCATATTTCCGCAAGCACCCCCTTTATTTCTTCTATGTCCTCTTGGTAGACGCTGCCTGTACTGTTCACACGCTTTGCAATCTGATTGACGTTGACGCCGATTTTCTGTATCTCCGCTGTCATAGCTTTTATGTCGGTATGGTCTACTTGCAGGATATACCCGTCAATGGCAATCTTGCGAAGATACGCCGCCATATTCCGGGTAGGTATCAGCTTCATTTTTTCAAGAATTAAATCCCGTTCTGCTTCCGTTACTCTGAATTTGATTTGCACCGTTCTTTTTCGTCCGTCCATGCGTAAATGCTCCTTTCCATTCCGAGGGTTTGGGACACTTCCCAACAAGCAATTTTCAACCGACGCACCGCAGGACGGGAGGGCGAAAATACGGAAAAGGGTACTCTTTTCCTATGCTTGCTACGAAACTTTATCCCTTACTACCTACAACACCGGGAACGGCAAATTTGACGAACTTTCCCAAAAGAAAAACGCCGCAATCTGCGACGTTTCAATCACTCTATATAAACAAAAACGAGAGAACTTTATTCCCCCGTTTCGTCGTTGTTGGCTTCCTCTATTCCTTTTGCAGTAGCAGACAGGATTTTCAAATCTTTTTCGCTCATACCGTCAAGCATAGTATCGAGCTGACGGCGGCGCGTGGATTTCTCCTGTTCCCGTTCCGGGAAAAAGAACTGGTCTACTGATACATCAAGCAGGGTTACAAGCTCATATAAAATCTGTAAACTTGGGTGCTGCCCGCTGTTCTCAATGGACGCGATATATCGGGGCGCAATATTCAGCGTATCGGCTAACTGATTGCGTGATATTCCCTTTGCTTTTCTTGCTGCTTTAATGGCTTGCCCGAAAGCCTTAAAATCAAATTTTTCTTTGTTCTGCTTCATAGTCATTTCACCCAACTACATTGTATATTTCATCTTCCTTTCGAGATATGATTACACACAGCACATTATTGACTGAAATAGAGCATATCATATACTTGATATTATTCGGCTATCCGAGTATAATTATACTGGTAAAATTTGAGGAAAGGGCGTTTTGATTATGGAATATATGTCTTGTCCCGAAGCGGCAAAGAAATGGGGAATTTCTGAAAGACGAGTACAGATACTTTGTAGCGAAAATCGCATACCGGGCGTTTCAAAACTGGGGTATATGTGGCTGATACCAAAAAACGCGGAAAAACCTTTTGATATGAGAAAGAAACAACATAAAATGCAGATACAATAAACAAACAAATAAACCTTACAACAACTGTAAGTGGTGTGGTTGCTTCTTATGCAGTAAAATTATATTCGTAAGATAAGCGTAAGCAAAAAATGTGAGGTGTGAGATATGAATGATACAAAAAAACTATTAGAAGTACGCGACTTGCACAAAGCATATTCCAAAGAGGGGGTTCCAACAAAAGCACTAAACGGAATTACCTTTGATGTTCTGAATGGCGAATATTTGGGAATTATGGGAGCCAGCGGTTCTGGAAAAACAACATTGTTGAATTGTATTGCTACGGTCATTAAACCAACCTCTGGACAAATTTTACTTTCAGGTGCCAATATAAGCTCTTTTGATGGCACGAAGTTGGCTGAATATCGTGGCAACAAGATTGGTTATCTATTTCAAGATTTTGCTTTACTTGATAATCTAACTGGTAAAGAAAATATTATATTGCCTTTATCAATTCATAATATTGACATTGTTACAGCGGAAAAAAAGCTAAAAGATATAGCAGATTTTCTTGGAATTACAGACGTTCTTTCTAAATTTCCGTCACAAATGTCGGGCGGTCAAAAACAACGCGTAGCTGCTGCACGTAGTTTGATTTCTGACCCCGATATTATTTTGGCTGATGAACCTACAGGTGCATTAGATACAAAATCAGCACGTTTACTCATGGAGAAGTTACAGGAAATCAATCTTAGGCGTGGACGCACAATCCTAATGGTCACGCATGACCCTAACGCCGCGAGTTTCTGTTCTCGTATTTTGTTCATTCAAGACGGTGTTATTTTCCATGAGTTACGTCGTAAAATTCCAAATGAAACACAGGAAGATTTTTATGCACGTATTTTACAAGTGATGGCTCAAATGGGGGGAGGAAGTGCAAATGTTCTTTAATCTCACATGGCGAAACGCCAAACGGAGCCGTAGCGAAAACCTAATTTATTTTCTGACAATGATAACAGCCGTAGCAATGTTTTATATAGTGCTTTCTCTTGGACAACAGGACGTAATACGTTTTTTAAGTGAAATTGAGAGCGACGCAGTAGAACGGTTGCTTACTAATCTTTTACCGACGGTTTATCTTTGTGCTTTATTATTTGTGTTCTTTCTCGTAGTATTTGCAAACAAATATCAACTTGAATGTCGTAGTCGAGAACTGGGGCTTTATTTGATGTTTGGAATGACAAAGATTAAATTATTTATTCAAATAATGACAGAGGGGCTAATCACGTCGTTTTTAGCTCTTTTAGGAGGGCTTGTATGCGGTGGCTTTTTATCCGAAGCTATAAGTCTTACAACCGCGCGTTTAGTAGGGCATGGTATCATTACACACCAATTAAGTTTTTCTGTAAGTGCCGCTATTTTCACATCGTTAGGCTTCTTGATTATTCAGTTTGTAGCATTGTTTGTTCTATGCGGAAAGCTGTTCCGTAAAGAGCTACATCAACTTGTTTATGGAGAGATGGCGAAAAAGCAACGCACAGGGAATCCATATGTAAGTTTCGTATCGTTTGCTATAGGCACCGTAATTTTGCTTGTCGCGTACTGGATTGTTGTAGAGCATTTTATGGCTGCGAGTGGGGCAATGCTGCTTATTGCCGTTTTACTTGGAATTATCGGAACAATTCTATTTATTCGAGGACTTGCAAGAATTTTGAGTATATGGGCAGCTTCTATAAAACACAAAGCCACAAGAGGACTTTATGTATTTACTTTACGGCAGTTGCATGAAAATGTCGTTAATAAATATATTTCAATCAGCGTAGCGTCCATTCTGATGATGCTTACTATTATGTTAATTACCGACGGCTCAGTGCGCATAATGTCATATGGAAGTGAATTGACACGAGGTACTTCTGTTTATGACTTTACTGTAATGGGCAACGACCAAATTGTTGAGAAGTATCTTTCCAACGAACAAATTCGTCCTTATGTATCAAATCTGAACCGTATGGAAATAGGAAATATAAAATCCACTGCTTCGGATGGGATAAGTTCTCCTGTTGATTGGTCGAAATTTAGGAAACAAATCGTGCAGCATTTACCTCAAGATGTAGTAGACCCTGCCACACAAGAAGATGGTATGTATAGTTTTGGCTCCGACCAACCTGCTGCCTTAAACCTTTTAGGTCTTATTGATACTGGTAGTTCTTCTCCTTATTTGCTTCCTGTATCTTCCTATAATCGGTTATTGGATGCCGCGGGAGAAAAACAGATTAGCCTTGGGAACAATGAAGTTGTCTATTATCTCAACCCAGATTTTTTAGGTAATGCTCAAGATGAAACGGTTACACTGTTAAATCAAATTGCAGCAGACGCACAGGCGAATAATGAAGCGTTGCTTTCTATCAACGAAAGACCATTTTATCTTGTTCCCTCTGTACCGATGAAAGGGTTGACCGCAGATGAAAATATCAAGATTATAACTGCATTGATTGTTTCAGATGAGATATATTCAGAATTTGTAAATTCAGACACTTGTATGGTTTATTGGAACTTTTGTATTCCTAATGAACTTGTTGAAACAAAAGGTTTAATGTTACCGATTATGGAAGCTCGTGATTTGTTAAAACCATCTGGTCTATATTACGAAAGCTATCTTAATAATTTTGGGCGACAATTATTTTATGTTATTTCCGGAAGTTATACAACACTATACATGGGATTTATGTTTTTGATTATTGCGTGTGCATTACTTGCCCTGCAATTCTTGACGCAAATGCAAACTACAAAATCAAGGTATCTAACACTCTCTATTTTAGGAGCACGACGTGAACAAATTAAGCGTTCTATCAACCAACAAGTATTATGGTATTTCCTGCTTCCTCTTATATTAGCGTGTATCAGCGGAGCAGTAGGGATATATGCCATGCAGCTATATTTATATTCAGGAGCGGCACACCTTGAACAGTCCTATCCTCTTTTAATTGCTATGGCTGTTATTGTTGTTCTTGTTATGGTAATTTACGGTGTGGCTGTTGCTCGAACAGCTAATCGTGAAATAGGAAAGCTCAATTACAAGCCCAATTCTTAACAGGCTTATAAATATTATGGGAAAGGAGGCGGACATATTGGCAAAGATAGTTGTGGTTGAAGATGATGTTTATATGCGAGAAGAACTGTTGAACTTATTAGAAAAATCGGGATATGATACGATTGGATTATCGGATTTTGAAAACGCAGTATCAGAAATAGCAGCATATTTTCCCGACTTAATTTTGCTTGACATCAATCTTCCCTTTCGTTCGGGTTTTGAAATATGTAAAGAGTTGAAAGCTAAACAGATTGGTACGGTACTCGTATTGACTGCAAGAGATAAATTGCAGGACGAACTGCACGCATTAGACTTGGGGGCTGATGACTATTTAACAAAACCTTGTAATATGTCACGTTTACTTGCCCGAATTAAAAATCTTCTTCGACGTAAAGAAGAACAGGTACAGCAAGGGTTACTTGATGGAGGTGGTTTTTTACTTGACCCGAATACCTTTACAATTTATGTAGGGAATAGCTCTTACCTTATGCCACCGAACGAAGGAAAAATATTACTTGCTCTCTTGAAAAATAGCCCTAAGATTGTTTCTAAAAAAGAATTATGCATTAGACTATGGGGAACAGAAGAATTTATAGACGAAAATGCATTACAAGTAAATTTTACTCGGCTGCGAAAAACGCTTCGTGAATTTGGTCTTGAAGAACGTATAGAAACAGTGCGCGGTCAAGGCTACCGCTTGAAAGAGCAGGTGCGCTTATGAATAAGTTGAAAATACTTTTAATCTATATTTCCTCTAACCGGGTATGGATTATTACACTTGCCTGTTTGGACTTGTTCTTTATATTTCTTGCTTGGTTGGCTAACCCTGATTATTTTATAAATTATGCTGCATTGATAATTTTTGTGTCATTTGCCGCACTTGCTATTCCTCTTGCTATATCAATCAGAAAACGTAACAAGGCAGACGCTATTTTTCGGCGTTTTCTATTAGAGCCGGACGATACCAACGAATACTTACTGTGTGAAGCTGTTCCCGCTGTAATACGCCCTCTTATCTGTGAATTGGGAAAACATTTGAGGACGCAGCAAGAATATATCAACGAACAGAAAATTACAGTTACAGACTATGAACACTATGTTGAAAATTGGGTGCATGAAATCAAAAAACCACTATCCCTTATGACCTTGCTACTGGATAATCGAAAAGATGAAATGTCCCCTTTGGTTCATACTCGTATGCTTTATGTACGCGACCATACCCGACAGGATATAGAACAAATTCTATACTTTTCAAGGCTTGGGGCTACACATAAGGATTACTCTTTTGAGTCGCTTTCAATTCTTGGAACTTGCCGTGAAGCAGTTGAAGATAATTTAACGCTTCTTGAAGAAGCCGGATTTTCTATTGAATATACCGAAAACGATTATCAAGTGATTTCTGACAAAAAAGGTCTGATGTTCATTTTAGGACAGATAATCAGTAATAGTGTGAAATATGTGGGAAACAACCTTGCCCCACGGCTCATATTTTCCATAGCTGATAGTATGAATAGTGAACAGATTTCTTTATCTATCAAAGACAACGGCACAAGCATACCATTGTCTGACTTACCCTTTGTTTTCGACAAGGGGTTTACCGGAGATACGGGCAGTTACCTTAGTCGTTCTACAGGTATGGGCTTATACCTTGTTCAGAAAATGGCAACTGACTTATTTATCACGGTGGAGCTTAAAAACAATTCATACGGTGGAACAACCGTAACCTTGACGTTTCCAAAAGTGTAACGTCTATTTGGGAGGTAGTGAAATGCAGTTACAGAATGAAATAGTAAAAAAGCACACGCCAATAAAAAGCTTGCTCATTGATTGGTTAATTATATTTGGAACGTATCTTTTTATCCGCATATTCTTTGCCCTCTTTGGGCTTCATCAGAATATTGTCCTCTTGGGCTGTTGCCTTGCGATATTGCCCTATCTTTTTGGGGCGTTATATTTACAGAAATCCCACAAGCAATGTCAATTATGGCTTGCTGCATTGGCTATTTTAATACCGTCGGTCGTTGAAAAAGCAGCAATATATTTATTTGGTGCGTACTTATACAATTTAAGACCGATAAATGTTGTAGGAGTTATGGAAGCGATTAAGAGTAACGCACCATATACAAACTTCATTAAAAATCAATCAGCACAGAATTTAATAAATCTATCATATTTTAATTGGACATATATTCTATGCAGTATAGCTATTTCTGTTTTGGTTATCTTGCTTTTAAATCAGACAAAACAGAAAAGTAATAAAGGATAAAGAGAACTTTATGAAAGTGACATAGTATAAAACATCTGCCACTCGACGGCAAAAGAAAAAAAACGTCGCACAGCAAATATATAGGGTTAATTGTGAGATGAAAATATGAGAAATTAGCTGTATTTGATATATCTGAATCCGGCAGAGAGATTGGAGAAAAGTTGATACTTTTGCTTGATGAAAGACAACGGAAAGAACTTGCACAGTATTCGCCATATATTGCAATACCAAAGGTGTCTTCGCAAAACAGAAGATATATTCCGATGGATTATCTTGAAGGAGAAATAATTCCAGGCGATAAACTTTTTACAATGCCGTCAGCCACAAGTTACGAGTTTGCTGAATTAATGAGAATGTATCAGAAATTGACAAAAGAAAAATAATGATTACCCCAAAGGGCATTAACCATAAGTGGTTAGTGCCTATTTTTTTGCTTTTTTTCAAAATCATCTGACTTTATACATTCTGCCACATGTGATTAGTGGAAAAATGATTTTTCAAGAAAATCCATGTCCTCACGTTCTCTGGAATATGCAACTAGCGAAGAAGTATTTCATTTATGTACAAAAAACTTGCAAAAAGGGGTTGGTAAATACCATTTCCAACGCTTTATAGGTAGAGGAATAATTATTTTTCAAAATTTCCCAAAATCATGTCCGATTTTGTCGCTCCCAATACAGAGTATATGAAGGGACTAACGAAAGTAAAAGAAAAAATGATAAAAATGTAAAAAAATATCACGAATCTTTTGCATCTTGCAAAGTCATTTGACTTTAGTAATTAGAGGACGTTTTGGAATGTTCCTTTGTTGAACCTTGACAATTGATAAGTGCACCCTGAAAGCCTACCAGGAGTTCTGCCATGACCTTTCTTTTCTGAAAGCAAGCGGAATCATAATGACACTCCCGATGATGGGCGGATGATCAAAGCCTTATGATCAGTGACCTGTGTAT